>OLGY01000141.1_pt1 | contig 61945 bp, 58 predicted proteins | sample 1605951 | NCBI WGS metagenome assembly OLGY01 (sample SAMN03283280) | human gut metagenome | biome: human-associated habitat; material: feces | host: Homo sapiens | place: Peru | collected 2012
CTTCATAAATGGCGTAAACAAGCCATTTATGGGGCTTTTTCTTTTAGCGTGATACCTATATGATACCTGTTTTGATAGTACCACAGAAATTGGTGAGTATGCTCAGAAGTATCATATGTGTTATCTATTAACATATTTCTTTTTTATAATTACATGTATATGGAAAGTATTCCTGCCTACGAATTTCTCGACACCACCGTATTAAACTCAAATATATCCGGTCTGTTTCGTGAAATGGTAAACTCAAACTGTATACCGTCTGCATTATAGACATGGGAGGTAATTACAGCGAGGCAATTGTATCCATCAAGACATAGATATTTCTCATCGAAAGGTGTGACTCTCTCAATTGTGACACATCGTTTTACGGTCTGGATAGTCATACCTGCCTCATCCTCGATAAATCTGAAAAGTGATCCTTTCAGAGCATCTTTATTAAGATTAGGAACAAGAGATTTACGGAGTAAAGTATTGTCAATCATTTTGGCAATTCCGTTAACAGAACGTAAGCGTTGTATAAAGAATACTTCCGTTCCCTCTTCAAAACCACTTTTTTCTGACAGATGTTTATCAATTATTAACTCAGTGAATGTAATTACATTATTAGTAACTTCGAATCCCTGTTCAGAAGCAAGCTGACATAATCCGTCTAAGGAACTCATACTTGGAAAATGCTGTTTAAGCTGGGTAGGAGTATAAATAATATGTACACCACGACCGTGTATTGGTTGGGTATATCCTATACTTGTTAGCTTCGAAATGGCTCTTCGTAAAGTATTTCTGGAACAATTATATATTTTAGTCAACTCATTTTCAGAGGGGAGAAGAGTTGCATATTCCTGATTTTCAATTTTATTTTTTAGATCTTCATATATATGTTCATAAATCGATTTTGGCATATTAACTCCATTTCCGCAGACGCATTGCGTCGGAGAAATCACAAACAAAATCTGAAATTTTGTTCTGCGATAATAGGTAATTGTGACGTCTGCGACACAATTACCTATGAGAAAGAATTGGCGCATAATCGCAATTCTTTCTCACTATCCTCGTTTCTAAGCGAATTTTCTTGCTATCTTTATTTCTGACTCATTATCTTCATAAATATTATAGAACCGCATCTTCAAATTTGCAAGATGTTTAAACAAATTCTTAACACTATGCACAATTTGTTTAAACAAGTGTTGTGCAAGTTGACGAAAATTAAAATAGGTATTGAATTTGTTTAAACAAGATGGTAATATAATCACAACAAGAAAGCTTGTTTGAACAAGTTAAAAACGTAAAATTAAGTGTACAGTAGAAAGGAGATACGTTATGGCTAGTAAATATGATAGTTTATCAAGAATTATTATCCAGAATGTAGGTGGTAAGGACAATATCATTAATGTCACACATTGCGTGACAAGACTCAGATTCAGATTAAAGGATGAATCTAAAGCAAACACGGACATATTAAAGGAAACAGATGGAATTGTAACCGTTGTTAAATCAGGTGGACAATATATGGTTGTAATCGGTAATCATGTTCCGGATGTGTTTGATTCACTTGTATCTGTAGGACATTTAGAGAGCAAATCATTGAAATCAGGCAGCGCAGATGATGATGATTCTCCGAAAGAGAAACAGGGAATATTCAATACATTTGTAGGGATTATAACAGGTGTGTTTTCACCATTTCTCGGCGTATTGTGTGCATGTGGTATCTTGAAAGGTGTTATGACATTGCTTTCAACACTTGGAGTAGTAAATGGCGCAGGTGGAACATATAACATTTTATATGGAATCGGAGATACAGCATTTTATTTTATGCCAGTTATCCTTGGTTTCACGGCTGCTAAGAAGTTTAAGCTTCCAGAGATGGAGGGTATGTTAATTGGTCTGGCACTGGTTTCGCCATATATGCTCAATAATGGAACATATGATATTTCTAAATTATTTGGTATTCCGGTTATTTCACCATCTACAGGTAATTATACAAGTACAGTACTTCCAGTTATCTGTGCGGTTGCTTTTGCAGCATGGTTTGAAAGACTTTATAAGAAATATATTCCTGACACAATTAAGACATTTACAGTACCACTTATTACATGTACAGTATCCATTTGTCTGACATTACTTGTTATAGGACCTGTTACATCACAGATATCTAAATATCTTGGTATGGGCTTTGAGGCAGTAAATGATTTTAGTCCAATATTAATGGGACTCTTAGTTGGTTTCTTCTGGCAGATATTAGTTATGTTTGGATTACATTGGGCACTTGTTCCAATTGCTATTTCTAATATGACATTACTTGATTCAAATGGATTACTTATCGGTGAAGTAATATTAACAGCAATGCTTGGAACTACATTTGCACAGACAGGTGCATGTTTAGGTATTATGTTTAAGACTAAGGATAAGAAGCTTAAGAGCCTTTGTCCTCCAGCAATTATTTCAGGTATTGCAGGTGTAACAGAACCAGCTATTTATGGTATTACACTTCCAAAGAAAGCACCATTTTTCAGAACTTGTGCAGTAGCAGGTGTGGCAGGTGCAGTGCTCTGTATGTTAGGTGTTCGTGATTATCAGATGGCAGGAATGGGAGTGTTCTCTTATACAATGTTCTTAAACCCTGATAATAAAGATGTTAAACCTATGATTATAGGAATTGTTGTTTCAATAATATGCGTTATTGTTGCATTTATACTTGAAATGATTTTCTATAAAGATGGAGACAAGAAAAGTTCTAAAAAAGAAGTAAAAAACAATTCAGATATTAATTTAAAAACAGAGGCAGCTAAAAAAACTAAAGTCTCAATATCAGCTCCAATTAAAGGAAATGTTGTGGCTCTTGCAGATGTAAAAGATGAGGCATTCTCATCAGAATCAATGGGCAAAGGAATTGCAATAGAACCTGAAGAGGGCAAGGTATATGCTCCGGCAGATGGCGTGATTTCAACTTTCTTTCCAACGGGGCATGCCATTGGAATCACAACAGATTCGGGTGCTGAAATTCTAATCCACGTAGGAATGGATACCGTCGAAATGAATGGTGATGGCTTCGAGCCACAGAAGAGTCAGGATGATAAAGTGAAAAAAGGCGATTTATTATTGAAATTCAATATTGATAAGATCAAGGCAGCTGGACATCCTGTTACAACACCTGTAATCATTACTAATTCAGATGATTATGCAGACGTTATCCCAACGAATGCACTAAAGGTTGATTGTGGTGATGAATTAATTCAGATTATTTAGAAAAATATTTGTAGATAAAATATTTGTAGATAAAATGTTTGTTAGATAGAAAATATTTGTAGATAAAATGTTTGTTAGATAGAAAGTATTTGTAGATAAAATGTTTTTTAGATAGAAAATATTTGTAGATAAAATATTTGCAGATAGAGTATTTGCAGATGAAGTGTTTACAGATAAAGTATTTGTTGGATATTTGAAAGGAGATAAAGATATGAGTGTTTTTAGAGAAGATTTTTTATGGGGTGGTGCTACTGCAGCTAACCAGTATGAGGGCGCATGGGATGTAGATGGAAAAGGAGCTTCAGTTTCTGATCATTGTACAAATGGTTCTCATACAATACCAAAACGAATCACAAGACAGTTTGAGGATGGAACATTATATCCAAGCCGTGAGGCGACAGATTTCTATCATCATTATAAAGAAGATATAGCGCTTGCACATGAGATGGGATTCAAAGTATTTCGTATGTCAATCAACTGGACAAGAATATTTCCAACAGGTATGGAAGAAAAGCCTAATGAGGCAGGACTTGAATTTTATGATAAAGTTTTTGATGAACTGAATAGATATGGTATAGAGCCGCTGGTTACAATTTCACATTACGAAATGCCATATGCATTAATTGAAGAATGTAATGGCTGGGCATCGAGAAAATGCGTACAGTATTATATGAATTATTGCAAGGCAATATTTGAAAGATATAAGGATAAAGTCAGATACTGGCTTACATTTAATGAGATAAATGCGGGAACAGCTACACTTGGTTCAGTTTTATCACTTGGAACAATCAAAGGCTATGAGGGACCGATTACAGAAGTACCAGAGGATAAGCAGACTAATTATCAGGCATTGCACCATCAGTTTATTGCAAGTGCATTAGCTGTAAAATATGCACATGATAATTATCCTCAGTTCAAAATGGGTAATATGTGTATATTTGCAACGATGTATCCGATGACTTGTAACCCTGATGACGTAATCAAATGTCAGAAAGAAATGCAGAATATGAACTGGTTCACATCAGATGTTCAAGTTAGAGGAGCATATCCTTATTATTCAAAGAGATTTTTTGAAGAAAATAATATTGTTATCCATAAAGAATCAGGCGATGACGAGATTCTTGCGAATGGCAAAGTTGATTTCTATACATTCAGCTATTATATGTCAAGCTGCGTTACTGCTGCTGATGATGCTGATTCAACAGGTGGCAATCTGGTCGGTGGTGTTAAAAATCCATACCTTAAGTCAAGTGACTGGGGCTGGCAGATTGATCCAAAAGGACTTCGTTACTGTTTGAATGAATTATATTCACGTTATCAGATTCCACTTATGGTAGTAGAAAATGGTCTCGGAGCATTTGATAAGCTTGAAGATGACGGAAGTGTTCACGACGATTATCGAATTGACTATCTTAGTAAACATATTCATGAGATGGAAGAAGCGGTAAAAGATGGCGTTGACCTTATGGGTTACACTCCATGGGGCTGGATTGATGTGGTATCAGCATCAACAGGCGAAATGGCTAAGCGTTACGGCTTTGTATATGTAGATAAATATGATGACGGAACAGGTGACTTAAGCAGAAGAAGAAAGGATTCATTCTATTGGTACAAGAAAGTTATCGAAAGCAACGGAGATGAAATCTAAGTTAAGATACTGAAATCGTATATTTTAATGAGAGTGTAGACACTATGAAAAAGATACTATTTTTTGACATTGATGGAACTTTATATGATTTTTCAGGGCGCATGCCTGCTTCAACCATTGAAACATTAAGGCAGGCACGCGCAAATGGACACAAATTATTAATCTGTTCAGGTCGTGCAAAATACCAGATGTATCCAGAGCTTTTCAAGTTATTTGATGGAGTGATAGGTGCAACAGGAGCATATATTGAAGAGAATAATGAAGTATTGTCAGAACATTTTATGCAAAGAGAATTGTTGCAGAGAATAGTAAAGACATCGGATTTATCAGGTGCTAAGATTGCAGCAATGACTAGACATCATATGATATTAAATGAAGAATGCAAAGACTATATATTAAATCAGCTTGGTAATTTCAGCCATAATACGGAAATGATAAAACGAATAATGGGAGAATATGAGATTTCTGACCATTTAGAGGAACATACAGATATACAAAAAGTTTTATACTATGGTTCGAACTGGCATATTGATGATATAGTAAAAGAACTATCAGATGTATGTGACATTACCGGTTCAAGTCTGGAGCAAAAAGCACTTACAGATGGTGAGATAACCATGAAAGGAATTAATAAATCATATGGTATGAGAAAATATCTTGAATTACATGGATTATCACGCGAGGATACAATTGCCTTTGGAGATGGACCAAATGATTTAGATATGATTGAATATGCCGGAATAGGTGTAGCTATGGGAAATGCACGACAGGAACTGAAAGATATTGCAGATTATGTAACTAAGGATATTTCAGATAATGGAATAAAATATGCTATGGAGCATTTTGGACTTATATAAAATTGCAATAAATAATAAAAATATTATGATATGCAGCAGATTTATTTAGAATTAGAAATAGCAAATGCAAATCAATATGTAGTTTATGCAGCAGTTTGGTTTAAACTAGAAAGGCATAGTTATGAATAAGATTATATTTATAGACGTAGACGGAACACTTGTTAATTACGAAAATCAGATTCCAGCTTCAGCTATCGAAGCAATCAGGCAGGCGAGAGCAAATGGACATCTTGTATTCATTTGTACTGGAAGAAGCAGGGCAGAGGTATATCCTGAAATATGGGATATCGGACTTGATGGTATGATAGGCGGAAATGGAAGCTATGTAGAGTATCATAATGAAGTAATAATGCATCAGACTATTTCCTATGAGAACTGTGTGAAAATTGTTGACTGGCTGCATACAAAAGGACTTGAATTCTATTTAGAAAGCAATAGCGGTTTATATGGAAGTGAAGAGTTCGAAACAAAGGCAGAGCCTGTTATCAGGGAATACTCAAAACGAAAGGGCAGAGAATATTCGAAGCTGACAGTTAAGGATGTATTTCCTGATATGATATTTGGTGGAGAACTATACAGAAATGATTTGAATAAAGTAAGCTATATACTTAATTCATATCAGGATTATATAGATACCAGAAATCAGTTTAAGGATTTACAGAATGGAACCTGGGGAGGAGCAGGCGAGACAGCATTATTCGGAGACATTGGTGTCAGGGATATAACAAAAGCACATGCAATAGATGTGTTGCTTAAACATATTGGTGCAGCGAAAGAACAGACGATTGCTTTTGGCGATGCAAAAATCGATATTCCAATGTTAGAATATTGTTCATACGGTGTCGCAATGGGAAATGGCGGAGAAGAAATTAAAAAAGTTGCAGATTATGTGACTGATGAGGTAGATGCAGATGGATTAAAAAATGCATTTATAAAGCTGGAGTTAATAAAAGGATAAGGGGTTATAGCTTTTACCTATATATGGTAATAAGTTTTTTGAATTATACAAAAGTATATGTTAGTGGTAATATTTTTTTATCAATTTATCCTACTAAACAGATAGGAATAATATAAAAAGAGCGAAAAATAGTATTTATGGCAGGTTGGAAATTATTTATACAAATTTTCGGCAGATTATTCTTAACAGGTCGCTCAGAAAAGAGGATTACTATGAAATATATACCAAAAGTTTTTAGAACATTAACAGATGAGGATTATTTAAACAGTGCAATTGAAACAGCAAATTGGTTAAAGACACTAGAAATCAAAACTGAACATGGTAAGATATGGAAAAACTTTCCGGATGAACAGAATGGTTTCGGAAGAGACATAATGTTATTTGGACCAACAAATATATATAGCGGTTCAGCAGGAATCGGTATTTTCTTCTTAAGATTATATGAGGCAACAAAGGACGAAAAATATCTTGAAGAAGCAAAGGAAGCAGCAAATCATATAATTTCAATTGAGACAAGTGCTAAGTGGTATGAAGATACACTTAATTCTGACATTGGTGGTGTTATTCCGGTACCGGGCTGGGCAATCGGATATTCAAATGGTCCAATGGGACAGGCACTTTTCTTAGATGACATTTATCAGGTAACAGGTGAAGAAAAATATAAAAATTATGTTATAAAGGTTGCAGATGATTTACTTGAGGCTGGTAAATATACAGAAGAGGGACTTCATTGGAGTAATGAGGAAGATGTAGTAGCAGATGGTGGTTTTGTATTCTTCTTAGTTCAGGTATACGAACATTTTGGCGATGAGAAATATCTTGATGCTGCCAGAAAAGCAGCAGACTACATCGCAAAAGATGCTTTACCAGCAAAGAATGGTGGAAAATATTGGAAATTACTTGACCTTTCACTTATTGGCTTTGAAAAAGAAACAACATTTCCGGGCTTTTCGCATGGAACAGCAGGAACAGCTTGGATGTTTGCAATAATATATAAGGCAACAAAAGATGAAAGATATCTTGAGCTTGCAAGAGAGGGTGCAAAATATCTTGAGGGTATTGCAGTTGGTGATGAAGAGGCAGCACTTATTCCGTATCAGGATCATCCGGTAACGGGTCCGACAAATGATAAGTTTTATCTAGGTACATGCCATGGTCCGGCAGGACACACATTATTATTCAGAATTCTCTACGAAATAACAGGAGAAGAAGAATATAAGGATTGGATGATTAGAATATCAAGAGGAACGATAAGAGCAGGAGCACCTGAAAGATTTTCATGGGGATTTTGGAATGCACAGTGCCAGTGCTGTGGAACAGCCGGTATTCTTGAGCATTTTGTAAATATGTATGAATTTACGGGCGAAAAGGAATTCTTAGATTATGCCAGAAGAACAGCAAGAGTTCTGATATCAGATTCATCTGTATCAGATGAAGAACCTGATAAAAGAAAATGGTATGGAGCATGGACCAGAACAATTCCTGATAAAGTTGTCAGCTATGCAGGTCTCTATGTTGGTTCAGCAGGATGTGCATCAGCCTTACTCAGCTTATATGCAGTAGATAAAGCTATTAAATTGACACAGTTATTTGAATATGCGCATTTTGATTCGTAGGAGGTATGTAAAATGAGTGAAAATATAGTATATAAATCAATTGCAGAGCTTGTTGGAAACACACCATTAGTTGAAATAGGTAATTACAATAAGAAGAATAATCCCAATGCGACTATTCTTGCTAAACTTGAATATTTCAATCCATCAGGTTCAGTTAAGGATCGTGCAGCAATTGCAATGATTCTTGAAGCTGAAAAGGCGGGAAGAATTAAACCAGGCGATACAATTATTGACTTTACAAGCGGAAACACAGGTATTGCACTTGCAGCATATGCAAATGCACTTGGATATAAATTTGCGGTTGTATTACAGCCGGGAGTGTCTGAGGAAAGGACACAGATTCTTAAGGCTTATGGTGCTATTTTTCTGGAATTTAAAGATATTCCGGGAGTTGTTGAACTCATACAGAGTGAGGGACTTGTATTTGAAAAATTCTATGCACTTATTCAGAAGTATGCAGATGAGCATGGTTATTACTACATAAATCAGGGAAGAAATCCTGAGAATCCATTAGCTCATTATAGAACTACAGGTCCGGAGATATGGGAGGCAACAGGTGGAAAAGTAGATTATCTGGTAGTTCTTGCAGGAACAGGTGGTTCTATTGTTGGTATTGGAAAATATCTTAAAGAAAAGAATAAGGACCTGAAAATAATTGGTGTCCAGCCGGCAAAGGAATCTTTGAAAGATGCAAAACATCCTGAAAAGAATACAATTGATGGCGTTTTAGCATTTCATAATGTTCCTAAGGAAAAAGAAATATTATATTTTAAAGAATTTGATGTAACATATGATGAATGTCTTGAAGTCAACGCAGATGATGCATATGAAACAGGAAGAGAATTAGTTAAATCAGACGGAATCTTTCTTGGACAGTCAGCAGCGGCTGCAATCAACGCAGCATCAGTTATTGCTAACAGAGAAGAAGCAAAAGGAAAGACAATAGTTGCAATATGTGCTGATAATGCATTCAAATATTTATCAACAAATATATATAAGTAGAAATATTTGCATGCAGCAAAGTAGTCAAATTTAATATATAAAGATAAATATTTGCAGATAGCAAAAGTAATCAAATCAACATCAAGATAAATATAATCAAAAGCATTACAGAGGTAAGATATATGAGTAAATTGACAGAAAAACAGAATGTGGTAGATGCACATAACATAGATGATAATAGCAGAGATTATAATCTGAAAGACATAGAGGCAGATGAAAGATTTACACAGACAACTAAGGAATTCTTTATAACAATGGCTGTATACATAGCTTTTGCAGCTCTTATGATTGGAAATCTTCTATTATTAAATGGAAACAAGAGTCTGGTACTTGGCTTTCCACTTTGGATATTTAACGAAATAATAATTATTATTGGATTTGTAGCAGCAGTAATTATTCTGGCTACATATGTTTATAAGGATATGGATATCACACCAAATGGTGTCATCTATAAGACAGAAGAAAAGGAGGATAAGTAAATGGATATCAGTTCAACAAAAAGACTTATAATAATTTCGGTATTTGCAATATATACGGCAGCTTTACTTATCTATAGTATTGTTACAAGAAAGTCTATGAAAAATGGAAAAGGAGATTATCTTTCGAAATTTTACACAGGTGGCAGAAGTGGTGGAATAATCATAACCGCAATGATGGTTTCAGCAGGAGTTGCAGGTGCTGGTGTATTTATGGGAGTTCCAGGCTTTACCTATACATTCGGTGCTACATGGATGGTTTGCTGTTTCTTTTCGATAGGTTCCAATCTTATGGTGCTTGGATTACTTGGTAAAAGAGTCGGTATCGTAGCCAGAAGAACAAATTCTAAAACATTTATCGAATTATTTATGAACAGATACAATCATAGCAAGATTTTAGGGCTTATCTGTGGAATAGCAACATTATTCTTCCTTGGAGGTTTTGCTGTTTCTACAATTACGGGTGGTGGAAGAATATTCCAGATACTTACGGGACAGGATTATAGAATTGGTCTTGCGATATTTACGGCTTTAGTTATACTTGCAGCACTTACAGGCGGTATCAAAGGCATAGCCAGTGCCATGGTTATACAGGGTATCATAATGACGATTTCGGTTCTTGTGTTGTTTATCGCTGGTGTAAATAGTACAGGTCTGTCATATACAGAAACTATCCAGTCACTTATGGAGAGCAATCCGAAATGGTTCCTGCCAGGTCCAAATGCATTGCAGACAACTATTTCATATGCAATCCTTTGGGGAATTACGACATTTACACTTCCACATGTAACAATGACAGCACTTACATACAAAGATACAAAGACACTTCACAGAGCGATAAAGATTGGTACTGTTGTTGTGGCAATCTGGTTATTAGGATTAAATGGATTATGCTTTATTACAAAATATACATTTGCTGACGGAACTTTAGCAACAGCCGATTTGGCAATCCCTGCATTAGCTGTAAAAGTAATGCCTGCGTGGGCAGCAGGACTTGTACTTGCAGGTGTAAGTGGCGCTGTTCAGTCATCAATGGGTGGTATGGTTGTATCACTTGCAGGAACAGTTGTCAGTGATATATATAAGAACATATTTAATAAAGATGCGAAAACAGAGACGATTAAGAAACTCAATGTTGCGGCAATCATTGTTGTATCAATTGTTATTTTCTTATTAGCATGTAATCCACCACAGCTACTTGCTAAACTCATTACTTATTCAACAGGCGGACTTACAGTAGTATTTTTCCATACAGTATTACTTGGATTATTCTGGAAACGTGCAAATGAATATGGTGCTGTTACAGGAATAATCAGTGGTATAGCGTTGTATGTATTGATAGATAAAGGAATTCTTCCAATCTCACTTGGTTTCAATGCATGTATAATGGCAACACTTTTAGCTACTTTAATTGCTGTTGTGGTAAGCTTTGCTACACCAAAGACACCGTATGGAATTATTAAAACCTGGTTTGGTAAAGTTGAATATAACGATTGAGGTAGACTATATGAAGAAAATAGAAGTCAGGATATGGCTTCTATTTTTGTGTTATGGGAAAGAAAATAGCTTGACAAAACACACCAGCCTGTGTATTATGATAAAAATGCGATGAAGAGAGATAGTAGATATTTTGGATATTACAGAGAGGAGTTGGTTGGTGAAAAACTCTATTGATGAGATATTGAACCAGTCTTGGAGCTGTGTACCGATTGAGTCAGTCATTAGGCTACGCTGGGAACGCCCATTACAGCGTCAGAGTATCGAAAGAGATTTCCGTACTTGATAAGGTCTATATTGTGAAATATAGATGAATTAAGGTGGTAACACGAAGCTATCAGCTATCGTCCTTAAAGTAAATTTAAGGAGGGTAGCTTTTTATATTAGGAAAATGTCGCATTCAGTAACTCAAAAGCAGTACAGAATATTGCAGTGTGATATTAAGTCTTGCAATAAAATAATTATTTATAAATATTAATTAAGGATATATAAATAATATAAAACTCAAGGAGGTTTGCATAAAATGATAACAGATGCATTTGATAATTCAGAGGTTTTATTCGGACCAAAAAATTTTTATGGAGAGCAGAAGCATTTATGTGATAAATGCATTATTGTATTCTCAGAGCAGATATTTGCATATATGCTTGAAACTTATACTTATGAAGAGGCAGGCATAATAAGGTGCTGCAATGGAATTACTAAAGTATATGTTTTTGAAATAGACGGAATGAAGATTGCGGGATACTTAAGTCATATAGGTTCTGCAATGGCGGGTGGTGATGTGATAGATGTAAACTGGCTTACAGGTGCGAATAAATTCATAATGTTTGGTTCGGCAGGCTCATTAGACAGTGATGCAACTGATGGGAAATTCGTTATACCTACAGAAAGTTATCGTGAAGAGGGATTAAGTTACAATTATGTGGAACCATCAGATTATATAGAGATTAGAAATGCAGAGATTGTTAAAAAGATTTTTGATGAGTTGAAACTTCCAAATGTCTCCGGTAAAGTATGGACAACCGATGCAATTTACAGGGAAACTATGGCAAAGCTTGAAGCAAGAAAATCAGAGGGCTGTATAGCGGTCGAAATGGAGCTTGCAGGTGTGCAGGCGGTATGCGATTACTATGGCTGGAACTTGTATGATTTTCTAGTGACCGGCGATGTTCTTGATAAGGCAGTTTACGATATCTCAGGTCTTGCAAATGCTAATCATAATATGGATAAATTATATATTGCCATTGAGATTGCAAAGAGAATTTAAGGTGCTTGATAAATACATTCATTATTAAAATAACCGAAAGGAACCCCTATGGAATACATACACGTTAATCATCTATTTTCTCCGGTATTTAATGCCGATTCAGAGATTTTAATATTAGGTTCATTTCCATCTGTGAAATCAAGAGAGCAGAATTTCTATTACGGTCATCCACAGAACCGGTTCTGGAAGCTTTTGCCAAGAATCTATGGTAAAATAGACATAAAACTTGAGACAATAGATGAGAAGAAAGAATTTCTTTTAGAAAATCATATTGCATTATGGGATGTAATTAAGTCCTGTGATATAAAAGGCTCGTCGGACAGCTCGATAAGAAATATCGAAGTGAACGATTTAGATATAATTATTAAGAACTCAAATATTAATAAAATAATTTTAAATGGTGGAAAAGCATACGAATTATATACAAGATTCTTTGGCGATAAAAATATGCCTTCCGCTGTTAAATTGCCATCAACAAGTCCTGCAAATGCGGCTTGGACTATGGAGAAACTAGAGTCTGTCTGGAAATCTGAACTTCTTATGAAAAATTAAGCTTCTACTGGAAACCTGAACTTCTTATGAAAAACTAAGTTTCTACTGGAAATCTGAACTTCTTAAGAAAACTTGAGTTTTTTATGGAAATCAAATACCACTTATGGAAAGTCAGAAATCGTATGTGTAAATTTCTGGCTACTTTCTTGAAATAAATTGCCAAGAATGAGGAAGAGTGCTGATAATTGTGAAAAATACTTGACTGTAAACCTTGTTTATACCTTATTATTGCTACAGATAGGTAAATATAATCGCAAAGAAATGAGGTAAATATGACTATTAAAGAATTAGAAAATGAATTAAATATACCAAGGGCAACAGTCAGATTTTATGAAAAAGAGAATCTCATAACACCTGATCGTGGTTCAAATGGATATCGTGATTACAGTGATGATGACATTGCAAAATTAAAGAAGATAATTACACTTAGGAAACTGGGAATAACAGTAAATGATATAAAGGCAGTATTTGATGGTGAAAAAGACCTTGAAAATGTTGTGAGTGCCAATATCAAAGAGATTGAGAATCAGATGAAAGAACTGACAGGAGCATTGAATCTGAGTAAGGTCATATGTGAGAAAAAAGAGAATATAGAAAGCTTTGATGAGAATTTCTATTGGAATTATGTTGCTGATGAAGAGGAAAAAGGCAATAAATTCATAGAGATATTAGACGGAATTGCTAAATATGAAAAACATCTTGTGTTTAATTATTTCGGACTTGAAGATTTGGAGGGAGGGCTCAACACCAACAGGCTAAAAGCGGCATTTAAGATAATGGCATATATTATCGGAGGTGGAATATGTTATATGATATTTTACCTGCTAGATAATGGCGAAGTATCATTTAGTAAATTTAAAGAGGGAGCAATCGTGCCGGTAGTGTGGATTATAATGGCATCAATTGTTGGTCTGCCGTTATATTTTCTGGGAATGAAATATCCGAAAGTGGCAGCAGGGATTAAGAAATTTCTATTTATATGTGCGGGAATAATTACAGTATTATTATTTGGTTTGTTTATTTATTCGAGGTCTATAACCTTTAATAGTTAATAGGGACTATACAAGAGAAGTTCTCAGCGATAAAATCATATTAATCTTAATAATAAAGTATGATAAAGGAGACGGTTACTATCACTACATATAATGAAAATATGCTTGAAAAAGACAGAGAATTTCTTGGAAAAAGTGTCGTAGTAATAGACACAGGAGATTGAATGGGCAAATCTATTACGGAAGAATTATTGCAGCAATTAAGAAATTCGCTGATGATAATGGATATTATTATACAAGCCAACGTACTAACGAAGCAAACTGGCAGGCACATATTAAGTCGACAGGTCCTGAAATCGTTGAGGATACAGATGGTGACGTGGATTATGCAGTAATGTTAGCGGGAACAGCAGGAACACTTACAGGCGTTGGAAAATATTTACAAGATCATATAAATGGTGTAAAAATTGTGGGTGTACAGCCTAATTTAGAATCATTATATAAGCCTGGCGAGGATAGAGATACCATTGATGGCGTAGTTCATTTTGATAATGATGGAAAAGTTACACACCCATTTATCGTGGGAACTAACTTCCATTATGACGAAGTAATAGATGTGGACGGTAAAGAAGCCTATGAAACAGCAAGAGAATTAGCTACAAGTGATGGAATCTTCCTTGGACCATCAGCAGTGGTAGCAGTTTTGGCAGCTAAACAACTTGCACAAAGAGAAGAAAATGCGGATAAGAAAATCGTTGTTATTCTGCCTGATGATGGAATGAAATACCTTTCTACGAAAATGTATAAATAATTATTGAAACGATTTTGAAATATATAGTTTTTAATATTCCCCGGATATGAAAATAGTAAATGTTGATTATTTTTGTATCTTGGGGAATATTTGTTTATGAGAAAAATTATTGCATACTCTATTTATATAAAATTAATGACAAATTGCACAACCATATAATGTAAATGATGTATATATTATACATTGTAAAACGTGTATATGTGTGATATATATTATATAAACAGAAAAGGTGGTGCTTTTATGATTATTCGTATAAAGAATATAAAGCCTTTAGATGACTTTGTTTTACAAGTTACATTTGATGATGATAAAACTGTTGAATATGATATGAAAGATGATATAAAAGAGCTTTCGGGATATAGTGACTTACAGACTATACCGGGACTATGGAAACAGGTTCAGATTGATGAAAGTAGGACTTGTATATATTGGAATGATTATATTGATTTACCAAGTGACACTCTTTATGAATATGGTAAAGAGAAAGCAGGTGTATAATGGCAGGTAGGATTACATATGATAAGCTCATATCACTTATGAATAGTGAGGGACTCACTACTTACAAGATAAGAAAAGAAAAAATCATATCAGAAAGTACATTACAAAACATAAGAGAGGGTAAGAGGATTACTACTGATGCGGTAGCGGCATTGTGTTGTGCTCTTAATTGTCAACCGGGAGATATTTTGAAATATGTACCCGATAAAGAGAGTTAATATTTTAAATAGGTTATAAAAGATGGTATAATAAATAGAAAGTTATTTGATGGAGAAGAAGTAAAACTATGAATTTAAAATACACCGAAGAAAAGATATTTACAAAAGAGCAGGTCAGAGATTTATTTTTATCAGTTGGCTGGATATCAGGTCAGTACCCTGAAAGATTATATAAGGCATTAATGAATTCCTCTACAGTTCTGACAGTCTGGGATAATGAGAAATTAGTTGGTCTTACAAGAGTGTTAGATGACTCAGAGATGCTTGCACAGATTCATTACGTGCTTGTAAGTCCTGAATATCAGGGGCAGGGAATTGCCGGGAAAATGATAGAATATATTAAGGAGAAATATAAGAATTATCTTTATATAGAAGGAATGCCTGAGGATAAGGAAAACGTTCCATTCTATGTGAAGCATGGATTCGAAGTGATGGAAAATGGTGCGGCAATACAGATATGCAATTATGCGGACAAAAGATAAGAATCTACATAGCAAATCAACAACTGATAAATATTATCACAAATGCGGTAAATTAGATATTGGAAATAAAATAAAAGTGAATTATTATAGAAAACGTATGGTTAGAGTGTACTAACTATACGTTTTTTAGATTAGAAAATATTATAAGGAGATTACTATGTCAGATTCAGCAGATATTCTCAGATTACGTGTATTGCTTGCATTTTACCAGATGGAAGATGACAGCAGTACAGTAATGAACATATCAAGGATGTTGGGGGAAGAGCATTATGTAATAAGTCGTGTTATAAATTCACTTGAAAAAGATGGTCTTATTAAAAGAATTTCACCAAGAAAACCTGTTCTGACAGATAAAGGTTTAAGCGAGGCAGAGAGGTATTCAAAACGAATGGAATTGACACTTAACCATCTTCTATATGAGGGTGTGAGTATAGAAAATGCCAGAAATGATGCATACCGCTGGGCTTTAAACAATACAGACGAAACAATGGCAGTTATTGCAAATGCTGAAGAAAAATATCGTGTCAAATACGAGCTTCGTGAAAGTAATAAATTCAATGGACGTGATTTGTGTAAACGTATGAATGATGGTGTATACAAATTTCCATTTATTATATACCGCGAGCAGATAGGTAAGAATCACAGGACGAATATTTCAATGGCAAATCAGGGCTTCGAGCATCCTTGTGAATTAGTAATCAGCAATGGAACAGGCAAAATATATCTAAAAGCATTGACAGTCAGCGCTAATTCTAAAAAAAGCGGAACACTTATGCAGGGCAAGGTTCAGACGGTAAAGTATTATCAGAACAATGCATTTGTGGAGACGGAGAGAAACGGAGACACGATATGCTTTCCGGCAGAGTGTCTGGAGTTTCTGAATATAGGAAGTGGTGTGAACCAGATTCTGCATGGAAGTGTGTGCCTGAAAATGAAATGTTCGGCAGGAGTGATACATATGCCTGAATCGACCGCAATATTTACGGTGTTTATCTAACGTGGGATTAAATATTCATATAAAGTATCTAAAAATATGCCGAAACATATTTTTAGATACAAATTCAACAAACTAACCAGAGACATAAATAAATAATATGTGCAAGTCTGCACAAACCCGGTCAAATCAGTAAAATAAAGATATTTTCATAAATTACAGAAAAAAATTATATAGCTATACATATTTTTGGTGCAGTTATGCACGAAAAAAATACTTGAATCATAAAAAAATAAATGTTAGACTCACAAATGCCTTAAGAAATGAATGTTCGGTTTCTAAGGTAGAGCGCTTGAATTCCTTATAGACTAAGGAAATTTTTTTAGAACATAGGTTAGTTAAAACTAACCAAAAGTGTTAATTTAATCTAATTGATTTAATCTATATGTCAGATTATGACATATAAAAAATTAAATCAGGCAATTGTAAGAATTTAAAAGCATTATCATAAATTATGCAATTACCGGAATTTGATAAAAGGAAGGAGCAAAACAATATGAATAGAAAAGTAAGTGCAGCCGGAAAGCGTATCGCTTCGGTAATTATGGCATTTATGATGACAATTACACTTGGTTTTGGAATTGGTGATGTTTCAATAGTTAATGTTGAGGCAGCAGAAGAAACTAAGGTACTGACAAATGGAAATATATCTGTGGAGATTGACAAAGAGTGCAATGCAACACAGGTTTCGGTTGATATTAAAAATGCTGCGGATGGTTTTCACGAATTTACAAATGGTCCTTATGTAAATAACTATAAAGACTTTATGTATGCAGACAACGGTTTATCAGCAGTTATTAATATTACAGATAAAGATGGAAAAGATGTTGATTACAGCGGAACAATGAAAGTTACATACGAAGTTCCTGATAATTGGGACTTATCTCACGGTGTTAAAGCAGTTTCAATCAACACTGCAGATTTTGCAGGATTAGAATTCTATTCAGCCTCACCTGTTGATACTGATATAAATGGTAAAAAAGTAAGTTTCACAATGGATTATAATAATGGAACAGATGGCAATACAACAAGATTTATGTTAGTCCAGAAACTTTATTCTTGTGATACTAACGAACTTGCAGATGGTGTATATGATGTAAATATATCAATGTTAAGTGATGTTAAATATGAGAATTTATCAATGGCAGCTAATACAGTAAACCGTCAGGCTAAATTAATTATTTCAAATGGTAAAAAATATTTAAACGTTAACTTCAATATGGGCGTAGTAATGTTTATGCCTGCATTTGCTAACAAGGTATATTCAACTGATCTTACATCAAAAGGAAATACATCAGTACCAACATATGGTTCTTGTATTCCGGGAACAATAAATTCATTCTATGATAATAAAGAAGCAAATGATTTCTCATTTACTACAATGAAGAACGGAATACAGGGAATGGGTAAAAAGGATGATGAGATATGGGAATTAGTAAATACACAGGTTTTACAGAATGATATCAGAGCGATACATAATGTTACACTTGATGTTACAAAGAGTTTACAGGATAACGGAACATTTCTTATAGGTTTCTGTAGTGATATTATGGACTCTTTATATAATGGTGATTATGGTTCAGATGCAGGTTATAATACAACCAATATTGTTGTTGGTAATCCAATAAAAACTAATGAAAATGTTTCAGATTATGTTAAGACAAATACAGGTGCAGATAAGTCAAAGCTTGAAGCTATATTTGCAGAATTCATTAATATGTCTGACCCGGGTAGTGTTTTAAGAAATGTTTACTCAGAAGAATCATATAACCAGTATTATGTACCTGCCTGGCAGAAAGTATATCAGGTATATGCTTATGCAGATGCGACAACAGAGCAGATTGAAGAAGCTATAAAAGCAGCAGAAGAAGCAAAATCAAAACTTGTTCTTATAAAAGCTGGAGAGGCAAGTAACAGCCCTGTATGGAATCTTAATTACATACTTAAAAAAGCAAATAAAGTAGATAAAGAACTCTATACATCAGCATCTTATAACGAATTAGTTAACCTTTTTCCAGCCGCACAGGCAGAATTAGATAAAGGTGATGAAGCATATTGTAAAGATATTGCTGATATGTATTATAAAATCGAAATTGCTTATAATTCATTAGTTCTTAAGGCACAGGATTATACAGCACTTGAAAAAGCAATTAATGATGTAAAAGATACTACATTAGACGAATATACAGAAAAAACAGTTAAGGCATTTAAAGATGAATTGCAGAAAGCAGAAGATATGTTAGCTGCTAAAGATTCTTCAGACGAAGAAGTAGCAAATCAGATTAAGGCATTATATGAAGCTAAGGACGGACTTGCAACTTATGATATTCTTGAAGATGGTGTATACAAAGTAAATGTATCAATGTTAAAGACAAATCGTAAAGACCCATCAATGGCAGGCGGAGCAATTAATAGAATTGCAAAACTTGAAGTAGTTAATGGAGAATATTTCCTTACTATAGATTTTAAGGGAATGACAATAACTAATAGATTTGGCTATCTTTCTAAATTATGGTACTACGATGATGGATATACATACAATGAAAGTGGTGAACCAGAGGGTAAACTTCTTGATGCAGAAGTTCTTACAACACAGAAAGATTCTGACGGAAACGATATAATTGATATTTATAATAATACAGATAATCTTTATCCTGATTTAGTTAAAATCAAGATTGGAAAGACAGCATTATCTGATACAGACGGATATGTACCTCTTAGAGTATTAGTTCCAATTATGGAAACAATCGCTGAGGGAAATGGACAGCATAATGTTTTAATGAAAGTTGAATGGGATTCAGTTGTAAAGACAACAGAAGACGATCCTGATATTCAGCCGGAAGCTCCGGAAGAACAGTCACCAGCAGTAGACGTTGTTGATAGCACAACAGGAATTAAAGTACACGCAGATAAGGGTGTATTTGAAAAAGGAGTGAAACTTGTAGTTGAGACTATTACTTCAGGTGATTTATATGATAAAGTTGCAAAATTACTTAGTGATGTTGGAACAAAATTCAAATTATTTGAAGTACATTTTGTAAATGAAGCAGGACAGATAGTTCAGCCAAATGGTACAGTAACAGTAAGTTATCCAATACCTGACGGTTATGATGCAGCAAATGTTGTGTTATACAGAATCAACGAAGACGGAACCAAGACACTTGTTAAAGGTGTGGTAGAAGATGGTTATTATAAAGTAATAACAAAGAGCTTCAGCACATACGCACTTGTTGAAAAAGGAAGCACAATAACAGATGCCGAGAATACTAAACAGGTAGAAGAGACAAAGAAATCACAGGATACAACTACATCACAGAATAATAAGTCAGACAATAAATCAAGTGTTAAGACTGGTGATAGTGCAAAATATGTGATTTGCTTAATGGCTATGGGATTATTAGCAGCAGCTTCAGTAATTATCTTAAAAGGTAAGAGAAAAGAAGCATAGTAGATATAATATCTGCAGAATGGAGAATAATAATGAAACATAATGCAATGAATAAAATCAAAGCATTGTGTGGAATGGTTGTAATGCTCACGTTAATTATGGTGGGCATTACTTCTGTTTCTACACAGGCTGTAAGCAGTGGAATTTATTTAGCAACCGCAACCCCTCATTACAGAAACCCACAGACAGGAGTTATCGAAGATTCAGGTGGAGAGGGTTCAGATGTATTAGGTCAGTCAATGACAGAAAGTGCTACATATAATAAGGCATTAGTCGAAGTCGATGATTCCGGAAATGTATATGTAACTATACGTTTACAACTTATGGATAATATAAGAAACCCACAGTTTCAGGTAGACGGACAGTCAGCAGCAGTAACTTTAATGCAGGAAGATTATACGAATAATACAGCCGATTACAGAATGAAAGTGAAAAGTGTCCAGTCTGTTATCAGATGTAAAATGAATGTAATAGCAATGGGAAGAGATGTTATATTCTTCATAACAGTTTCAGATTTACAGAGTGGTTCGGGTGACTTTATAACAAGCATAACAGTTAATAAGCCAACACAGGCAAATAATCAGCCACAACCATCAGGTAATAATTCTAATAATAGCCAGCTCGCTAATAATCAGGCAGTTAATACTGTAAATGAACCTGCGACACAGCCTGCTACTTCACAGGTACAGGATAATCCGTCTGATAATAATCAGAATAATGCAGGAAATAATGCTGAGACAACGGCAGAAACAGTCACAGAAGAAACCACTAAAGAGCAAGAGACTACAACAGAAAAAGAGACGGAGACAACCTCTAAGAAAGAAGATAAAAAGGCAGATAAATCAACAGAGATAATGGAATATGATGAATCAGGCAATGAGGTTAAAACTTCGGCTCCCTCAAAGGATAAGAAAGACTCTAAGAATACAGCAGCGACAGTTATTATCGTGATTGTGGTGGTAGTTATAATTGCGGCAGCAGGTGTAGGCGGCTTTTATTTCTATAAGAAGAGAAAAGTTCAAAATGGAGAGAAGTAATGATGAAAAAGTTAGTAAGTTATATATTAATTGGAACTATGGCTTTATCGATGATGGGCTGTGTAAGCCAGCACCCTAATGACAGTACAGATACATCAGGAGTAGAGGCTGATGCAAAGCTTGTAGCGACTTCACCTGCTGTTGCTGATATCTGTGATAAATTAGAACTTGATTTAGTTGGTGTCTGTGAGACTTCAGGAACTATATCTGACAGATATAAGGATATCACAACAGTTGGTATGGCTATGAACCCGGACTTAGAGATTATTAAATCACTTAATCCGGACTACATTTTATCACCTAACAGTTTGCAGAATGACCTACAGCCTAAGTACAGTTCAATAGGTGTAAAATCTATATTTGTTAATTTAAGAAGTGTTGACGGAATGTATGACTCCATAGAATATCTCGGTAAGAAATTCGGTAAAGAGGATAAAGCAGAAGAACTTGTACAGGAATATAAAGAGTTTTTAGAGAATTATAAATCTAAAAATGAGGGCAAGGAAAGTCCAAAAGTTCTTATATTAATGGGACTTCCGGGTTCTTATATCGTGGCAACAGATAACAGTTATGTTGGAAGTCTTGTGAAAATGGCAGGTGGTACAAATGTGTATGGTGACGGAGATGGCGAAGAATTTTTAAATGCCAATACAGAAGATATGCAGCTTAAAGATCCTGACATAATTCTTCGTGCAGCACACGCACTTCCTGAAGATGTTACTAAGATGTTCAATGATGAATTTGCAACAAATGATATCTGGAAGCATTTCAGGGCAGTACAGAATGGAAAAGTGTATGATTTATCTTATGATAAATTCGGAATGAGTGCGAAATTCAATTATCCGGAGGCACTTGATGAACTACAGCCATTATTATATGAATAAAATTATATGAAATTTAGAAATAAAGATTACGGAAAGGAGCTTCTATGGCAGTTAAGGGCAGAAGAATTATTTCATTTGCAGTTACGATAACTGCATTGCTTATTTTATTTTTATATGCAGTTAATACGGGAAGTCTGAAGGTATCTCCGGGTGAATTATTTAAGGGATTGTTTGTGAAATATAATCCAAATGTGGCAACGATATATGATTTGAGATTTCCAAGAATATTTGTGGCTATGCTTGGTGGAGCCGCAACTGCCGTATCAGGAGTTCTGCTTCAGGCAGTTATGAAGAATCCATTAGCGGACCCCGGAATTATCGGAATAAGTTCAGGGGCAAGTTTTGTAGCGGTTTTGATTACTGCATTTATGCCATCACTGTATTTCTATACACCGATACTTGCATTTATAGGCGGAATCATTGCATTTATGCTTGTGTATGGTCTGTCCTGGAGAGGTGGTTTGTCTCCACTTAGAATTATGCTTGTGGGTGTCGCAGTTAATTCAATGTTTACAGGACTAATGAGTGCATTTAACAGCAGTACGGGTAGTAATTATTCAGGGGTTGCAAGTATAGTCAATGCCAATATTACCATGAAGACCTGGAGTGATGTTAAGATATTATTCATTTATACATTTATCGGGTTAATAGCAAGCTTGTTTGTGTTAAGACAATGCAATTTATTGGCACTTGAAGATATGACAGCACAGTCTATCGGTGTAAATGTAACTAAGATGCGGATAATTGTTTCAGTAATAGCAGTGCTGCTTGCATCAATTTCAACGGCAGTGGTAGGACCAATCAGCTTCATAGGACTTATAGTTCCTCATATAGCAAGAATACTTGTAGGAAGTAATCATAAAATACTTGTTCCATATTCAATAATTTTAGGAGCATTTGTATTGTTATTTGCAGATACCTTAGGAAGAACAATTGCAGCCCCATATGAAATCAGTGCATCAGTAATAATGTCTGTGGTCGGTGGTCCATTCTTTATTATATTGTTAAGGAGGTCAAAGAAGAATTATGCGTAATAATATTTTTAAGATACATAACCTCTCTTTTGCATATGATAATCACCCTGTATTAGACGGTTTGAACATTGAATTTCCGGAGGGGAAGATAACAACACTTATGGGTGCAAATGGTTGTGGAAAGTCCACACTTTTTAAATTATGCACTAAGAACCTCAAGCAATTATCAGGAAATGTCGAGTTTAATGGCAGGGATATTTCACAGATGAAATTCAGAGATTTTGCTAAAAATGTGGCAATAGTCCACCAGTATAATACTGCACCTGTAGATATTACTGTAGAAAAACTTGTCTCATATGGAAGAAACCCATATATGAAATTCGGAATGTCTACGGATACGAAAACTGATGATGAGAAGATAAAGTGGGCGCTTGAGATTACAGGCACTTATAAATATAAGGACAAACCCGTAGCAGAATTATCGGGAGGACAGAAACAGCGGGTGTGGATAGCAATGGCACTTGCACAGGATACGAAGTTATTATTTCTTGACGAGCCGACAACGTATTTAGACATAAGATATCAGTTACAGATTCTAAAGCTGATACGACGTCTGAACAGAGAATTTGGCATTACAATAATAATGGTACTCCATGATATAAACCAGTCGCTTTATTATAGTGATGAGATTGCCGCAATGAAAGACGGTAAGATTTTAGCACAGGGAGAACCGGAGAAGATTATAACTTCAGAATTACTTGATTCTATCTACGGGGTTAAATTGAATGTTACAAAAGTAGATGATAAGCCGTTTGTACTTACGGTATAAAATAAAATTGAAAGGTCAATATCCATATGATGATAAATAAACGTCTTATAGGTACGGTTAAAGACAGCAGAAAATATATAGTAGGAAATGTAGTGGCACAATGGTGTTCGCTAATTGCCAATATCGTAATGATGATTGGAATAACAAGACTTTTTTCGGATATTTACAATAAGACATATTCGGTTAGGAGTCTGTGTGTAATATCAGGAATAATAATAATGGTAGCCATAGTACAGTTTGTCTGTTCAATTATTTCAGCAAAGATGAGTTATTTATCATCTAAATCAGTTAAGAAAACGTTGCGTGAGAAAATATATTTAAAACTTTTATCGTTAGGTGCAGCGTATAAAGAAAGTGTTAAAACTTCAGAAGTCGTTCAGGTGGCAGTTGAGGGCTGCGACCAGTTAGAGACATATTTTGGTGCTTATTTACCACAGTTCTTCTATGCAATGCTTGCACCTCTTACATTATTTACAGTGCTTATGTTTGTAAATATTCCATCGGCGGTAGTCCTTCTTATATGCGTTCCAATGATTCCTGTTTCCATTGCAGTTGTCCAGACCTGGGCAAAGAAACTTCTTTCGAAATACTGGGGACAATATACAGCATTAGGTGATACTTTCCTTGAGAATCTTCAGGGACTTACTACACTTAAGATATATCAGGCAGATGAATTTAAGAATAAGCAGATGAACGAGGAGTCGGAGAAATTCAGGAAAATAACAATGAAAGTGCTGACAATGCAGTTGAATTCCATAACAATTATGGACTTAATCGCATATGGCGGAGCTGCATTAGGCGTAATTATGGCAGCCACACAGTTTAAGGCGGGAAATATTTCTATTGCCGGTGCTATGCTAATCATTATGTTATCAGCAGATTTCTTTATTCCAATGAGACGATTGGGTTCATATTTTCATATTGCAATGAACGGAATGGCTGCAAGTGATAAGATATTCAGATTACTTGATTATGGGGACGATATTTCAGAAGAAAATTGTATAAATGAAAATCATTCAAATGAGGGTAATTCGAAAAAGAATTATATGAATGAAAATCATTTAGAAGAAAATATAAAAGATGAATTACAAAGATTAGAAGAGAATTGCAAAGAAATCACAAAATATGAATTTCCCCCAAATGCCTCAATCATTTGTAATAATCTATCCTTTTCATATAAGGATAATCCCGATAAAGAAATCATTAATAATGCTAATCTTACATTTACTAAAGGAAGTCTTACAGCACTTGTTGGAGAGAGTGGCTGTGGCAAATCTACAATTGCAGCTATATTAATGGGAAGAAATAAGGGATATAAAGGCTCGATATTAGTAGGCGATATTAAATTATCTGACATTGAATTATCTGACATAGCTGAGGAAAGTCTTATGAAAAATGTGACTTATATAAGCCACCAGAGTTTTCTGTTCAAAGGAACAGTTAAGGATAATTTAATTATGGCTAAAAATGATGCAACTGATGATGAATTATGGAATGTACTTAACAGAGTTAATTTAGGAGATTTTCTAAGGTCAGAAAATGGACTTGATACAAAGCTTACAGAGGAGGGCAGGAATTTCTCAGGAGGACAGAGACAAAGACTTGCTCTTGCAAGAGCATTGTTGCATAACAGTCCATATTATATTTTCGATGAGGCAACCTCTAATATTGACGTGGAAAGCGAAGACTTAATTATGCAATTAATCTATGAGTTAGCTAAGGATAAAACTGTCATTATGATTTCGCACCGCCTTGCAAATGTTAAAAATGCAGATTGTATATATGTTCTCGATAAAGGAAATGTTGCAGGAAGTGGAACTCATAAGGAGCTATTAAATACTTGCAGCGTATATTCAAAATTATGGAATACGCAGGTTGATTTGGAAAATTATGGTCTGGAAAGAGGTGTCTGATGATGAAAAAAAGAAGTGGTTTTTCAGTAATGTGTGGTCTTATAGGAATGGTAAAACCATTGTCAGGCTATATGATAATTGCGATTATAATGGGACTGTTAGGACATCTTTCAGCCATTTTTATAACAGTATTTGGTGCATTTGCCATACTTAATGTGTTAGGGATTAAGATGATTTTATCCTTGAAAATGATATTTATATCCGTTATTTTATTCGCTGTTGTGAGAGGTTTTCTAAGATATGCAGAGCAGTCGTGTAATCATTTTATAGCATTCAAATTATTAGCACTTATAAGAGATAAAGTGTTCATTGCATTGAGAAGATTATGTCCTGCGAAATTGGAGGGCAGAGACAAGGGTGATTTGATATCGGTAATAACATCAGATATCGAATTGTTAGAGGTATTTTATGCGCATACAATATCACCAGTAGTTATAGCGATATTAAACAGCATTGTTATGTGTATATTTATTGGTAGAATTCATTTGCTTCTTGCACTTGTGGCACTTATGGCATATGTGATTGTAGGTTTATTTATTCCGGTTATAATCTCTGGTAAAAGTAAGGACTCAGGTAATTCATTCAGGGATAAAACAGGTGAATTAAGCAGCTTTGTATTAGATAGCTTACGTGGACTTCCAGAGATTCTGCAATACAACAGAGGTATTCAAAGATTATCTGAAATAAATGAAAGAACTGAGAAGCTTTCAGAAGATGAGAAACATTTAAAGATGCTAAATGGCTTTAACTTAGCGATTACGAATACAGTAATTCTACTATGCGATTTATGTATGATTATTGTAAGTGTGCTTCTATATGATAAGGGAAGCATTGATTTCGCAGGAGTATTAGTATCGGTTGTGGCACTTATGAGTTCGTATGGACCGGTTGTGGCACTGGCTAATTTAGGCAGCGGGCTTCAGAATACATTTGCAGCAGGAAACAGAGTCCTCGATATCTTAGAAGAGTCACCGCTAACTGCTGATATAGTCGGAAAACAGAATATAGAATTCAAGGGAATTAGGGCTTCTAATGTTACATTTTCGTATGAGAATGTGGAGGGGAATGAAGTGAAAAACAATTCTGAAAATATGTCAGAAAAAGTATCGAAAAATGACGGACTGAAAAAAATCTATAATGAAGAAATCTTATCTAATATAACAGTTTATATACCTCAGGAGAAAATAGTGGGCATATCAGGAAAAAGTGGAAGTGGAAAGTCTACATTACTAAAATTATTTATGAGATTCTGGACAACAAACGAGGGTTCAATAGACATTTCAAATGTATCAATAGATAACATAAATACTGAGAACCTAAGGAACATGGAGAGTTTTGTGACACAGGATACTTATTTATTCAATGACAGTATTAAGAATAATATCCGAATTGCTAAGTTAGATGCCACTGACGAAGAAATAGAGACAGCCTGCAAGAAAGCCTCAATACATAATTTTATTATGAAGCTTCCTAATGGTTATGACACGAAAACAGGTGAATTAGGGGATATGTTATCAGGCGGCGAGAAACAGCGTATAGGACTTGCCAGAGCATTTCTGCATAATGCGCCTTTAATGCTTCTTGATGAACCAACCAGTAATCTTGACAGTTTAAATGAGGCAATAATCCTTAAGTCACTTAAAGAAGAGGGACGAGGAAAGACGGTTGCATTAGTTTCACATAGGCAGTCCACAATGAGAATTGCCGATAAAGTGTATTCGATTGAAAATGGAAGACTTAGTTAGTGAAAATTATAGAGATTGGAGACAACAGATGAATTTAAAGAAGATAGTATTTGTCATATTAGGTTGTGTAAGTCTTGGAATAGGAGTGGTAGGTGCGGTTCTGCCGATACTACCATCAGTTCCGTTTCTTATGGTTGCAGCATTTTGTTTTGCAAAAAGCTCTAAAAGGCTTCATACGTGGTTCATAGGAACGAAGATTTATAAGAATAATCTGGAGAGTTTCATAGAGGAAAAGGGAATGACATTAAAGACGAAAATCAAGATAATATCAATGGTTACAATACTTATGGCAATTGGTTTTGTTATGATGAGTAATATTTTAGTTGGGCGGATTGTATTAGCCTGCGTGTGGATATTCCATATTATATATTTTATATTTGTAATAAAGACAATAAAGTGCGAGTAGAGGGCAGGATAATAGGTGTAATGTATATATGCAAAACTTTATACATTACAGCTATTTTTATGATATAATAAGCGTAAAATAAAATTATAATTGATATAATCAAAGGAGGGTAAAAATGTGGTCTGAATTTGAATTTAATAATCCATATGAGGGAACAATTCCTAAAACAATATGCGGCTTGGAATTACCATTAGAATACATTGAATTTATGAAAAAACATAATGGTGGAGAGGGTGACATTGGAGAGCATTGGCTTGTCATTTACCCAATTGAGGAATTGGAAGAGACAAATGAGGATTTTAAAGAGTATTTGCCAGATGGGAATATTATTATCGGCTCAAATGGTGGTGGAGAATTATTAGGATTGAATAGGAATGGACAATATTTTATTGTACCGGAAATTATAGAAGAGGATTATATGGACGTTATTGGTAATAGTATGGAGAATCTTCCAGATGATATTAATCGCTTCTGGCGTGAATTGTAGATATTAAAATTTTTTTATAAAGCAATTTATATAGAAAATAAAATATTCATAATATATGATAAGGAGGAATAAAAGGTGTATTTCGAAGAATTATGGAATGAATTTTCAAAACTTAACGAGGTAGAAGCAATTGCATTAGGCGGTTCAAGGGCAGGCAATAATTATGATGAAAAATCGGATTATGACTTGTACATTTATTGTACACAGATACCTGATGAAAGCACACGAAGAAATATACTGGTTAAATGTTGCAGTTATATGGAGATTGGAAATAGCTTTTGGGAACTTGAAGATGATTGTACACTAAAAGATGGAGTGGATATTGATATTCTATACAGAAATATAGAAAGTTTTACGAATGATGTAAGTTATGTTGTGGAGAAATTTAATGCATATAATGGATATACAACCTGTATGTGGCACAATCTTTTACATAGCCGCATACTTTATGATACAGATGATAAATTCAGAAAAATGCAGGAGAGATTCGATATACCATATCCGGATAAATTGAAAGACAATATTATAAGTAAAAATATGAGATTGCTAACAGGTAATCTTCCATCATATGATATGCAGATTAAGAAAGCATTAAAACGTGGTGATATGGTAAGCGTTAACCATAGAACAGCGGCTTTTATGGAATCGTATTTTGATATTATTTTTGCATTAAATAAATTAACACACCCGGGAGAAAAAAGAATGGTTCAATATGCGATACAGGATGCAGAAATTTTACCGGAAGATTTTGAAAAAAATATAGCAGATTTATTTACGAATATGTATACAGATTCTAATGCATTTGTAGAGACATTGGAGAAAATAATTGATAGTTTGAAGAAGATAGAAATGGAGTGTTAGTTATGAGTAATATAATGGAAGAATTGTTTAACGAGGGAAGAGCAGAAGAGAAAAAAGAAATTGCAAAGAGATGCTTACAACTTGGTAAACTTTCAATTGAAGAAATAGCATTATGTTCTGACTTTAGATTGAAGAAGTTAAGAAATAGCAGAAACCCAATTAGCTTATAAGTAATGCGTATAAGAGTGATAAAAGGACAGTTATGATTTTATATAACTGTCCTTTTACTGTAATTTCTAACAAATTGTGAATTATTTACATACATCTGAATAGGATTGTGACAAAAACTTCTTATATGTCATATCCATTCCAATTGCTCCAAGCGGTGCAGTAATAAGGATTGCCAAAACAGCAACGGATAAAACAATCTGTCCGCAAGGAAGTCCAAGAGCCAGAGGCACAGAACCGATGGCAGCCTGTACAGTTGCTTTAGGCATATATGCGATTACACAGAATAATCGTTCCTTTAGTGTAAGTTCAGTACCTAGCAGGCATATAGAGACACCGATTGAACGGAAAATCAACGCAATAAAAATCATTAGAATTGCAGCAATTCCGGCATCGAGTGTATATCTGATATTTACGGCAGCACCAACAAGAACGAATAAGATTACTTCGGCAGCAATCCAGAGTTTACCGAATTTTTCAGAGAGACGTTTTGAAACTGCGTCTATACTTTTGATTTTGATAACACAGGCCATACTTACGACAGCAAGAAGTCCGGATACGGAGATTGTACCTTTAAGCCACGTTTCAATTGACATAAGTAGAAATGAAAAACCAAGTATAATTATGACTTTCATACTGTTTCTTACAAGATGTTTGTAAGCATATGCTGTTTCAAAGAATATACTTAATATGAAGCCTGTAATTGCACCGAGCAGTATTCCGAGAATTATTGAAACAGGAATATTAAGAAAGTCACTAATATGTGCGTGACCGCCCTGTGCCATACTTACAAATGTTGAGAATAGAACGATTACGAAAATGTCATCACAAGATGCACCTGCCATAATTAATTGAGGTATACTCTTATCCGTTCCATATTTTGAATCAATAAGCTGGACCATTCTTGGGATTACGACCGCAGGAGAGACAGCACCTAAAACAGCACCCATAACAGCAGCCTCAATTCTTGTTACACCCAGAATATATGGTGCAAATATGAAAAATGCAAGAATTTCAAAGCTTGCAGGCACAAAAGACATCATAATTGCCGGTCTGCCGACTTTTTTTAAATCGCTTAGATTAAGTGATAATCCGGCTTTAAGTAGAATTATAATTAAAGCCATCTGGCGTAATTCTGAAGAAATTGAGAGAATTGACGGGTCGAGCAGGTCAAGGACATATGGACCTAATACAATTCCTGTGACTAACATTCCTATAATACGTGGTAATTTCAGACATTGACAGATAGCTGCCATAGATAGTCCGATTAAGAAAATAAATGCAAGCGATGTTAACATATAGACCTCTTTTCTAAATACTAATTTTAATATAATATGGATACAAACCTGATGACATAAGAAAGTATATTGCTTTGCGACATTTTCACTATACATCAAAAAAGCTGATGATATCTGTAAATTAATAATAAAATTAATTACAGAAGTCATCAGCTAATAAGCGGTTCTGGTTATCCAAGGGAGAACTTCATTCCCAAGTGGTATTATATATTAGTCTTAAGATTTTGTAAAGATATATCTTTAAGTCTATGAAATTCCTAAAATGAAATTTAATTTTTAAGTCTATAATATATAAGCCTATAAAATAATTGAGAAAATAATATATGTAATGTATAATTTTACATATAATAACAAGATAAGTATTTTGAAAAATCACACCTGATAAATGCAAAGAATATATAAGGATGTACTCTCGGAATCTACATAAAATCGAATAATTCTGGCTATATTTTCGATATACTGCTTCCATTTTCTCGTCGTACACACCGTGTACGCACTACGAAAATGTCATTGCATATCAAAAATCTATCTCAGAATTCTTCAATTAGTAAATTCCGAGAGTACATTAAGGAAATTAAAGGAGGATAAGTTAATCTTATGACAGAAAATGTATAGGATTATACGGAAATATTTATGCTTACAAGAAAAGATGTATTAAATTATGGATTATCATTTCCGGGAACATATAAAGAAGCTCCATTTCATGACCAGAACTGGCAGCTTGTACGTGTTACAGACAATAAAAAGGTTTTCTTATGGACATATGAAAGAGATGGATATCTTAATCTGAATGTGAAAGTGGACCCTGAGTGGAGAGATTTTTTTAGAAATGCATATGAAAGTGTTATTCCGGGTTATCATCTTAACAAGGAACATTGGAATACGATAATAATCGATGGAACAATACCTGATGGTGAAATTAAGAAAATGATTGAGGAAAGCTACAGAATAATAACAGACAGTCCGACTAAGAGAATCTACGAGGCAGTCAAAAAGATTCCTAAGGGCAAAGTAGCAACATATGGTCAGATTGCTAAAATGGCAGGAAATGAAAGAATGTCAAGAGCAGTTGGAAATGCATTACATAAAAACCCCGAACCTGATAAGATTCCCTGCTATAAAGTAGTAAATTCCAAGGGAGAATTAGCAAGTGAATTTGTGTTTGGAGGAAGAGATGTTCAGGCAAAACTCTTAGAAGCAGATGGGATAGAAGTTGTGAATAATAAAGTAGATTTGAATAAATACGGTATGAAGTAATATAGCATATAAAATGAATATAGTATGAAATGATATGTCATATAAAATACGATATATATTGGATAAAGGAATATTGTCAAGCTAAATTATAAGGCATATATTTCGATTTTATAAGCGAGGACAGAAAAGAAAAATGAAATTTAAAGAGATATTTAAGTTTATAAAAAAAGAAGTAGTGCTTGTAATTGCCATAAGTCTCGCAATTATATCAGCTATAATAGTGCCACCCTCTAAAAAATATATGGATTATATAGATTTCAGAACACTTGCAATTTTATTTTGTCTGATGACGGTTACAGCAGGCCTTAAGAGACAAGAAGTGTTTGAGAAAATGGGACAATTTCTGTTATTAAAGACCAGAAATCTGTTTCAATTAATTTTAGTTCTTATTATGCTATGCTTTTTTAGTGGAATGATAATTACAAATGATGTGGCATTAATTACATTTGTACCATTTACATTTGTGGTATTCAATATGTTAAGAGAGGAACAGAGAAAGAAATTAATTCTGCCTGTGATATGCATACAGACAATTGCAGCTAATATGGGGAGTATGCTGACACCGTTAGGTAATCCACAAAACCTGTATCTGTATGGTAAAAGTGGTATGTCACTAGGAAGATTTTGCCTGATAATGCTGCCGTATACAGTTGTGTCACTTGCTTTAATTATTCTGTGGACAGCATTTATAAGCCATAAGGTCGATAGAAAAATCGAAAAAGACTGGATAAAAATTGAAAATGTAAATGGTGATAAAAAGAGAATAGTAATGCATTTTCTAATGTTTATATTGTGTCTCTTAGTGGTTTTAAGAATAATTGATTATAAATACATATTTGTAATTACCTTACTTGCAAATATTATTTTTGACAGAAAAACACTCAGAAATGTTGATTATTCATTGCTGTTTACGTTCATAGGTTTTTTTATATTTGTGGGAAATATAAGAAGTATTACCGCATTTTCAAATTGGATTAACGAAATTATCAATGGAAATGAAATTATGGTTGCAGTACTTTCAAGCCAGATAATAAGTAACGTTCCAACAGCCCTGTTATTATCAGGTTTTACCGATAAAATCAGGCTGTTAGTAATAGGAACTAATATAGGTGGATTAGGAACATTAATTGCCTCAATGGCAAGTCTTATTTCATATCGACAAATTGTCAGAGAACTTCCGGAACGTAAGGGAGAATATTTTAAGCTTTTTACCATTGCAAATATAGTTTTTCTTATAATTATGTTTATGGTAAGAGTGATCACAAAGTAAAATCTTTTTATTAACGAAATTTTGTATTTAATTATCAGATTTATGATTATGCAAGGGACTATGTCTATGAATTAATATTTTACCTGATATATGAATGCAAAATTTAAGTTATTAAGAAAAATTTTACATAAATTATTCATAGAATTTACCTGAATATGATAGTGAATTTTACCTGTACAACATATATTTTAATTATGAAATAAAAGATGTCTAGTATATCGCATATATTTAGATTAAGAAAGCGAACAGTATATCGCATAATTAAAATATGTGTCATAAATCAGGAGGCGGTACAGATGAAATTCCTATGGAATTATTACAGAAAAAAAGAGTGGAGTAGAAATAAAAAGGTTATGGCTTTTGTGCTATTAAATATTCTGTGTTGCGGAATAATTGGCTTTGGATTCTGGACAATTATCAGTCAGATAGCACTTAAAACCATAACCTGGTTAGTTGTATTTGTGGGATATTCAGCATTCTTTCCGGGATATCTTGGTGGAATCCTGACAGTCTACCGAAAGGGATACTAAATTTATGTGTTTTTAGCAATATGATTGGCTCAAGAAATTAAAAACCTGGCTATAAAAGTATTAAACTTATGCATTCTTAGCCAAATGCTTTTTCATAAATCTTGCATACACTATGAAAATCAATGTACCTGTAAATATCCATGAAACTACATAGACATTCATAAGCATATCAAATGTTTTGTGTGCATTGAAGATAGTATATAACCATATAAGTCTGAATACTACAGTACCAAGGACTGTTATTATGGCAGGTTCTAAAGATTTACCCATACCTCTCAGTGCTGAGCTGCCAACCTCATAAGTAGCTGTAAGTCCTTCAAGTGAACCTACATGATGAAGTCTGATAAGTCCATAAGCAGCAACCGTAGGACTTATTGTATATATGCTAACGAAGAAGCCATCCCATATTAAGAAGATAACACTTAATATTTCTGTAAATGTGAAGCCATATAAGAGGCACAGACCGAAAATCTTATTACATCTCTTAACATTTCCTGCACCGTAATTCTGGCTGATAAATGTAACCGCAGCCTGTGCAAATGCAGACGATATATCATATGTAAAATATTCAAAATTTAATGCAAGTGATGAACCGGCAATTGCATCTGAACCAAACGAATTAATTCCTGATTGAATGAAAATATTCGAAATAGAGAATAAAGCACCCTGAATACCGGCTGGAATACCAATTGCAAGAATTTTTCCTAAATGTTCTTTATTTATTTCCATATCCTTGAAAATGAATTTGAATTCATTTTGTCTTGTGCATAAATAACGCATAACAAGAAATGCACTAATTATATTAGATACTACAGTTCCGATTGCCACACCTGAAACACCAAGATGAAATACGATAACTAATAAAAGGTTAAGAGCAACATTTACGACACCGGAAATAAGAAGATAATACATAGGCCGCCTTGTATCACCGATACTTCTTAGAATTGCCGAACCAAAATTATAAATAACCATAAATGGTATGCTGATAAAATATATTTCGATATAGAGCATTGCATCGTTTAAGATTTCACGTGGAGTACCTGAAGCTATCAGAATAGTTTTGGCAGTAATCATACCTATTACCATTAATACAAGTCCAAGAACCAATCCGAATGTAATTATTGTATGTACCATATCATGAATTTTTTCACGTTTGTTCTGACCTATAAGATTAGCTAAAGCAGCATTAGGTCCGACTGAAAGACCAACAATAAGGGTTACAAATATACCGACTATGGCGACACAGCTTCCAACTGCTGGAAGCGCGTTACTATTTGCAAATCTTCCAACAACCGCTACATCGGCTGAATTAAATAATTGCTGTAAAATACTGCTGAAAGCAAGAGGTAAAGCGAAAAGAATAAGCTTACCTGAAAGATTGCCATTTAGCATATCCATTTCTTTAGAATTGTTTGCCATAATAATCTCCATTTCTGAGCAACTTGCTGCGAAGAGGAGAGGAGAAATTCGCACAGGCGATTTCTCATCTGCCATAGAGCTATTTGCTTTTGTTCAGAAACAAATAGCCATGTGAAATAATCGTATTAGCATTATTTTCACATTAATCCTCATTCGTATAATATTAATATCATCTTATACCGATAAAATGTATAAGACTACTAATTTTTATAACTAATATTATATAATAATAAGCAGAAATATTTATGTCAATTGGAAATTGAAATGAATTGTATAAAAATTGAAGTGGATTGTATTAAAATTGAAATGAATTGTATAAAAACTGAAGTGGATTGTATTAAAATTAATAATATATTGACGTAAAATTGATACAACGTTAAAATTATATATATTTATATAACACATTTTAAATATAACAAGTATAAGTGGAATGGAGATAGAATATAAAATGGAAGAAAATAATAAAGAAGCATTAAATGCTATAAAAGAGGGAAATGCCAGATTTAATAGTAAGAAGAAAGAAGAGAACCTGAAAGCAGTTCCGGAGAAATTTGCTGGGAATTACAGCAAAGCAATGGATTATGAAGATGATTGCAGATATGATAAAGCAAGAGATATTTGTAAATGGATACTTAATGATGAAGAGGGTAAGGATATCGAGGCTGTAAAGATTATGTTAGCCAGAGTTTATCCGAAAGTTCTAGAGATGGATATTCAGGACAGCAATAGAAAATACCAGGAAGATGTAAGTGAATATTTTGAATTCTTAGACAACATTACAATGAATGATTTAATGCAGGAATATATAGTTGAGACGTTGGCAAGATTCTGTAATCTTATGGATAATGAATGGTATTGTCCTTTATTCAATGAATTTGTAAAGACAATTGATAGTAAGGGATACCTGAGTGAAGAATACAGAGATGTTTTAGATTCTGCATATGCTTCTTATGAATCAACAGAATATTTTGAGGATGGACATTTAGGAATAATTATGAAAAATGTTCTTAAATCAGGATATGAGAGACGATACGTTGTAGATTCAATTGAAAGTGAAGATAAAAAGAGAAAGATGGAGATAGAGATAAATACAAGCTTTTATAATCTCTGTCAGTATCTAAATGAACATAGCGAAGAAACAGAATATATTAAGGAAGAATATCCATATAGTTATAAGACAATTGAAGATGATATCAAGCTTATAAAGGAAGATAAATCTAGATACGAAGAAGATATTCTTACGCAGTTAGAGAAATATACAGCTAAAGACATTGACAGGGAAGCGTTAAGAGAAGCTATGTATAAGGCATATGAATATATGATTAACAGCAGACCAAAGCCAACAGTTGTACATTCAGGTAAGACAACCTATTACAGGGATGGTAGAAAGGTTGGAAGAAATGACCTTTGCCCTTGTGGAAGCGGAAAGAAATATAAACAGTGCTGTGGCAAAGAAATTTAACGTGAGATGTAGATAGTGTGAAAATCTATGTAAAATCCATATAAAAATATAATTAATATGTTAATTTTTCACATGGCTATATGTAAATTAAATAGAAAGCAAACAGTCCATATGGCAAGCAGGAAATGAGGAAAATATGATAATTATAACAGTTGTAGATGACGATTATGGCTTATTATTTAATAACAGAAGAGTAAGTAAGGACAGGGTTCTCAGGGAAAAGATTAAGGAAATAACAAAAGGCTCAAAGTTATTTATGAATGAATATTCATATGGGCAGTTTAGTGAGGACGGGTTCAATAATATAGTTGTTGATGAAGATTTTCTTAACAAAGCAGGAGATGAAGATTTCTGCTTTGTGGAGAATGTGGATATTAAACCATATTTACAAGAAATTCATAGAATTATTTTGTTCAGATGGAACCGTATATATCCAAGTGATTTCAGATTTCCAAAGGAGATATTAGAAGATTTTAACAGAGAAGGAATATGTGAATTTGCCGGAAGCTCCCACGATAAGATAAGTCAGGACAACTATAAGGAGTCAGTAAGAAAAGTAAATTCAGGACAACTATAAGGAGTCTGTAAGAAAAGTAAAGTCAGGTAAATTATTTACGGTTTATAACATTTGCTAGAAAGTATTTTATAAAAAATATAATTTTATAATTTGTTAAAGATAGATTTGACATAATGGAGAAGAAAATGATTAAGAAATATATTTCAAGATTAGTAGTAATTTTACTTACTGTTTTTATGTTGCTTGGTATAAGTGGCTGTGCAGAGACTGAAGATAGTGTATCAAAGCTCACAACCACTAGTATAAAAACATCAGAAGAGACAAATGAAAATGAAATAACTACAGAGTTGGATTCAGAGATTGAAGAGATTCAGAACCAGGAAGATAATGAGGAATTACCAGTCAGTCAGATTCCTGTAAATGTACAAAGTTCAAATGAAAATATCAGCTTATCTAATATTCCGGCATATACAGGTAATGCATATGTAGCAGTTAATAATAATAATCCTTATTTTACTGATGCAGATAAAAGCAGAACAGATGCATTTGAAACATATAGCGACCTTGACGGGGCAGGCAGATGTGGTGTGGCATATGCAAATATTTGTAAGGAAATAATGCCTACGGAGAAGAGAGGTAAAATCGGTTCAGTTAAGCCGACAGGCTGGCATACCGTCAAATATGATATAGTAGATGGAAAATATCTGTATAACAGATGTCATTTGATTGGATTTCAGTTAGCCGGTGAAAATGCCAATAATAAAAATCTTATTACAGGTACAAGATATCTTAATGTGACAGGAATGCTGCCATTTGAAAATATGGTAAGCGATTATGTTAAAGAAACAAACAATCATGTTTTATATAGAGTTACACCGGTTTTCGAAGGCAATAATTTGCTTGCTTCAGGTGTATTGATTGAAGCATATTCGGTAGAAGATGGTGGTGCAGGAATTACATTTTGTGTATATTGCTATAATGTACAGCCGGGAATTGATATTAATTATGCAAATGGAGACAGTAGTTTAGCTGCTGCACAGACTCAGACATCAGTTGCACAGACACCGGCACAGACAGAACCACCAACGACACAGCCACAGACACAACCACAGACACAACCACAGACACAACAACAGATTCAGACAGAGGCACCACAACAGAATGTAAGTATAAATACATATATTATTAATACAAATACAGGTAAGTTTCATTATCCAAATTGCAGAAGTGTAAATCAGATGGCAGACAAGAATAAGCTTGAATATACTGGTACAAGAGATGAGGTAATTGCACAGGGATATGCTCCTTGTGGAAATTGTAGACCATAAGAGGTAGTCTAGAGTGATAAGAAATGAAAGCCAAAGCTGAAGAAAAGAGGTATGGTTATGAAGATTGGTGAAGCAAGAGGAATATATTCGGCACAATTAAATATTTACGGTGATAAGAAGGCAGAGCTTGATAAAGAGCGAAAAGAATTAGCTAAGAAAATAAAAGCTACACCGGATGGCGCGAAAGTCTATGAAAATGAAGCTGCGAAACTAGAATTATCATATAATAAAGTATCTGATAAGTATGATGAATATAGAGAATTTATGCAGCAGCTTATGGAAATGCATATGACTTATTCTAATGTTGAAAATTCCAGACAACAGGGCGAAACGGCGAAGAAAATAGCTGAAGATGAGGCGAAAGTATTAGAAGTTGCCAGAAGAATTGCCCATGGCGATAAAGTACCACCAAATGATGAGAAGAAACTTATGGAATATAGTATGGAAATCTATATGGCATCGAAGAACTTAGCGATGCTAAGGAGCCGAAAAGATAGAAAAGAATATGATTCTCTGTGGGACGATGAAGATGAGAAGGCCCATGAAAATGCTAATCCTGATGAAGTAGCAGATAATATGGAGCTGGGAATTGAAAGACCAGAGATAACAGAAATCGGAGACTTAATGTAAGTCTCCGATTTCTATGTTATTGATTTAATCCTAAGTTCTATGCAATATTATTGTTTAAATTCCGGGTTTATAATATTTTAAAGAAGCTTATTAACGGAAGCATATGCCAATTCCAAAAGCTTCCGGACCTGTATGGCATGCAAGACTTGCAGGAAGATTATCATAATATATTTCTTTATCAGGAAATGCCTCTTTAACAGTTGCCATCCATTCGTTAATCTGCTCCACGCTAAGATTTGAACCGGCTAAAGCAATCTTAGATTTGGACATATCATTTTCAGAAAAACGATTTTCAATATCACTTTTTATGGCATTAATCATAATAGATTTACATTTCTTGATATTACGTGCTTTTGCAAATGAATCTAAGGTATTCCCATTAATTGATAGAATTGGTTTGATATTCAGAACAGAGCCAATCATTGCAACGGCTGGAGTAATTCTTCCTCCTTTCTTAAGATATTCAAGAGTGCTTACAGTTACATAGATAACAGAATTCAGACCATCTTTATCTAGAATATCCTTGATTTCGCTGGCTGATTTACCATTATCGGCTAACTCCTTTGCTTGAAGAACAGATTCCTTAAGAGTAACAGATAGTCTGTGGTTGTCTACAACAAACACCTTATTTTCATAATCTCTGGCTAATGACATAGCGACTTCACAAGATTTACTAAGGCCGCTGGACATAGGAATATATACAATTGAATCATATTTATCTTCTGAAAGTAATTTATTCCACAAGTCCATAATATCACCAGGAGATGGCTGGGAAGTTGAAACATTTTTATCAGAGTTGAGAAAATGATAGAATTCCTTGGCAGAAATATTTTTGTTCTCATAATAGATTTTGTCATCAATAATTACAGGCATAGGAATAAGATAGATACCGTATTTCTCTGCTTCCTGTTTTGAGATACCACTATTTGTGTCAGTTACTATTGCTATCTTCAATTAATCACCACTTTCTTAAATTAAATAGTTTAAATATATATGATGTTGGGGTTAAAAACCCTCGTGTTTGACCATGTTTGGCATAGAATAAAAAATATTTTCATCTCTAAGATAAATATGTAGAAAACACAAGTGTTACAGATTGTAACACTTAAAAATATATTTTGCAAGATATAATTGACTAACTGTGACATAAAAGAGAAAATTGTATCATAAAAATGAAAAATATGAGATAATAGAAATAATCGTATAAAAAGGATTATTCAGATGCAAAATCGCAGATGTGAATTTCAAGTCGCCTGATTACAACAGGTCACAAATAAATGAGAATTAATGTTAAAACTGAATAAAAAGGAGAATAAAATGGAGAAGAACAGAGTAAGTCAGGCAAACATAATAGCTAAAGAATGTATTGTGTCTGCGTTGCTTAAATTAATATATGAGAAACCATTAACCACGATAACGATATCTGAACTGACGAAAAAGGCAGGGGTATCACGAATGACTTTCTATAGAAATTATGATTCTAAGGAAGAGGTATTCACAGGACATCTTGATGAAATATTTGAACATTACTGGAATAATGATAATGCAGATAAAGAGAATGGAATATATTATGATGTTGAACATATGAAGAGTTGTTTTGAATATATTTATCAGCATAAAGAGTTCTTAGAAGGATTGATTCAATGTGGAATGGGGCTGCTATTCCTGGATAAACTGACTTATTACATCAGTGAAAAGTGGAAAAAGTATGCAGATAAATACGAATTGACGGCATTTACGGGTTCGTTATATAATCTCTTCATATTATGGATTTCTACAGGATACAAGGAAGATGTAGACAAGATGGCAAAAAAGATTGAGAAAATATACAGTTAATTAAAAAAGAGATTAGTGAAACATACTTTTGATACATTGATTCATTAAAAATTAACATAAGAAAAACATAATACAAGAAACGGAGAAATTATGGACCAGACATTTATGAAAGAAAAACCGGTAATGCCATTAGTAATATCAATGGCTTTACCGATGACTATATCAATGCTTGTAAATGCATTGTATAACATTGTGGACAGTTATTTTGTGGCAAAAATAAGTGAAGATTCAATGACGGCACTTTCTCTGGTATATCCTATGCAAAACCTTATAACGGCGGTAACAGTCGGCTTTGCGATTGGTGTAAATGCAATAATAGCATTTTATCTTGGAGCAAAGAAAAGTGAGGCAGCAAATCAGGCAGCATCAATGGGGATGCTTTTTAATATAATACATGGAATATTATTAAATATTGGCTGCATAGCTGTAATGCCTGCGTTTTTAAGGATATTTACAAAGGACAGTAATATATTGAAGATGGGGCTTGATTATTCAAACATTGTATTTATGTTTACGATTCCAATATCCATATCAATTAGTTTTGAGAAGATATTTCAGTCAGTAGGAAATATGAAAGTGTCTATGATATGTATGATTCTTGGTTGTGTTACGAATATAATTCTAGATCCATTATTTATATTCGGCATTGGATTTATTCCTGAACTTGGAATTAAAGGCGCAGCGATTGCAACTTGTATTGGTCAGCTGGTAACCTTATCAGGATACATTATAGCCTATTTTGTAAGACCGATACCTGCGAAAATAAGAATAGAATATATGAAATTCGATAGCACGTTATGTAAGAAAATGTATGCTATTGGAATACCTGCCACACTTAATCTTGCACTTCCATCAATACAGGTATCTGCGTTAAATGGGATATTGTCAGCATATTCGGCAGGATACGTTCTTGTACTTGGTTCATATTATAAATTACAGACATTTTTATATCTTACGGTAAATGGTGTGGTTCAGGGAATGAGACCATTAATTGGCTATAATTATGGAGCAGGTGAGAAGAAACGTGTAAGAGATATTTTCAAATCTGCATTAATACTTATAGTCGGGGTTATGGTTATTGGAACAATTCTGTGTCTTATAATACCTGATAAATTAATTGGTTTATTTACAAATAAGGCAAATACTATAGAAATCGGTAAGACAGCATTAAGAATTATCAGCCTTGGATTTATAGTATCATCAGTTCCGGTTGCGGTATCAGGTGCATTAGAGGGGCTTGGCAAAGGTAAAGAATCATTGGTAATTTCTATATTAAGATATATTGTCATAATGATTCCACTTGCATTTTTCATAAGCAGGATAGTGGGGGCAACAGGGGTATGGCATGCCTTTTGGATAACGGAAGTATTTATGGCTGTGATATCAGGAGTGATATGTAAGAAACAGATTTTAAAGTAATATCAAAAAGAATAGTATTATGTCGAAAAATGTGATATAATATTAGAAAATATTGTACGTTATAGATCTACGAAATTATTTATCTCAATTCTTATTTTATACTAGTGAGAATAGAAAATATTGTTCGTTAGAGAGGGGGAATGTTAATTGAAGAAAAAGGTAAGAAAATTGCTGGGAATACTTATAGCGGGAATCTTAGTAATGTTCCTTTGTATCAATTATTTTTCGCAAATTATAATATCACAGAATGATATGACTAATTCATCTAAGGTGATATTTAGACAGATAGACCAGATTATCAAGCAGAATGAGGAAGAACTCGAGAAGAGTAAAGAAGATATTCGCAATATATGTATACTAAGGGCAAGGGCTGCAGCATATTTATTGCAGCAGGACAAGAGCAAGATTAATGATTTTGAAGAAATGAAGAAGATAGCAAATCTTCTTGAAGTAGATGAGATACATATCTTTAATAAAGAGGGTACTATATATGCAGGTACAGAACCAAAGTATTATGGATTTAATATGGAATCAGGTGAGCAGATATCATTTTTTAGTCCGATGTTAGAGGATACATCTATGTCAATGTGTCAGGAAATAACGCCTAATACTGCTGAGAATAAGATGATGCAATATGCTGCTACATGGACGGAAGACGGTGACGTAATAGTTCAGATTGGAATGAAGCCATCAAGTGTATTAGAGAAAATTGAGAAAAATAAAGTATCTTACATATTTTCGAGACTTGCTGAAACTAATGGATATACACTTGTTGCCATTGAGCCTGAAACTAACAAAATAGTTGGTTCAACCAGAGACGCATTAGTAAATAAAAATATCTCAGATATTGGAATAAATACCAAGAAGATGAAGAATTGGGATAAGGCCTATCATTTTAGGATAAAAGGTAAGTGGTATTTTTGTATATTTGAGAAGCAGGACACAATTATTGTTGGAAGAATCTGTGAAGCAAAAATTCTGTACAGTAATATAAATGAAAATAATTTTATGTTTTTTATATATATTTTACTAATTGGAGGTGTTGTAATCTACTTTATTACACATTATCTTGATAAAAATATAATAAAATCCATATCTGCAATTAACAACGGACTTCAGGATATTTCAAACGGAAATCTGGATACGAAGATTGAAGTTAATAATACACCGGAATTTAAAGAGTTAAGCCATTACATTAATCAGATGGTAGAAAGTATACTAGAGACAACTGATAAGATTTCGGTTATAATTGATACGGTAGGGTTGCCAATAGGTCTGTATGAATATAACGGAAGTATGGAACGAGTCAGAATTACACATAAATTACCGGAAGTGATGGGATTAAGTGAGGAGGAAGCTTATAAGCTGTGTGAGAACAGAGAAGAATTTAATGCATGGATAAGTGAAATATTGAGTAATCCGATAGAAGGCGAGCATGAGATTTATAAAATAAGTTCATCGCCGGACCGGTATGTCAAGATAGAAATAATAAAACGTGATGATAGTGTATTTGGAATAGTTGTAGATAAGACTAGTGATATATGTACGAAGAACAAGTTAGAAAAAGAACTTGGTGAAGATGAATTAACGGGACTGTGTAGCAGAAGAGGATTCTATAGTAAGATGGATGAGCTTTTTGCATTGCCTGAGAAACTTGGCTGTGCAGCAGTTGTTATGATAGATTCAGATGATTTAAAGAAAGTAAATGATACATATGGTCATAATAATGGCGACAGATACCTTTGTGAAATTGCAAATATATTATTAAAAGTAAATGCACCGGGGCAATTAACAGCACGACTTGGTGGTGATGAATTCGCAATATTATTCTATGGTGCGGGTTCAAAAGAAGAAATAGATGAATATATGAACGAACTTGAAGAATTGAGAATGAATCATATTATGAAAATAGAAAATGATGTTGTCATAGATGTTAAATTCTCTATGGGTAAGGCTTTCTATATAGTTGATGGTGTAGAAAGTGAGAGACTTATGAGAGTTGCTGATAAACGAATGTATATCGATAAAAGAGAACGAAAGAAAAAGCAAATGGAATAATGTAAGAGAATCCTAAGGTGAATATTCTCTGCATGGCTGATTGCTTCCGAACGAGAGTAATCAGTATGTATATCCGATGGGAATTATTTAAGAAATACTTAAATATTTTTACAGAGGATATATCAGGAAAAGTCGTTCGGAAATGAGGACTTTTATGAAAAATATAGCATTGAAACCCACAATATTATTAGTAGATGATTCAAAAGAGAATAGGAAACAGATAGAAGACAGTTTATGTAATGATTATAATATTATGGAAGCCTGTAGTGGTGAAGAGGCAATAAGCATCTTAAACAGAAATATTACGAAAATAGACATGGTTCTTCTTAAATTGTATGATACGAAGATTAATGGTTTAGAAGTTCTTGCCATAATGAATCAACATTTATGGTTAGATTTTATGCCTGTAATTGTAATTTGTAAAAATTCTGATGAGGCCAATATTATACAGGCCTATGATATGGGGGCAGTGGCTTATATTAATAAACCATATGACAGAATGATTGTAAGACAAAGAATAAGGAATCTGTTATCATTATATCAGAAGCAACGTGATATGAGAAAAATGTTAGAGCAGCAGGTCTATGAAAATGAGAAGAATAACAATGTAATGATTACGATTCTTGCTCATATAGTAGAATTTAGAAATGGCGAGAGTGGTATGCATGTAATGCATATACAGACTATAACTAAACTGTTGTTACAGTGTCTGCAGAAGAAACCTAATAACTATAATCTTACAGATAATGATGTATTATTAATAGCTACAGCTTCAGCACTTCATGATGTTGGTAAAATCTCAGTTGATGACAAGATACTTAATAAACCAGGCAGACTTAATCCGGAAGAATTCGAAGTAATCAAGAAACATTCGGCAATAGGTGCTGATATGTTGAAAGATATGGAAATATATAACAATAATAATAAGTTAATTAAAACGGCATATGAGATATGCAGATGGCATCATGAGAGATATGATGGAAAAGGATATCCTGATGGCTTAGTGGGTGAAGAGATACCTATTTCGGCACAGGTCGTATCAATTGCAGATGTATATGATGCACTTACAAGCGAGAGGTGTTATAAGAAAGCATATTCGTACGAAAAGGCAATGGAAATGATAGAGAATGGTGAATGTGGAGCATTTAATCCTTTATTGCTGGAATGTCTTGAGGATATACATGAACAGTTAATAATTGAATTAAACAGAGAATATGTAGATTCGCCAGAGATAGATATGAATCTCTTGTCTAAAGTTGCTGATGAAATTGTTGAAAAACAGATGGGTAAAGAGAATGCAGAAGATAACAAGAAATCATATTCTAAGAGAAAAGATTTAGTAAAAATGAAGGCAGAATTCTATTCTTCAACAGTTAAGGAGATTCAGTTTGATTATGATGCAGTCCACGATATCGTTAAATTATCTCCTTATGCATCAGAAGTATTAGGATTACCTGAAGAGATAGTAAGTCCTAATAGCAAAAATCAGGATTATCTAGGTAAAGTTAATATTGCTACAATAATTAATGATATAAGAAATAAGACATCACCAGATAATCCACGACTGGATATGAATGTTGAAGTCGAAAAAGAGGGTGTAATTTTAATATACAAATTGCAGATGATGAGCTTGTGGTCTGAAGAAGACGAAGCAAGATATTTAGGCGTGGTTGGAAGAATAATTCCAGTAGAGTAAAGTCTTATATTTTGTGTATATTCAATAGACATACACTTAAGGAGAGATGTCCGCATGTGACACACACTTGATTTACTTGCACTAGATTAAGGTGTTATGAAGGTGTGTCATAGGTGGACATCTCGTTTTAATTTTATTATTTAGCTAATATCTCATCAGCAAGTTTTTCTAATTCTGTAATGTCAGAATCCTTCATTGTTGACATAATGGTAACTGTATTTTCACAGATTGAAATATTTTTCATTGTATCAAGAATATTTCTCATACTTCTGTTAGCAGATGGTGCCCATGAAGCATTTTCAATGAGAGCGACTGTACGTTTCTGGTATGCCTTATGTGAAAGGCGATTTAAGAAATCTTCCATTGGAGGAAATACACCACCATCATATGAGGCAGCAGCTAAAACTAATCGGCTGTATCTGAAAGCATCTTCTATGGCTTCGGCCATGTCATCTCTTGTAAGGTCTGTAAATGCTACTTTCTTAGCACCTTTAGATTTAAGAATTTCAATCATTTTCTTGGCAACACATTTTGTATTACCATGAATAGAAGCGCAAGCGACAAGTACGCCATCATCTTCTGGTTCATAACTACTCCATGTCATATATTTACCGATATAATAATCAAGATTTTCATTAAGAATAGGACCATGCAGAGGACAAATTGTCTTAATATCAAGTGTGGCTGCTTTCTTAAGTAAAGTCTGAACAGGTATACCATATTTTCCTACGATATTAAAATAATATCTTCTAGCTTCGCAAGTCCAATCTTCGTCAGTACCCAATGCACCGAATTTACCAAAGCCATCAGCAGAAAACAGTACCTTTTCACTAATCTCATACTCGACCATTACCTCAGGCCAGTGAACCATTGGTGCCATAATGAATTTAAGAGTATGGGAGCCTAAACACAACTCTTCGCCCTCATTTACAGTTATAAATCTGGAATCGGCATTTTCAATATTAAAGAATTGTGGAAGCATTGCCTTAGCCTTATTGCTTAATACAAGCTTTGCATCAGGATAGGCATCGGCAAGGCGTTTGATATTAGCTGAATGGTCAGGCTCAAGATGGGAAATAATTAAATAATCAACACCTCTTCCGTTAAGTGTATTCAGAAGATTATCAAACCATTCATCACCTTTTCTGGCATCGACAGTATCCATAACGGCAACTTTCTCGTCAAGAATAACGTATGAATTGTAAGATACTCCGTTTGGAATTATGTATTGGCTCTCGAATAAATCAAGGGTTGTATCGTTTACTCCTATATATTTTATAGAATCTGAAATTGTTATGTTACTCATATATCCTCCGTTATGCAATAAATTACTTTTCTGCAATTATATCATAATAATTAAAAAAAGTGTCAAAAAATATCTTGACCTAAAGTTGACTTTAGGTGTTAGAATGAATTATATTATAAATTATATTAAGTAAAAAAGGAGTCGAAGGTATGTTTATTGAAAATATTAATGGACCTGCGGATGTTAAGAAGTTAAATGCTGAACAGCTAGTAGTATTAGCCGGAGAAATAAGACAGGCTTTATTAAGTAAGCTTAGTAAACGTGGAGGACATTTTGGACCAAACTTCGGTATGGTTGAGGCAACTATTGCAATACATTATGTTTTTGAGTCACCAAAGGATAAAATTGTATATGATGTTTCGCACCAGTCATATCCTCACAAAATGCTCACAGGAAGAAAAGATGCATTCTTATATGAGGACCATTACACAGATGTATCGGGCTACAGTAATCCTCATGAAAGTGTACACGATTTCTTTACTATTGGTCATACATCTACATCTATCAGTCTTGCCTGCGGTTTAGCTAAAGCAAGAGATTTGAAAAATGAACAGGGCAATGTAATTGCAGTTATCGGTGACGGCTCATTAAGTGGTGGTGAAGCATTAGAGGGACTTGATTTTGCTAAAGAATTACAGAGCAATTTAATAATTGTAGTAAATGACAATGATATGTCCATAGCAGAAAACCATGGTGGACTTTATAGTAATTTAAAATTGTTAAGAGAAACAAACGGACAGGCAGAATGTAATCTGTTTAAGGCAATGGGACTTGATTATGTATATGTGAATGAGGGAAATAATGTCGAGAAATTAATTGCAGCATTTACAAAAGTAAAGGATAGCAAAGTTCCTGTTGTAGTGCATATTAATACACAAAAAGGTAAAGGCTATGAAATAGCAGAAAAGCATAAGGAAAACTGGCATTATTGTGCTCCATTTGATATCGAGACAGGAAAAGCCAAATTTACAGATGATTTAATAGATTATTCAGATGTGACAGTAGATTATCTGTTAGATAAAATGAAGAAGGATAACAGAGTTGTGGCAATTACAGCAGCTACGCCTACAGTAATGGGATTCACAGAGGACAAACGTAGAGAAGCAGGCAAACAGTTTGTAGATGTCGGAATTGCAGAAGAGACAGCAGTTGCATTAGCTTCGGGAATCGCTAAGAATGGTGGAAAGCCTGTATTTGGTGTATATAGTACATTTGTACAGAGAACATTTGACCAGATTTCACAGGACTTATGTATTGACAGTAATCCTGCTACAATCGTTACATTTGCAGGATCAGTTTATGGAATGAATGATGTTACACATCTCGGATTACAGGATATACCAATGTTATCGAATATACCTAATCTTGTATACATTGCACCAGCTACTAAGGAAGAGTATCTTGCAGTTCTCGACTGGAGTATTGACCAGGATAAATATCCTGTGGCTATTAAGTTACCTGGTGGTCCTATGATTTCAGATGGTAAGAAAGTTACTAAAGATTTCAGTGAATTAAACAAATATGAAGTAACAGAAGCTGGAAATAACGTTGCAATAATAGGTCTTGGAACATTCTATGAAATAGGCAAAAATGCAGCCAAATTAATTGAAGAAAAGACTGGCGTAAAACCTACAATTATCAATCCATATTACATTACAGGAATTGATGAAGATTTATTAGAGAAATTAAAAGACAATCATTCAGTAGTAATTACATTAGAAGATGGAATCTTAGATGGTGGTTTCGGTGAGAAGATAGCACGTTTCTATGGAACATCTGATATGAAGGTTTTAAACTATGGACTTAAAAAGGAATTCCTTGACAGATATGATGTACAGGAAGTACTATTGAAGAATCATTTAACACCTGAGCAGATTGTAGAAGATGTTATGAAAATCTCTTAATTATGAAAATAAGAGTTATAAATAATAATGTTTGACATGTAATTAATTATCAACACGTTTTGGACTATAATTCGAAAATAATGCCTGATGTAAACTTTATCTGGAAAATATAAGCTTACGTCAGGCAAAATTAGTTTATGGATATTTACAAAATTTTAATATTGTTATAATAATCAGATGTATTTGTCAAAATTTTTTTAAATTATCATCAGTAGTTTTTGATGAATTATTTTTTTAATTATCATCAGTAATTTTTGATGAATTATCATTTTGTTTGATAAGAGATAAAATATCCTGATATCTCTCATTAATCACATCATAATTCTCACGCAAATGTGGAAACAGACAGTTACTACAGTCTTTACAGCCATTTGGAAGATAGGAAAAATTCCCGCCGCATTTATCACCAAGAGCATAAAGTGGACAATAGCAGAACAGACAGTTAAAGTTATTAACGTCGGCACCTTTATGACATGGAAAATATTCGCACTCTTTATGAGAAAAATAAGAATAATTCTTTGACATCTGAATAATCTCCGTTCTGAGTTATGATATATTATTTTGCAAGTTCTAACATTCTTGACAAAGGTTTTTCGGCTGCTTTACGCAAATCTTCATCAAGATTAACATATTCAATATTATAATTGTCCGAGTCTATATTTTCAAGGGCTTCGATAACTTTTTCTATACGCACTTTCTTCATATTAGGGCAGAATTGTCTGTGACCGACAGAATAGAATTTCTTGTCAGGATTTTTCTGCATCAGTTCAAAGAATACTCCCATTTCCGTACAGATAATAAATACATTTTCAGGAGAAGTGGTGGCATAATCAATTATTTGCGAGGTACTTCCGATGAAATCAGCAAGCTCTAAAGTATCTTCAGTACATTCAGGGTGAGCAAGCACTAAGGCTTCTGGGTGAAGTTCTTTCGCCTTAGCGACATCTTCGCTGTGAATACTTTTGTGAACGTGGCAGAAACCATCATTAAAGATAAAGTGTTTATCAGGAACCTGTTTAGCCACGAAACGTGCAAGGTTGTTATCGGGGATAAAGAAAATATTTCTGTTAGGAAGCTTCTTAACAATTGTAACTGCATTTGAGGAGGTTACACATACATCAGACTCAGCCTTTATCTTAGCAGTAGAATTCACATAACAGACAACAGCTACATCATCATATTGTCTACGGACTTCTCTTATCCTGTCGATATCTACCATATGCGCCATTGGGCAGTCAGCGGTATTATCTGCCATAATTACTTTCTTCTGTGGATTGAGAATTTTAGCGCTTTCTCCCATAAATGAAACACCGCAGAAAAGTATTGTCTGCTGCTTAACAGTTGTTGCCACTTTAGCAAGAAAGAATGAATCCCCGACATAGTCAGCGATTTCCTGAACCTCTCCATCTACATAGTAATGCGCAAGAATTACTACATCATTTTTCTCTTTAAGTTTCTTGATTTTCTCTTTAATACTATTGTCCATTTCTAATCCTCGTTTCTGAAATTGTTTATTCTAATTCTGTGATTTCACACTAATTTACTAGGAAATATTGTAAGGTATTTGAGAAAAAATGTCAAATAAATAACCAATAAAGTTTCTAAAACTAAAGTTTCTGAGGTTGAGAGCTGATACGGATGATTGAATAAATTATATAGAAAGAAAATTTTGAGGTGGGGTATGAGGGTAACAAAGAACGGAGGTTCGAAGTGAAAGTACTGATTATGGGACAGCGAATATGATATATATAGGGTGGATATGTTGGAAGGAAAGCTACTAAAACGAGCTGCTGATGTAAGTTATTTATGTAAGCGATATAGAAATAATTGGAATGTAAATAATATAAAGTCAAATTCCACTGTGGATGATTCGTTAATGTAATTAAATTAAAATATTAATTTACATTCCAATTTGGATTACTGGATGATAATAACAGAAAATCAATACAAAGTCAAATAAATAGATAATGTAATAATATTAAATTATTATGGATTAAAAATATTGACAATAACAAAAATATATGATATTTTATGAATGTGATATAACGAATGGAAGTTAAAAAGTAAATAATTTTAAACTTAACAAAAGATAAGATATATTGAATGGGTTAAATTCATTAATTAAAGGAAAAGTTATATCAGAAATATTATTAGAAGGAGGTGAGAAAAGATGAAGATTATGGCAACGATTGAAGCAGATGGTAATGAACTTAATTTAGATTACCGAAGATTAATGCTTTCATTTTTGAAGAATGCATTACAGAAGAACAATCCGGAATTATATAACAATATGTATGGTGACGGAGTTACAAAGGAGAAAAATTTTGCGTCCGATATCAGAATGGGATATGTAAAATATCTGAGTGACTGTATTCAATTAACAAATAATGAATTTGTATGGGAAATAGTTACGCCTGATTTGTTATTGGGAATAGATATTTATAATGCATTGCTTGGAGTAAGAAATATTGATTATCCGGCGTATAAAGGTAATAAGATAAGGCTAAAGAAAATTAGAATGGAAAATCATAAACATTATGATGGCAATAGTGTTTTGATTCGATTTTGTTCAGGAATCTGTGTGAGAAGGCATATAAAGGGAGAAAAGGATAAATACTTTTTCTTTGATGAAGAGGGCTTTTTTGAACAATTATTATGTAATCTTAAGATTCAGTTAAAAGATAGCGAAATTAATGATTTGGGTGATTTTGGATTAGAAGCTGTTGAAGCAAAAAGAGTATATTCTAAGACATTCGGAATAATTATACCAAACTCTGTTGGAAGATTCAGACTTACAGGTTCAAATGAGTTAATTAATTATTTGTGTCAGGCAGGAATTGGAAGCAGAAGAAATAATGCATTTGGAATGTTTGAAATTATCGGTTGAAAGGAGGATAAAATTGTTAGATGATAATTATGTAGAATTTAAGTTAAATGGTTCTTTTCTGAAGAATGCAGGAATAATGGGATTGTTAAGAATGTTAGAATGTAACGAATCAGAAGCTATAATAGGAACAGATTATATTATAGAAGATAGAACTATTAAAGTATCAAAAGACTATATTCTTAAAAAGAATCTAGGCTATTTATACGTTAAATCATTAGTACAATACTATGGACAAAATACTAAATTTATGAATCTATATAATAAAAAAGGTATGGTAGATTCATATATGTTAAAAGATGAGAGAACAGATGATGAAATGAAAATCATAGCAGATTCAATTAATGAAATGGGAGATATGCTGTTGAAAAACAGTTTTGTGTCCGGCTATGAAATAATTGATAAATATACCGATGCAACGACACTCAATGTTAATCGGATAAAGGAAATGAAAAAAGAGAAAGATGTATCCGAGAAATACAGGATATATTGTGAAATGTATGAATTGTTAGAACAAAAAGAAGTACAGGATATATTAATAATTAAAGACTTAATGTATACGAAACTGAATATGTTTTATGACAGTATATCGTTTTTTCAGCCAAGTAATTTAAAGTCTGATATAGTGGAGTGTTATAACAAAGAATTTGTCATACCATTAAGAGATGAGATAGAAAATACAAAAGAGGGAAAGAAACGTTGCATTGAATGTAGGAGAACTACGAACAGTGTAAAAGCAATTTCTTTCATAAATCAGACAGATGATGTTAACAGAAAAAAATCGCATTACTGGAACCAAAAAGCAGATGCGCTTGCATGCCCATATTGTTCATTTCTGTATTCGTTAGTTCCATTAGGTTTTTGTTTTACCGGAGCAAATGCTGTGTTTATAAATATAAATACAGATGTAGAACGAATGAAAGAGATGATGAATAAATATCTGTTAAAAGATGATGGAGAAAGAGTATCCGAAAAAAGTAAGATATATAGGGTATTTACATCAGAAGCAGCAGATATGGTTGAGAAAGGTGTAGCCAATATCCAGGTTGTAGTTAAGATGAAAGAACATAGTGACTATGATATAAAGGTAATTAGTAAGGATATTGTCGAGGGCTTCAGAATAGCCCAGACCAATGCTATAGGAAAGAATCAAAACCGAGATACGGATAAAAAAGGTATTCTGACAATGTTAGAAAAAATAAATGTTAAAACAGATAATGGTTATATTAATGTATACGATATGGCAATGGAATGTATTCTTAACCGACGAAGCCTTTATTATGTATTTGATTCAATGTATATGCTGGCATTAAAGAATGGTTCAAGAGTGAACTATTTAAAAAATGTTTTAGATTTGCAATATATTTTCAGAGGAGGAAAAAACAGAATGAGTGATTTGAAAGAAATGTCAGATAAAGCTTATAATTGTGGTATATATGCCAGAACAAGACTTACAGATACGAAAATTGCTGACAAAGACAATGCATTAAGAGGCGTTGTGTATAGACTTGAAAATAGTTTAACTATAGGTGATGTGAACCAATATTTAGATGCAATTATTAGAATATATTCAAGTAAAGGTATGCCTATTCCAGGTATATTTAAAGAAATGATGGAAACAGAGGAAAACTTTAATGCAATTGGAAGAGGGTATATATTAGGTTTAATGTATGAAAAATATGACCCTAGTGAAAAGAATGAAGAGAGAAAACAGGAGGAAAAAATTTATGAATAAGAATGGACTTACAATAACAGTTATCTTTGAGGCAGAAAGTGCAAATTATGGTGAGGGTATAGGAAATATTTCGCAGTTGAAGAAGTTTACAAGGGCAGATGGCAAGATTTACTCATACATATCAAGACAGGCGGTAAGATACAATATAGTGCAGCAGATGCAGTGTGATAATACACCAATAGAGGATCAGGGAGTCGCACAGTTTGCTCCAAGTGCAACAATAGAGGATTATCCGGAAATAGATTTATTTGGATATATGAAGACTACTAAAGGTGGACAAACAGTACGTTCAGCAGCAGTAAGATTAAGTAATGCTATTGCATTGAAACCTTATACATCAGATATGGACTTCCTTACTAATATGGGAATTGCTAAAAGAGCAGGTCTTAATAATGCTATTGCACAGAGTGAAATTCATAATTCATTATATACATATACAATTACAATAGATTTAGACAGAATAGGTATTGATGGAGAAATTGAAATAAGTAAAGAAGAGCGTGCTAAGAGAATTATTAAATTATTAGATACAGTAGAATTTCTGTATAGGGATATAAAAGGAAGAAGAGAGAATATGTCACCGATTTTTGCAATAGGTGGTGTATATGAGCGTAAGAATCCATATTTTGAAAACAGAATAGAAATGAATAAGACAAAGTTAAATGTTGATATGATTAAAGAAGTAGTTAATTCTTGCGATGACACAAAAGATAATACATATGTAGGTATGTTAAAAGGAAAATTCAGCAATATAGAGGAAATAGAAGAATTGAAGCCTGTAAGCATAGCAGAGATGTTTGATAAGTTAAAGAAAGAGGTTGAGGCATATTATGCATAAAGCTATAAGACTTAAGTTAAGTCAACAATTGCCTAATTACAGAAAAGCAACCAGTTTTCTTGTGAAAGAGAGCTATCCGCTGCCGCCATATTCAAGTGTAATTGGTATGATTCATATGGCATGCGGTTTTGAAGAATATCATGATATGAAAGTGTGTATTCAGGGTAAATATGTAAGTGACATAATGGACTTGGCAACATTATATAATTTCGGTATTAAATATGATGCCTCTAGACATTGGGGTAAAGTATTAAATGAAGATGGAAATTATGATGGAATCAATAGAGGTGTAAGAAATGTACATGAATTATCAGATGTTGAGCTGGTAATCCATATAATACCTAAGAAAGATGAAGATTTCGATGTTATACTAGATGGTCTTACATATCCTAAAAATTATCTGGCATTAGGTCGGCACGAAGATTTGGTAAGAGTTGATGGTGCGCCGGAAGTAGTTACATTAGAAGAATATGATGATTATGAAGATGACAATTATTATAATGAGTTATCACATAAAGACTACTCTATGTATGTTCCGGTAGAATGTATGGAGCAGGATAATGGTATGAAGAATTATGCTACCATATATGAACTTACTAAAAAGTACGAAATTAATAAGAAAACACATTTTAGAGAATGGACAGAAATTGTTGAGGCATATTATACTTCTGATTTTAGTAAGGTTACAGCAAATGCTTACAAAGATTGTTCAACAGGTGAAAAATATTTAGTTTGTTTTGAGAGAGATTAGAGATTATTAATTACGAAAGTCGACGAAACAACTTGTATGTTTCAAAATCATAATTAAAAAATTAGTATATTTGATATATTTAGTGCCGCCTTTAGAGACGGCACTTTTAGAAAGAAGGGATAAGAATGAAATACTATGGAAAGTCAGAAGGCGATATTACTATAGAGCAGCATACTAAAGATGTAGAAGAAAGTGCAGATATTATACTTAATAAATATGATTCATATTTTAATGATACAGAAAAAAAGTTGATAAAGTTAGCTTGCAGATATCATGATTATGGAAAATATAATGCAAATTTCACAAAACGAATGTATGATGTGAAAAATATAAAAATTGAAGAAAATGATATAAATGAAGCATTAAAAGTATATAAAGAGTTAAATTATGATAAATGCTTATATCCGCATGGATATTTAAGCTGTGCTTTTATTCCAAAAGATATATGTAAGCAGATAAGAAATGAAAACAGTGGTAATTTTAAGGCTTTAGTTAATGCTATTGTATATCATCATGCGAGAAAAATTTTGCCGGTAGATGAAGAAATTGACAAAATTATAAAGGAAGATTTACAAAAACGTTTTCCGGAAGAGGTAAATTCAAGATTTAAAAGGGAAATATGGTATAAAAATACATCAGTAATTAATGTTCCAACAGATGAATTATGGGTAAGATATGCTGTAATAAAGGGAATATTAAATCGTGCAGATTATTATGCGAGTGGAAAAAGAGACTTTCCATTAGAAATAGATGAGGTATTTGATAATAAGAGTAGTTTTAAAAATAGAATTGACTCGAATTATCCATTGGAAATAGATGGAATGTTCGAAGATGAATATCTCGGACAAAGAATAAAAAGGATATTAATACAGAAATATAATAATTTGCGAGATGTTCAAAAATATATGTATGAAAATAAAGACAACAATATTGTGGTGGTTGCATCAACAGGCAGTGGTAAAACCGAGGGTGCATTTCTATGGGCTGATGATTCGAAGGTATTCTATACATTACCTTTGCAGGTTTCCATAAATGCAATATATGACAGAATTGTAGATGAAAAAGAAGGCTCTTATGGTTATCCTATAGAGAAAACATCAATATTACATTCTAATGCAATGTCATATATGTTAAAAAAATATAAGGATGACAAAAGTGAAAATAATAGTGGAGGAAGTGAAGAAGATAATTATGCAGAAAATGCGTTAAAAAAATATACAATATCTAAAAATTTTGCATATCCGGTTACGATATGTACTATAGACCAGTTGTTTACATTTGTATATAAATATCTTGGCTCTGAAATTTTGTTAGCAACATTAAAACATTCAAAACTTGTTATTGATGAAATTCAGGCATATTCACCTGAGCTTATTGCAAAATTAATATACGGATTAAAATTATTAAGTTTAGCTGGAGGTAAATTTGCAATAATGACAGCAACAATGCCACCTATTATACAAGATTTTATGAAGGCAAATTGTATTGAATATAAATATGAGAAATTTATCTTATATAAGAATAGACATAAAATAGCGTATTATAAGAGTGATTTTGATTACGAAAAAATTATAAGTTATTCAAATGAACGAAAGGTATTAGTTATATGTAATACTGTAGCCAGAGCGCAGGAAGTATACGATATTCTGGATGAAAAATGCGATAATATACATTTACTTCATGCAAGATTCATCAGGAAACATAAGCAGATGTTGGAAAATGCTATTATGAAATTCTCAAATGGAAATGAAAATGGTGTGTGGGTAACAACACAGATAGTTGAGGCGAGTCTTGATATTGATTTTGATGTACTATTTACGGAAATGTGTACGGCAGACAGTTTATTACAAAGAATGGGAAGATGTTATCGAAAAAGAGATTATTGTTTAGAAGAAGCCAACATTCTTATATATGAAAATAAAGACATAGTAGACGAAACTAATGGAAAAAAACATATAAAGTCAGGATATGGAACTGTATATGAAAAAGAATTATATGACAGGTCAGCCATATTGATACAGAAATATAATAATTCACTTTTCACAGAGCAGCAGAAATTAGATTATATAGATGAAGTATACGATACTAAAGCATTACGAAATTCGGATAGTAATATATATAATAAAATTAATGATAATATTGAAAAATGTAAATCTATATTCCAGGGAGAAATTGATGGTAAAGATGCCATAAAAATGTTCAGGGATATTGAATCGTATATGCTGATACCGAATTCTATTTATGAATCGATAGTTAATGATGGTACTATGGAAGAAATAGAGACTATGTTATCAGATGAAAGAAAATCAGAAAAAGAAAAGGGTAAAAATGAATTAATGGAATACGTTGTTACCTGTTCTTATGTAAAAAATGATATATATTCAATAAGTGAATATTTAGATAAGTATGATATTAATCGAACAATGTGTATATATGAATTTGATGAAGAGAATCTAAAAGGCAGAGGATTAACTACAGAGGAAGACGAATGTATGATAATTTAATATTATCTGTTTATGGTACATTATCGTTTTGGTTATCAATACAAGACGAATGTATGGTGATTTGATATTATCTGGAAATGGAGGATTTATGGAAAAGGTTACAGGTATGATGGTTTATTATTATAATATATGTAAAAGAAAATTATGGTTCTTTTGCAATGAAATAAATATGGAGGAGGGAAACGAGGATGTAAAAATAGGAAAATTACTAGATGAAAAAAGTTATGCGCGTGAAGACAAGCATATAAATATTGATAATGTTATTAATATTGACTTTTTGAATGACAAACATATTCTCAATGAGGTGAAGAAAAGTAATAAAATTGAAGATGCATCAATATGGCAGGTAAAGTATTATCTGTATTATTTGAAACAAAGAGGAGTTGAGGTGACCGCCAGAATTGATTATCCATTATTGAAAAAGACACTTGATGTTAGCTTATCAGAAGAGGATGAAAAATGTATAGAAGAAATGATTAAGGAAATAATTGATATATCTAATTTGGACGAAACACCAAAGAAACTTGAAACCGGTATTTGTAAAAAATGTGCGTATTATGATTTATGCTATATATAATATGCTTTTAAAAGAGTCAATATACTAATTATACTGAACTAGAAAGCTTAAGTAACAAAATGAATAGTTTCTTGCACTAATGTGATAGGAGAGTTATCAAAAAATAGAAGGTTTAAGAAACAAGAAGGATAGTTTCTCAATGGTGGTGAGTAATATTATTTATAAATATACTGTAGTAGAAAAGAGGTTGAACATGAGAGATAGTTTATATATTTACAATAATGGACAGTTGCACAGAAAAGATAATTCTTTGCAGTTTATTGATTCAGGAGGTATGAAAAGAGATATACCAATTGAAAGAGTAAATGATATTTATATAATGAATGAAACAACACTTAATACAAACTTGTTGAATTTTTTATCCCAAAACAAAGTAACCATACATTTTTTTAATTATTACGACTTTTATATAGGTAGCTACTATCCTAGAGAAAGTATGCTATCCGGAAAATTATTAGTAAATCAGGTACAATATTATACCGATAATGAAAAACGTCTTATAATTGCTAAAAGAATTATAAAAGGTGCTTCAGCCAATATTTATCGAAATCTACGTTATTATAATGGAAGAGGTAAAGATGTTAGCAGTTATATGCATGATATACAGGAATATAGAAATAACATTGACAAGGCAACAAGCGTACAGGAATTAATGGGCTATGAGGGAAATATACGAAATAGGTATTATGATGCATGGCCGATAATTATCGATCAGAATGTGGAATTTGATAAAAGAGTAATGCATCCACCTAATAATATGATGAACAGTCTTATATCATATGTTAATACATTAATTTATACCAAAACATTATCTGAAATATATATGACACAACTTAATCCGACAATAAGTTATTTGCATCAACCGGGAGAAAGAAGATTTTCGTTATGTTTAGATTTATCAGAAATTTTCAAGCCTATAATAGGTGATAGGCTAATATTTTCATTATTGAATAGAAATCAGATAACAGAAAAGAGTTTCTCAGATGGACTTAATAATCTACATCTCACACAAAAAGCATCAAAAATAATTGTTTCGGAATTAGAGAGTAAACTAAAAACAACAATAAAACATAAAGATTTGGGAAGAAGTGTTACATATCAATATTTAATCAGACTAGAGGCTTATAAATTGATTAAACATTTACTTGATGAAAAAGAATATGAACCATTTGAAATCTGGTGGTAGAAAGGAAAAAAATGTATCTAATATTAGTATATGATATTGTTATGGACAATGAAGGTAAGAAGATTTTACCTAAAGTGTATAAATGTTGTAAAAAATATTTAACACACATTCAAAATTCTGTTTTTGAGGGCGAGTTGCAAATATCTCAAATTCTAGGATTACAGTCAGAACTACAAGGTTTCATAAGAAAGGATAAGGATTCTGTTATAATATTCAAGTCAAGAAGTGAAAGATGGTTACAAAAAGAGTTTTGGGGTAAAGAAGATGATAAAATGTCATTTATAATATAAATTTAATTAACAATTATGTAGTGTCTGGGGAAAAATTGTCGACCTAAAATAATGACAAAAACTGGTCAGATTGACAAAGGTTGTATTTTAAAGAAATTCATTAAAAAGATGACATTATAGTTATGAAAAAATGAATTATCTAGATGAAAATGTTATGGGTTGACAAAAGTAGTAGCTTTTATTAGACTATTATTGTATTGCAATAGCAACGGATTTGAATAGGACCATAGTGGAATGTAAATACTTGATTATGTTTCAGAATATTGCAGATTTGATATATTTGAATAGGACCATAGTGGAATGTAAATACTTGAACCTTGACTTTGATACGTCTAACTTTTACGATTTGAATAGGACCATAGTGGAATGTAAATACCTGGTTCAACGTCTTTCAAATCTAATGTTTTGAAATTTGAATAGGACCATAGTGGAATGTAAATATGGTAACACGTACCATAACAACGACTAATTGCAAGGATTTGAATAGGACCATAGTGGAATGTAAATAAAAAAGGTGCTTTTAATTTACAAAAAAATAGAAAATTTGAATAGGACCATAGTGGAATGTAAATCTATTTAGATGAATTGATATATCCAAATCAACTTTATTTGAATAGGACCATAGTGGAATGTAAATATGCACCGGGCTTGAGGACAAGAACGGCAATCTGATTTGAATAGGACCATAGTGGAATGTAAATTTTCGTGATGCGTGTTGCATAATGTGATAAGATTATCATTTGAATAGGACCATAGTGGAATGTAAATGATATTGATTCGAAAAAAACTACGAAAAACAATAATCATTTGAATAGGACCATAGTGGAATGTAAATATGTATGAATGAATGGAACAAAGAATATAAAACTTATTTGAATAGGACCATAGTGGAATGTAAATCAGTATTTATATCAAAGAGGACAATATGGTGGTGAGATTTGAATAGGACCATAGTGGAATGTAAATTGTTGTTAATGTCTACAGGCTAGCCAGTTTATAAATTTGAATAGGACCATAGTGGAATGTAAATTGCGTTCTGAAAGTTTATTTCAAGCATTAAATTTTATTTGAATAGGACCATAGTGGAATGTAAATCTTTTCTTTACAAAAAATTCCCAAAATGAAGTTTTTTATTTGAATAGGACCATAGTGGAATGTAAATTTTGTTGCTGGAAACTAGAAAGTTGCTGGGATAAAGCATTTGAATAGGACCATAGTGGAATGTAAATCAATATCTCTATCAAAGAGGACAATATGGTGGTGAATTTGAATAGGACCATAGTGGAATGTAAATCGAAATACCGGTTGGGACTGTGGAATATGACGAGGATTTGAATAGGACCATAGTGGAATGTAAATCGAAATACCGGTTGGGACTGTGGAA
>OLGY01000143.1_pt1 | contig 61789 bp, 56 predicted proteins | sample 1605951 | NCBI WGS metagenome assembly OLGY01 (sample SAMN03283280) | human gut metagenome | biome: human-associated habitat; material: feces | host: Homo sapiens | place: Peru | collected 2012
CTGTGGGTATGACAAATAAACAATTAAATTTATGCCTGCAGTTACAGGGACTGATGTTTACGGTTGGTACCATATGCGTAGCTTTGATCATTGGTCTGCCGCTCGGCTATGCACTTTTTTCCTATGCAAAACATAATGGAATATTTGGAATGAATATCTATCATGTTCCAATCGTACCAATTTTTATTATGATTTTTTTGGTCGGTCTGTTGCAGATTGTACTTTCCTGCGTTTTAAGCAGTAATCTGAAAAAAGAAACGCTGGTTGAAAGAATAAGGTATCAGGGATAGCAAGCAACCAAGCTGTCACTCGGGCAACGAGTGACAGCTTGGTTTGCGAGTATACGTCAAAAGATTCTGTACCTTTGTATTTGCCCTTTTCATGGTGAGTGAAGTCTCTTTTATTTACGCGAGTAGCGAGAAAAATCGCATGCTTGCATGCAGATTTGGCGAGCACCGCGATAACTCGAGAAACTCGCAAAGCGTGTTTCTCGTAGTTGCACTGTATAATGGAAAAAGTTTTGGTTGAACAGCGGTTGGAAGGATGATAAAATTTTGTTGGGACAATAGTGAACGCATGCGTTTACATTATATAATTCAGAAGTAATGGATTGGAGAGGTGATATGGCAGATAAGAAAGTTCGAGGAAGGGACAACGGAGTACATCAAGGTTTTTAATTTTGTGCTTGCAATGCGCATGACTTTGTGGTAAACTTTTGTCAACTTAGAGGAAAAGACACAAGGAGATATCCGGGCAGTAAGGATATAACCTCCGTATAGCTGTCTTTTTTTTTGAGAAAATTTAGGGAATAATGCATTTTTATACAGGTAATATGTTGAATATACATTATTACTGAATTTTTATGCAGAGTAATCGGCATGTTTAGAAACAGCTTAAAGTACAGATGGAAAGGATTAATGGTGGTATAATGAAAGCTTTTCTGATTCTTGAGGACGGAAATGTATTTGAGGGAACCAGTATCGGTTCTGCGAGAGAAGTCATCAGCGAGATAGTTTTTAATACCTCAATGACCGGATATTTGGAGGTGCTGACTGACCCTTCTTATGCCGGACAGGCGGTAGTAATGACATATCCTTTGATTGGTAATTATGGAATATGTCATGCAGATATGGAGTCCGGGAGACCATGGCCGGACGGTTTTATTGTCAGGGAGTTATCGAGAATCCCTAGTAATTTCAGAAGTGAAGATACCATCCAGAATTTCCTTGAAGTTAATGATATCCCCGGTATTTCAGGTATTGATACCAGAGCTCTTACTAAAATCCTCCGTGAAAAGGGTACCATGAACGGCATGATAACCACCAATGAAAATTATAATCTTGATGAGATTATTCCTAAGATTAAGGAATACCGCACGGGAAATGTTGTCGACAAGGTAACATGTGCCGAGAAGTATGTGCTTGACGGTGATGGTTATAAGGTTGCACTTATGGATTTCGGTGCTAAGAGAAATATTGCAAGGAGCCTTAATAAGAGAGGCTGTAAGGTTACGGTATATCCTGCGAGAACCACGGCGGAAGAGATACTTGCCGACAATCCTGATGGAATTATGCTTTCGAACGGTCCCGGAGACCCGAAGGACTGCGGAACTATAATTGACGAGGTCCGTAAGCTCTATGAGTCCGGAGTTCCTATTTTTGCAATCTGTCTCGGACATCAGCTCATGGCACTCGCGACAGGAGCGGATACACATAAGATGAAGTACGGACACAGAGGGGCAAATCATCCGGTTAAGGATTTGAAGACGGGAAAGGTATACATTTCCAGCCAGAACCACGGATATGTTGTCGATGAAAAGACGATTTCCGCTGAGCTTGCGGTTCCGAGCTTCTGCAATGTAAATGACGGTACGAACGAAGGACTTTCATATATTAAGAAGAATGTGTATACAGTCCAGTTCCACCCGGAGGCATGTGCAGGTCCTCTTGATACGGGGTTCTTATTTGACAGATTCATAGAGATGATGGGAGGTGCAAGATAATGCCTAAGAATAAGGATATTAAAAAAGTATTGGTTATCGGTTCCGGTCCTATTGTAATCGGACAGGCTGCTGAGTTTGACTATGCGGGAACACAGGCATGCCGTTCTCTCAAGGAGGAGGGCATTGAGGTAGTACTTGTAAACTCCAACCCGGCTACGATTATGACAGATAAGGATATCGCTGATGAGGTATATATCGAGCCTCTCACAATCAAGTCTCTTGAGCAGATTATCATAAAGGAGAAGCCGGACAGCATTCTTCCTACACTCGGAGGTCAGGCTGGTCTTAATCTTGCGATGGAGATTGCAGAGACAGGCTTCCTTGAGGAACACAATGTAAAGCTCATCGGTACAACAGCACTCACAATCAAAAAGGCTGAGGACAGACTTGAATTCAAGACTACAATGGAGAAGATTGGTGAGCCTTGCGCACCTTCACTTGTTGTTGAGAATGTTGAAGATGGTATTGAATTTACGAATAAAATCGGTTATCCGGTTGTGCTTCGTCCTGCTTACACACTTGGAGGAAGCGGCGGCGGTATCGCCAAGAATGAGGAGGAATTAGTCGAGATTCTCTCTAACGGTCTCCGTCTTTCAAGAGTAGGTCAGGTGCTTGTAGAGAGATGTATCGCAGGCTGGAAGGAAATCGAGTACGAGGTTATGCGTGACAGCGCCGGCAACTGCATCACGGTATGTAACATGGAGAACTTAGACCCTGTCGGAGTCCACACCGGAGACAGTATCGTTGTCGCACCTAGCCAGACACTTTCGGATAAAGAGTACCAGATGCTCCGTTCATCTGCGCTCAACATTATAAATGAGCTTCAGATTACAGGCGGATGTAATGTTCAGTTCGCACTTCATCCTACAAGCTTTGAGTACTGTGTAATCGAGGTTAATCCAAGAGTAAGCCGTTCATCCGCACTTGCCTCCAAGGCAACAGGTTATCCTATCGCCAAGGTTGCCGCAAAGATTGCACTCGGCTATACACTTGATGAGATTAAGAACGCCATCACGGGAAAGACCTACGCAAGCTTCGAGCCTGCACTTGACTACTGTGTAGTCAAGATTCCGAGACTTCCTTTTGATAAATTTATCCACGCTTCAAGAAAGCTCACAACACAGATGAAGGCAACCGGTGAGGTAATGAGCATCTGCACGAACTTCGAGGGAGCACTCATGAAAGCTGTACGTTCACTTGAGCAGCATGTGGACTGCCTTATGAACGAGGATTATTCCGGATATTCGGACGAAGAGATTATCGAGATGTTAAGCAGAGTAGATGACAGAAGAATCTATGTTATTGCTGAGGCGATAAGAAGAGGAGTTACCTACGAGACAATCCATGATATCACCAAAATTGATGTATGGTTTATAGATAAGATTGCAATTCTTGTTGAGATGGAGAATGCCCTTAAGACACAGCCGCTTACCAAGGAGCTTCTTTTGGAGGCTAAGAGAATTGAGTTCCCTGACAATGTGATTGCAAAACTTACCGGAAAGACCACAAAAGAAATCAAGGCACTCAGAAATGAGTACGGTATCCATGCGGCATTCAAGATGGTTGATACCTGTGCGGCAGAGTTCGAGGCGACGACACCTTACTATTATTCATGCTTTAAGAGTGAGAATGAGGTCATAAAGACACATCCTGAGAAGAAGGTTCTTGTACTTGGTTCAGGTCCTATCAGAATCGGTCAGGGTATCGAATTTGATTATTGCTCTGTTCACAGCACATGGGCATTCAAGCAGGAAGGCTATGAGACAATCATTGTAAACAACAACCCTGAGACTGTAAGTACGGACTTCGATATTGCGGACAAGCTTTACTTTGAGCCGCTCACACCGGAGGATGTTGAGAATATCGTTGAGCTGGAGAAGCCGGACGGAGCTGTAGTCCAGTTCGGTGGACAGACGGCGATTAAGCTCACCAAGAGCCTTATGGAGATGGGAGTTCCTATTCTCGGAACAAGTGCAGAGGACGTTGACGCTGCCGAGGACAGAGAGCTTTTTGACGAGATTCTTGAAAAATGTGCTATTCCAAGACCGAAGGGACACACAGTATTTACCGTTGATGAGGCATTAAATGCTGCCCATGAGCTTGGTTATCCTGTACTTGTAAGACCTTCCTATGTACTTGGCGGACAGGGAATGCAGATTGCGGTATCGGATGAAGATGTGGTTGAATTTATGAATATCATCAACAGACAGGTTCAGGAGCATCCTGTACTTGTAGATAAGTATATTGTCGGAAAGGAAATAGAGGTTGATGCCGTATGTGATGGCGAGGATATCCTTATTCCGGGTATAATGGAGCATATTGAGAGAGCAGGTATCCACTCAGGAGACTCTATTTCGGTATATCCTGCACAGAGCCTTAACGACAAGGTTATCGCAACGCTTGAGGATTACACGGGCAAGCTTGCAAGAGCCCTTCATGTAAAGGGACTTATCAATATCCAGTTTATCGTAAGCCATGATGATGTGTATGTAATCGAGGTTAATCCTCGTTCATCAAGAACTGTTCCTTATATCAGCAAGGTTACGGGAATTCCTATTGTTAAGCTTGCAACCCGCGTCATAACAGGCCACACAATAAAGAGCATGGGTTACACACCGGGACTTCAGGCTAAGGCAGATTATATCGCAATAAAGATGCCTGTATTCTCATTTGAAAAAATCAGAGGTGCTGACATAAGCCTCGGACCTGAGATGAAGTCAACAGGTGAGTGTCTTGGTATTGCTAAGCAGTTCAATGAGGCTCTTTACAAGGCATTCCAGGGTGCGGGGGTTAATCTTCCGAAGCACAAGCAGATTATCATTACCGTCAAGGATGAGGATAAGCCGGATGTTGTTGACATAGCACAGCGTTTTGAGAAGCTCGGCTACAAGATATATGCAACTCTCGGAACAGCCAAGTATCTGAACGAGAGAGGTGTAAATGCAATCAAGGTCAACAAGCTTGAACAGGAGGCACCGACACTTCTCGACCTCATTCTTGAGCACAAGATCGACCTTGTAATAGACAGTCCGTCTAACGGTATTGAGCACAGCGGTGACGGTTTCTTAATCCGTCGTCATGCAATCGAGACAGGTGTCAATGTTCTCACATCACTTGATACGGCTCATGCGCTCATCACAAGCCTTGAGGTTCAGGATAAACAGCACATGACTCCTATAGATATTGCGACTATCGGAAACAGATAAGCAGTAACTGGTAACTGCAAAACATGGGGAAGCAGCGGTTTACGCATTAAATAAGCGGTTCCCGAATATTAAAAGGACAATATCATTCAGATTAAATTATCTTTTTTGAATGATATTGTCCTTTTTTGTTGTCTGTTTGACTATGTCTGAATTTAGGTGTTATTTTAAACCTTATTTATCAGTGATAAGGCTGTGGAGCTCCTGAAGCGACCTTACCTCAGACGAACCGTTCTTTTTAACATAGGCTATTCCTTCAGCGGTTGCCTTTGCCGCAGCCATGGTTGTCATGTAAGGTATTCTTGCCTTGATGGCTGCCTTTCTTAAGTAGCTGTCATCATGTATGCTTTCCTTGCCGACAGGGGAGTTGATTATCAAATCAATCTCGCCGTTGGTTATAGCATCGAGTATGTTAGGACGACCCTCGTAGAGCTTTTTAATCTTTGTGACAGGTAAACCGGCCTCGGCGATAAGGTCATAAGTTCCGCCTGTTGCGAGAACCTTGAAGCCATCGTTTACGAAGCTTCCTGCGACATCGACAACCTCATCCTTATCCTTGCGGTTAACAGAGATGAGGACTGTTCCCTCAAGCGGAAGCTTGGAAGATACGCCTTCCTCTGCCTTGTAGAAGGCTTCACCATAGTGGGCTGAAAGACCGAGCACCTCACCTGTAGAGCGCATCTCAGGTCCGAGTATCGGGTCAACCTCCGGGAACATATTGAATGGGAAGGCAGCTTCCTTCACACCATAGTATGGGATGTGTCTTTCCTTCATTGCCGGGATTGGAGATGGTCTTCCGGTAAGCTCGCTCGTGATGATATCTGTTGCAATAGGAACCATTCTTATATCGCAGACCTTTGACACGAGAGGCACGGTACGGGATGCTCTTGGATTGGCTTCAAGTACATATACCTTGCCCTTTTCAATGGCATACTGCATGTTCATAAGACCCTTTACATGCATTTCTTCGGCAATTCTGCGTGTGTATTCCTTGATAAGACGTACATTTTCCTCTGAAATGTGTACAGATGGAATGATGCAGGCTGAATCTCCTGAGTGTACGCCGGCAAGCTCAATGTGCTCCATTACTGCAGGAACGAATGCGTGTGTGCCATCGCTTATGGCATCGGACTCACACTCGAGGGCGTTGTTAAGGAAACGGTCAATGAGGATAGGGCGGTCAGGTGTTACACCGACAGCAGCCTTCATATAGTCGCTCATGCTCTCGTCATCATATACCACTTCCATTCCGCGTCCGCCAAGAACGTATGAAGGACGAACCATGACAGGGTAGCCTATTCCGTTGGCGATGCTGATGGCTTCATCCACGGTTGTTGCCATGCCTGACTCAGGCATAGGAATTTCAAGCTTATCCATCATGGCGCGGAACTGGTCTCTGTCCTCTGCAAGGTCGATTACGGCAGGTGAGGTTCCGAGAATTTTCACACCGTTTTTCTCAAGCGAAGCCGCAAGATTGAGAGGTGTCTGACCGCCGAACTGTGCGATTACGCCGAGAGGCTTCTCCTTGTTATATATGCTTAATACATCCTCAAGAGTAAGCGGCTCAAAGTAGAGCTTGTCCGAGGTATCATAATCAGTCGATACCGTCTCAGGATTACAGTTGACAATAATTGTCTCAAATCCCAGCTTTTTGAGTGCGAGGGAGGCATGAACACAGCAGTAGTCAAATTCGATACCCTGACCTATTCTGTTAGGACCGCCGCCGAGAATCATGATTTTCCTGTTATTTGAAACAGGGTTCTTATCCTCGCCGTTGTAGGTCGAGTAGTAGTAGGCGCTGTTCTCGGTTCCTGATACATGTACGCCCTCCCAGGCTTCATTAACGCCAAGGCTTGTACGTCTGCTGCGCACATCATCCTCGGAGACACTAAGAAGCTGACTCAGATATTTGTCAGAGAAACCATCCTTCTTTGCCTTGGTGAGAAGCTCATCCGATGGAAGTGAGCCCTTGAACTTGAGAAGCTCCTCCTCCTCGTCAACCAATTCTTTCATCTGCGATATGAAATAATGCTTAACCTTGGTAAGCTCATATATCTCATCCACCGTTGCACCTTTTCTGAGGGCCTCATACATGATAAAGTGACGCTCGCTCGAAGGTGTAACCAGCTTTTTCAATAATTCTTCCTTGGAGAGCATGTCAAAATTCTTGACATGTCCAAGACCGTATCTGCCGTTTTCAAGGCTGCGGATTGCCTTCTGGAAGGCTTCCTTATAGTTCTTGCCGATGCTCATGACTTCGCCGACAGCTCTCATCTGTGTTCCGAGCTTATCTTCAACACCCTTGAATTTTTCAAATGCCCAGCGTGCGAACTTGATAACCACATAGTCACCATCCGGGACATACTTATCAAGAGTGCCGTATTTTCCGCAAGGGATATCGCGCAGGGTAAGACCTGCCGCCAACATTGCTGAGACAAGCGCAATAGGAAAACCGGTTGCCTTGGAAGCAAGTGCTGAAGAACGTGATGTACGTGGGTTAATTTCTATGACTATTATTCTGTCTGTTACAGGGTCATGTGCGAACTGTACATTGGTTCCTCCGATAACCTGAACCTTGTCAACAATCTTGTAGGCCTGCTCCTGCAGTCTCTTCTGGCAGTCTTCGGATATTGTGAGCATAGGGGCGCAGCAGAAGGAGTCGCCTGTATGCACACCGAGCGGATCAATGTTCTCAATAAAGCATACTGTAATCATATTGCCTTCGCTGTCGCGTACAACCTCAAGCTCAAGCTCCTCCCAGCCGAGAATGGACTCTTCCACAAGAACCTGGCCGACTATACTTGCCTGAAGACCTCTTGCACATACGGTCTGAAGTTCTTCCCTGTTGTATACAAGTCCGCCGCCTGCACCGCCCATTGTATACGCCGGACGAAGAACAACCGGGTATCCGAGCTTGTCTGCTATGGCGAGTGCTTCATCGACAGAGTAGGCAACCTCGCTTCGTGCCATCTCAATGCCGAGGGAATTCATTGTCTTTTTAAACTCAATGCGGTCCTCGCCGCGTTCAATGGCATCCACCTGTACACCGATAACCTTGACATTGTATTTGTCAAGCACACCTGCCTTGTATAATTCTGAGCAGAGATTAAGACCTGACTGACCGCCGAGATTCGGAAGCAGTGCGTCAGGGCGCTCCTTGGCGATAATCTGTTCAAGACGTTCAACATTGAGCGGCTCAATGTAGGTGACATCGGCAGTCTCAGGGTCGGTCATGATTGTTGCAGGGTTAGAGTTTACAAGAACGATCTTATAACCTAGCTTTCTGAGTGCTTTACACGCCTGTGTTCCCGAGTAATCGAACTCACAGGCCTGACCTATCACAATAGGTCCTGAACCAATAATAAGTACCTTATCAATATCCTTAAGCTTTGGCATGATATTTCCTCCCTAAATTTAATAATTACATTATAAAATAAAGCAGCAAAGTAATAAAGCTTAATTTATGAAAAAAATAATTTTAATTACTTAGAGAAGTGGGAGAAATCGCATATTTCTGCCATATCTGCTAAAATGTCTGCCTGGGGCATGGCATATATAATGCGATGGGCAGAGAAGAATGCAAGAAAAGCGACTGCGCGAGCGAAAAAGTCTGCCCAAAGCATATCAAATATGATGTAATAGGCAGAACTTCCATGAACAATGAAATTAGTTTAGAGCGACATACGTTTATCAGGAAAACTAAAAATAGCATTTCTGCAATGGTAATACCAATTTTCATGTGGTATAATAAGCGAAAAAAATAAGAGTAACCATTCAGAACCACATTCTCGAAACCGCTTCTAGGAGGCTTTCCTTTTGCATATGTGGTCAAACTGACATATAAAACTGTTTATATGCCCGAATGTAGGCAATCGCAGAACGCAGTTTTGCATGGTTATGAGTGGTTATAGATGAAAATAAAAAAGTGAAAAGAAAAAGGTGAAGATAATGGGCGATTATAATAAGTTTGACAGTATAATATTTGACGTGGATGGTACTCTGTGGGATGTGCGGGATGCGGTAGCTCATGCGTGGCGCGATGTCATCACGGAGCTCACTGACTGGGAGATTAATTTTGACGGTAAGAGCCTTGGAGCTATGTTCGGAAAGACGATGGATACGATATTTTTCCATTTTTATCCGAACAGCACGAAAGAAGAATACGAGAAGATAACAGGGGTAATCTACAAGAGGCAGAAAGAATATCTTATAAGATATGCGCCGGCATTGTATGAGGGTGTCGCCGGGACTCTGGAAAAGCTGTCACATAGATATAAGCTGTTTATAGTGACCAACGCGCAGAGAGGTTATATAGATACGGTTTTTGCGGTGCACGATGTTCAGAAATATTTTACCGATTGGATGTGCTTTGGCGATACGAATGCGCCGAAGAATGTGACAATAAGAAAAATTATTGAGAGAAATAATCTTAAAAATGCGGTCTATGTGGGTGACACGCAGGGCGATGCCGATTCTTGTGAGAAGGCAGGAATACCTATTGTGTATGCAGCCTATGGACTTGGAAAGGTTGAGAAGCCTTGGAGAAGCATAGACAAGTTTAGTGAGCTTGAGGATATTTTTCTTGGAGATAAAGCCTGCAATACATTAAAGTCTGATGACATGTCGGAGAAAAGTATCGCTGCCGGGAAAATCGATACCGTAATCTTTGACCTTGACGGAACACTGCTATACACCATAGAGGATCTTGCGGCGAGCACCAACTACGCTTTGCGGCAGTACGGAATGCCGGAAAGAACTCTTGAGGAGGTAACGGCATTCGTGGGAAACGGTGTCGCTAAGCTCATAGAGCGCGCGGTTGTGCCGGGAACGGACAAGGAGCTTTTCGACAAGGTATTTGCGGAGTTTAAGAAGCATTATGCAATCCACGATCTTGACCACACAAGACCATATCAGGGAATTGTTGATATGCTTACCGGACTAAAGGAGCAGGGATATAAGGTTGCCGTTGTGTCGAACAAGCTTCAGAGTGCGACACAGAGCCTATGTGAGCATTTCTTCGGTGAGTTGGTTCCGCTTGCGGTCGGCGATAATCCCAGCATGGCAAAGAAGCCGGAGGCGGATATGGTGAATGAAGCACTGTGCCGGCTTAACAGGAGCCGTGCAAATGCGGTTTATGTCGGGGATTCAGAGGTCGATATTGAGACCGCGAAAAATTCCGGAATGAAGCTTATTATGGTTGAATGGGGCTTCAGGAAGCGCGCGGATATGGAAAAGCTGGGAGCCGGATGTTTTATCGACAAGCCGGAGAAGATATTTGATGTTTTGAATGAATTCATAATATGATATGTAAAGATATGGCATGGGGATGGAAAATAGAAAACGTGCGAATTACGAATGTTTTTGAGAATTGTGGGAGCACGCAGTGCGGAGCAATTCGATATCATAGATATCATAGAGGTCAAAATACCTTTTGACCTCAACATCATTATTTGGAAGCGTAACAGAAGGAAGGAAACATAACAATGAAGATATATATAGATTTTGATGATGTACTATGTGAGACAGCAAAGAACTTTACGAAAATTGCAAAGGAATTGTTTGGAAAGGATGTGCCTTACAGCGAGGTTCAGTTCTTTAACTTGAAAAAAACATTCGATTTAAATGATGAACAGTATGAGGAATTGATGAGAGCAGGACACCTTCCGGAACAATTGTTAAATTATGAGGAGACCCCGGGGGCTTCACAGACTATTAATAAGTGGGTTGATGAAGGACATGAGGTGTTCATCATCACAGGCAGACCCTTTGATTCCTACGAACCATCGCGAAGGTGGCTTGATGAGCATGGGCTTGAGAGGGTTTTGCTGTATTGCGTTGACAAGTATGGACGTGAAAAGTTCGAACATACCTATTCGTTCAATATGACATTGGAGCAGTTGTACAGCATGACATTTGATTTTGCAATAGAGGATTCACCGGCTGCCTTTGAGCATGTCATGCACTTTGAAGGGTGTAAGGTGGCAGTGTTTAACCGCCCTTGGAACATACATGCAGAGCTTCCGAATGACAATTTTGTGAGATGTGAGGGCTGGAAGGAGATTGACAGATTGTTTGAGGAGTGTTCCAGGTAAAAGATATATAGCAGGAAATCAGTTATGGTTTCCTGCTGCTTTGTTTTATACACTCATTAAGACACTTCTTAAAAAGGCATGAAAATTCATAATTGAGAAAGGCAGCAGTTCGCGATATAATTCTGAATATGGCAGAGCTGTTTTTGGTGGTAAATCGGATTTGGAGGGGGAAAGAGCATGACAATAGAACCAATAACCATAAAGGATAAGCTGGGAAGAAATGTATTATTAAGAGCGGCAACGCCGGAAGATTCGGCAGATTTAATAAAGTATCTTAAGGTTACGAGTGGAGAAACCCCGTATTTAATAAGAGAACCTGATGAGATTACAATAACATTGGAAAAAGAAGAAGCCTTTATTCAGGCTAAGCTTGCTTCTGAACGTGAACTAATGCTTTTAGCATTTGTCGATGGAAAACATGTCGGAAATTGCTCACTTATGAGTGTGGCAGCATATAAAAGATATAAACATCGTTGCGAGCTGGCGATTGCCCTATATAAGGAGTATTGTGGCTGCGGGATTGGAAAGGCTATGCTGGAAACAGTATTAGACGTTGCAGCCAAGCTTGGATACGAGCAGGCCGAACTGGAGGTGATAGCCGGAAACGAGAGCGCAATTTCGCTATATGAAAAGCTTGGTTTTCAAAAATACGGCACTTTTCCGGATAATATGAAATATCCGGATGGCTCATATCGTGACGCATATTGGATGATGAAAAAACTTTAAAGAAATAAAAAATGAGATTCCATCAGGACAGGAAGGGATTCTTGTGGTTGAGGTGTAGGAGCTGTGTGTGTTTGAGTGAGAATTTGATTTCACCTGTTTAATTCATATTTTTCCTATATTCCGTCGGAGTGCATCCCGCAAGTTTTTTGAATACCTTTGAAAAATAGTAGGCATCGTGAAAGCCGCACTTCGTGGCAACCTCGTTGCAGGTATACAGACCTGTGGCGAGGTATTTTTTTGCGTTGCGGATGCGTATGTGGCTGAGGGTCGAGAAGATGGTGTCGCCCGTTTCCTTTTTAAATACGCGGTTGAGGTAGTCAAAATTACAGTGAAACATCTCCTCAAGCTTTGCACTGTCAATGTCCTCGTTATAGTTGGCAGAGAGATAGTGACGGAGGGTTATGACATATCCGCCCGCACGGGAGCCGGCGGCGATGGAGTGGGCGAGGCTGCGTCTGTAGTTCTGCGCGAGCATGCCGATAAGCTCACACAGCAGACTGCCCATAAGGTATGAGTTGAGCGTCATGTCGTGGATACATTCAAGGAGCTTTGACAGCGTGAGGTTAAATTCAGCGGCGAGTCTGTTGACGTCAATATGCCCGGTTTTCGGGAAAAGCGGGAGCATAAATGGAGTCATATTGTTATTATTTTTTTCAGGGCTGTTTTGGCTGCCATGGTTTTTTTGGGTATTTGCCATATTGGCAGTCAGGGCGCTTTTGATATTCCGGTCCGCAAGCATACCAACTCCGTCAAGTGTAAAATGAATATATGTAAAGCTGCATCTGGTCGCACTAAGTCCCTCATGCTCAAATTCAGGGTCAAGCAGAATATAGTCCCCCTCGGTCAGAAGATACTCGCGCCTGTCCTCACGGATGTGCAGTTCTCCCGAATGAATGTAGTAGAAAATATATTCCTGTGCCTGCCTCTTAAAATGAATGTACGGAGGCTTTATATTGGCAGTATCACAGAGGGATATCTGTGGAAGTGAGCAGGTTGTGATTTTATAAAAAATATTGTTATTCATATATGATTTCCTCAAAGTGCAATGCCGCGCATGTACGGCATCATCTAAAATCCTATTCAGATAAAACGTTAAATTACAATATAATAGTACAATATCATAGATTTAAATGCAATGAAAAGTCGCTAAAATACAAAAATAAGTCATTATTATATATTTTATTTTGACGTAGCCGGATGTATTATAATCGAGGTCTGAAGATAAATACATCAGAGAGCGAGGAATATGACATGAAGGATATGACACAGGGAAAGCCGCTTAAGCTTATAATAGGTTTTGCGATACCGATGCTTATCGGAAATATATTTCAGCAGGTATACAATGTCGCTGACACGATGATTGTAGGACGTTATCTCGGAGAGAATGCGCTCGCAGGAGTCGGAAGCACGGGAACGCTGACCTATTTTCTGCTCGCACTTGTCAGCGGAATGTGCAACGGAGCCGGGCTTGTAATAGCTCAGTGCTTTGGCAGCGGCAACAAGGAGAGATTGTCGAGGGTTGTGACGGCGCTCATATGGGTTGCGGGCGCACTGACCTGCGTTGTGGCAGTGATAGGAATGTTTTTCTCTGAATTCTTCCTGCGCCTTCTCAATGTGCCGGACGATGTGATTGGGTATTCGGTCGAGTATCTTCATATAATATATACCTTTGTTTTCGGAAGCGTCATATATAACGGCTGCGGCGCGATATTAAACAGTGTAGGTGACTCTAAGACACCGCTCCGCGCGGTTATAGCTTCGTCGTTTGTCAATATAGCGCTCGATATATTTTTTATCGTAAAATGTAACCTTGGCGTGGCGGGTGCGGCATACGCGACGATTGTTGCACAGTGCGTCTCGGCGGCAATATGTTTTGTAAAAATAATAAAAGTAAGGGCTGAAATCGGTCTTGTGAATATGAAAAGAAAGCCTGAGAAGGAGTACATTAATCTCATAGTCAGGACGGGATTTCCTGCGGCATTTCAGTCGTGCATGATATCGCTCGGAGGCATGAGTGTGCAGAGGCTTATCAACTCCTTCGGCTCGTCTGTCATGGCGGCTTATGTAGCAGCCAACCGTGTGGACAGTGTAGCCATTCAGGTCATCGTGTCCATCGGAAATGCACTTTCGGTATTTACAGGGCAGAATATAGGACAGAACAGGTACGACAGAATTAAGGAGGCACTGTATAAGACGCTCGCGGTAATGGTTGCGGCAAGTGCTTTTATCGCAGCGATGGTTCTCATATTCAGGGTACAGCTTATGAAGCTCTTCCTCGATGCAAATGAGTCGGGCAAGGCTATCGAGATTGGCTGTACATACCTGACAATCATCGGCGTGGCTTATGTGATAGCCGGAATTATGCAGAGCTATCAGAATGTGATAAGAGGTGCCGGAGATGTCAACACCTGTATGGTGGCAGGACTCACCGAGCTGTCCGGGAGAATCGTGTTCGCATATCTTTTGTCAGGGATACTCGGCGTCACCGGAATATGGATTGCGACGCCACTCTCATGGAGCTGCGGATGCATAATTCCGGTTATAAGATACTATTCGGGAAAATGGAAAAATAAAAAACTGGCATAATGCCACACGATACATATTGAAGCTAAAAGTACCATCCCCATTGACACATTGGCTCTTTCGTATTAAAATTATGAATAATTGACCATTAACTCGCATCATAAAGAAAGGAATACCATGAAGAAGATAATAGAGCTTTTAAACGATGAGCTTAAGGCTGCATTTTCGGCATGTGGCTATGACGAGAAGTACGCAAAGGTTGTTGTGTCGAATCGACCTGATTTGTGCCAGTATCAGTGCAACGGATGTATGGCGGCAGCAAAGGAATATAAGAAGGCACCCGCAGCTATAGCGGGAGAGGTTGTGGAGAAGCTTGCAGACAGCAAGGCTTTTTCTAAGGCAGAAGCAGTTAATCCGGGATTCATCAATATGAATCTTTCGGGTGAATTTATTGCAGATTACATTAAAGAGATGGGGAGTCATGAGAAGTTTGGCTGTGATGAGACGAAGAAGAACAAGACAATCATGCTCGACTACGGCGGAGCAAATGTAGCTAAGCCGCTTCATGTAGGACATCTCCGTCCGGCTATCATCGGTGAGAGCCTCAAGAGAATCTGCGCATATAACGGTTATGACACTGTCGGTGACGTGCATCTCGGAGACTGGGGACTTCAGATGGGACTTATCATAATGGAGCTCAAGAACAGAAAGCCGGAGCTTCCTTACTTTGACGAGGGCTTCACGGGTGAGTACCCGGCGGAGGCACCTTTCACGCTCGCAGAGCTTGAGGATATATATCCGTGTGCAAGCAAAAAGTCCAAGGAGGACGCAGAGTTTGCGGAGGCTGCACATCAGGCGACCGTTATGTTACAGAACGGACACAGAGGCTACAACGCAATCTGGAAGCATATAATGAACATTTCCATAGCCGACTTAAAGAGAAATTATGACAATCTCAACGTAAGCTTCGACGTATGGAAGGGTGAATCAGACGCGAAGCCTTACATCGAGGATATGTTAAAGAATTTTGTGGATAAGGGCTATGCGCATGAGAGTCAGGGGGCACTTGTAATTGACGTGGCACTCGACAGCGATAAGAAGGAGATCCCTCCTTGTATCGTAAGAAAGTCGGACGGTGCGGCACTCTATGCTACAACAGACCTTGCGACAATGATAGAAAGAGAGAAGCTTTATCATCCGTTTAAGTATATTTATACTACTGATAAGCGTCAGGAGATGCACTTTACACAGATATTCAGGGCGGCGAAAAAGACGGGAATCGTTCCTGAGGACACAGAGATGGATTTCTTAGGCTTCGGTACGATGAACGGCAAGGACGGAAAGCCTTTCAAGACGAGAAACGGTGATTTGTTGAGACTTGAGTATCTCATAAAGGATGTTGAGGATGCGGTTTACAATAAGATTAAGGAAAACCGTGATGTCAATGATGCTGAGGCGCGTGCGACAGCAAAGGTGGTAGGACTTGCCGCAATCAAGTACGGTGACCTCTCGAATCAGGCATCCAAGGATTATATATTTGATATAGACAGATTTACTTCATTTGAGGGAGATACAGGTCCTTATGTTCTCTATACAATCGTTCGTATCAAGTCGATTCTGAATAAGTATGAACAGAACTTCGGGGTTGAGAATCTCACCATCGCAGAGAGAATGAAGGATTTTATCGCACCTGAGGGAGCAAGTGAGACAGACCTGTGCCTGCTTCTTACCAAGTTTTCAGATGTAATTGAGAGTGCTTATGCAGAGCTTGCACCTCACAAGATATGTAAGTTCATCTATGATGTTGCAAATGTATTCAACAGCTTCTACCATGATACCAAGATTCTCTCCGAGGAGGATGAGAAGAAGCGCAGAAGCTACATAGCACTCATTTCGCTCACAAAGGGTATACTTGAGACATGTACAGACCTTCTTGCGATAAAGGTTCCTGACAGAATGTAAGAGGGAAAAAGTATGAGTGATAACCGTTCAAAGGATATGACAGTCGGAAATCCTTTTAAGATTATATTGTATTTTGCAATTCCTGTACTTATAGGAAATGTCTTTCAGCAGTTGTACAGTATGGTTGATACGATAATTGTCGGACAGAGCCTCGGAACGGAGGCTCTTGCGGCAGTAGGTTCGACAGGCTCGCTCAACTTCCTCGTAAATGGATTTTCTACGGGAATTGCGGGAGGTTTTGCGGTTCTTCCGGCACAATATTTTGGTGCAAAGGATGACAGGAGACTTAAAAAGAGTGTGGGGCAGGCAATAACGCTATGTCTGTTTTTCACGGTACTTCTCACGGCTTTGTCAGTTATATTTACAAGACCGATACTTGTGCTTATGAAAACACCTTCCAACATTATCGACATGGCGGATGTGTATATCAAGACGATTTTTTGGGGAATATGTGCAACGATTCTCTATAATATGTGCTCGTGCGTGATAAGAGCGTTAGGGGACAGCAAGACACCGCTGTATTTTTTGATTCTCGCTTCGTTTTTGAATATCGGACTTGACCTTTTATTCATTATAGTATTCAAGTGGGGAGTATTCGGAGCCGCATTTGCGACCGTGCTTTCACAGGGAGTAGCCGGAATATTATGTGTTGTATATGCACTTAAAAAGTACAGTATTCTTCATCTGTCAAAAGAAGATTTTGCACTTGATTTTCATATGCTTAGAAAGCATCTGGGCATCGGACTTCCGATGGCATTCCAGTTCTCAATCACGGCGATAGGTACGATAGTGCTTCAAAGCGCGCTTAATACCTTCGGCTCAGACAAGATTGCGGCATACACGGCAGGATGCAAGGTTGAGCAGCTTGTGACTCAGATAGGACCTTCAATCGGTGTGACGATGGCTAACTATGCAGGACAGAATCTCGGTGCGGGACGACTTGACAGAATTAAGAAAGGCGTCACAAGCTGCACGATTATGACGCTTGCACTGGCGGTTATTTCTGCCGTTGCATTGTTCTTCGGCGGAGAATGGCTGTCAGGTCTCTTCGTATCGGGAGACCAGCCGGAGGTTGTCGCATCGGCTGTAACCTACGTCAATACGATATGTGTATTCTTCCCGTTTCTTTACATGATATTCGTGTACAGGAATGTTCTTCAGGGAGTCGGAAGAAGCTTCATGCCTCTTATGGCGGGAGTGTTTGAGCTCATTGCAAGATGCATTGTCTCATTTACGCTTCCCGACAGAATGGGATATGTGGGAGTATGTCTTGCCGGACCTGTGGCATGGATAGCGGCGGTTGTTCCGCTCTGCATAGCCTACTATGTGATAATAGGAAGAATGTCAAAGAAGAGCAAGCTCACACAGGCTTGAGAAATCAATGATTACAGGTGAAGTTAAATAAGAGTCAGAGTGGTCGGAATGAAAGGCAGTCGCAAGATATGCGGCTGTCTTTTTTTGTGCATTGTCTTTTATGGAAAAGCTTCGGATAAAGGTGTGTGTGCGTCTCAAAAAATTATCGGACAGATATTCACAGTCGGTGAGGCTTCTTGTTATACCTTCACCGGTAAGTTTGGTAAATGCTTCATAGCGGCTCCAGTTAACGGAGAAGTCATCCACTGAAACAGACTGTTCAGATGATGGGAAAAAGCGTTTTAGGACAGCAGAGGAAGGAGTTCTGATATCCTGAATGTCAACACCGATATTAAAAGGTGCAACAGCACAGGCTATTGCAGTGCGGCAATGGCTTATATTAAAGTGTATGTCGGCGTAAGGGGGATTTAATGATGGCTTTCCCAAAGCTGAGTAAGAAAAAAATATCGTTTTTCCAATGTCGCATAAGCTCATGCCTGAAAAAAGAGATGGATATTCCGATGAGAGGGCATGACACAGCAAAAAGAAGGAGAGGGCATTTTCAGCCCTTTCCTTCGATGGGATAAGCTTTTCGGCTTTCTCTTTTCTGAACGATGGAAGCTTTACGGATATTTCGGAATAAAGCCTTGCGTAATCGTCGGAAGAGTAATTGTCAGGAAGCAATGTATAGTAGAGCATAAAACCTCCTATCAGTAGGTCAGTTTCTCCTCCCATGGAAGAGTCCCCTGAGGATATCCGCTAAGCGAAGGACAGCAAAGCCGGATGGCGTCTGCAAGCTTCTTCATCTTAAGCGTTATAGGTGTATCGGGATATTTCATACATTCTTTGACGGTATAACCCATATAATACGAAAAAAGTTCAGCGCGATCCTCAAGCCGATTGGTTTTTCCGTAAATGGATGTGAAGTACTGTGAATAGATATCGGCGTCGGTGTCGTATATTGTTCCCGAATAGTTGTCGGTTCCGTACAGACTTACATCAGTAAATTCATCGGTATTGATTAACTCAGCAGCATTATCAAAATTGTTCATTATGCAGTACTCTATAAAATGAAACAGCTCGTGATGAAACGCGAGGGTGAAATAGAGCTCGGAGTTGCTGCAGCTTAGGGCAAGCTGGATTGATTTGGGATCATTAGCATCTGTATAACCGTCGGCACCGCCAAGGCTGTCAATAAGGTTGATAGTGATTGGTGAGTACTCTCTCAAATCCGAAAAAAGTACGGCAGGGTACTGTGAAAGACAGTCTTCAAGAAGAGAAAGTCTTGAGGCGATGAGCTCATCGGAGGTGATTCCCGTTCCTGATGTGCCATAGCTCCATGTCACATCAGAACCGTAGAGAATGTTGACACCGTAGATATCATGCAGTCGTTCGCAGACGACGGCGTTTAACTCAGCAGGTGTCGGGACATATTCTGTCTCTGAAACATCTTCGGCACTCTCAGCGGCAGTGGTATAATCTGTAGCGATGTCCCGGGATTGGGCAGGCAAAGAGGATGAGACGGTCTCTCCGGCTATGTCGGCTTTGCTGCACGCGGACAACGAAAATAGTACTGTCGATACTGACAGTACGCACAGGGTTCTATGAAAAGTCCGAAAAAGCTTGGACTTATTATTATATATATACATAAAAGGAAGCTCCTCATAATTCAATAAAAATCTATATAAAGGCTGTTTGTCAGCTCTATATAATAGAATAATGGGAAGCTTCCTTTTTTTCAATACATAATATTTAATTAATTTTTTTAAGTTTATTCCGTTAATTTGTGCATATATGACAGTTACTGCTCGGTGGCAATGCGTTTAGCGTATGCAAAGGCTTTTTTGACAGGAGGGAGCATGATGACAATGATTGTCACAACACCTTCAAGAAGGATATATGCATAGTTGTAGAGAATAGGATATACGATAGCCAGACTTGAAGGGAAGTTATCAGGCATGTAATCCATCCAGTAGATGTATCCGCCGATAGTGTGGAAAAGACCACGGGCAAGAATTGCGACTATATATCCTATTACAAGACCGTTCTTTTTCTTGTAGAAGAAACCTGATACACCGAGTGCGGCGAATGCGAAAAAGTAGTCAAGGCATGCCTGCATAGGGGATAATATGTATGTTCCGCCACCCTGTAAGAATTGCATGATTCCATAGGCAAATGCACATGATATGCCAATCTTAGGTCCGTACCAGTAGCCGATCATTGTAATAAAGAGCATTGAGAAAAGTGTTACGGAACCGCCCCAAGGCATCTTGATAATCTGAACATAAGATGTCGCAAAGCCGAGTGCAAGCATCACAGCCGAGAATACAAGCTGCTTGGTTGAGAAAAGCTTCTTCTTTTCCTTGGATGCACTGCTTGTGATGAAGGCGGCAAGTACCAGAAACAGTACTGCAATTACCGCAAAAGCAATGATACCGGCAGTTGTGAGAGAATAAAATCCATCCTCTGCATTGAAAAATAGTGACATAAAAAAACCTCCTAATAAAATATTATTCAGGAGGGGTCTACTTTGTGAGAATCAGTTCACGACAAAATGCTGTCAATAGAATGCTTCCTTACGCCGGTATTAACCGGATCAAGTAGTGAGGGTCAGACAATCAGTCACTCTCAACCCACAAAGGGGTCCCCCTAGCGACAGGTAAATTACCTGTAAAAGTAAATATACATAATTGTCTGATTTTTGTCAATATAAAACATTGTGCAAACAGATAACTGGCGTTTAGCAAAGTTTTATATTTTTTTTAATGAAAAAAGGTCATAATTGTGTTAATATAGTTTAGTATGGATTTTTATAAGTCAATCCGTACATCAGTTAATAATTGAACGTGGAGGATTGTGATGAACGCGGAAGTTAAGAAAAGTTTTCTGGTGAAGGGAAATAATTTTTCTGACATAAAAAAGATAATCGGTGTTGTGAGCGGCAAGGGCGGTGTCGGTAAATCGACAGTCACATGCGCACTGGCACGTCAGCTTAAGAAAATGGGATACAAAACGGGAATACTTGATGCAGACATAACCGGTCCTTCGATACCAAGGATGATGGGTGTTGAGGAGCGATGTGAGGAGAGCGGGATGGGAATCATGCCGCCGGAATCAGCTGACGGTATCAAGATTATGTCGATGAATCTCCTTTTGCAGAACGAGGATGATGCGGTTATATGGAGAGGCCCTGTGATTGCCAATTTTGTAAAGCAGTTTTACTCGGATGTGTGCTGGGGCGAGCTTGATTTTCTTCTTGTGGATATGCCTCCGGGAACAGGTGATGTACCGCTTACCGTATTCCAGTCGCTTCCGGTTGACGGGATTGTGCTTGTCACTTCACCGCAGAGTCTGGTTTCAATGATTGTCAAAAAGGCATATAATATGGCACAGAAGATGGACATACCGGTTCTTGGAATTATAGAGAACTACAGCTATTACAAATGTCCTGACTGTGGACGAATAGAGAAGATATACGGTGAGAGCCATATCGATGAGGAGGCACTTGCAATAGATGTACCTGTACTTGCCAAGCTCCCGATTAATCCGGCACTTGCGGCAGCGGCTGATGAAGGAAAATACTTTGAATTCTCTGAGCCGATAGATGTCAGTCCTATTGTAAAGAATCTCTTTGATGTGGTGTTGTTTGACCTTGATGGAACGCTTACTGATCCGAAGCAGGGAATAACCTCATGTGTGCAGTATGCGTTGGCTTCAATAGGAATTGATGAGCCGGATCCTGATGAACTTGAGGATTTTATAGGACCACCTCTCAAGGAACATTTCATGGAGAGATATTCTCTGGATGAAAAGACCGCACTTGAGTGTGTCAGAAAGTACAGGGAGAGATATAATCCGATAGGGGTGTATGAGAATAAGAAATATGATGGTATTGATGAGGTTTTAAGGACATTAAAGGAGAGGGGAATGAAGCTTGCGGTTGCAAGCTCTAAGCCGGCCGTGCTTGTGAATACCGTATTGGAGCATTTTGATCTGATGAAGTACTTTGATGTCATAGCGGGAAGTGAGCTTGACGGAACGAGGACACGCAAATCGGATGTTATAAGATATGCCTTTGAATTGCTTGACGGTAAGGGACTTTCGCATGACAGACCTATAATGGTAGGCGACCGGAAGCATGACGTGATAGGCGCAAGGGAAGCCGGAATACCGTGTATGGCAGTGGCTTACGGCTATGGCTCAATGGAAGAGCTGAGTGCCGAGCAGCCTGACTTCATAGCAAAGAACATCTCAGAGATCACCGACATAATTAAATAGGAGGAGGCTGCTTGAATATTAAGAGAACGCTAAAGGATTTGTGGAGATTGATCTATCCGGTCATAATATATTTTGCCGTGGCGTTTATTGTACAGTTTGCGGCAGTGAGGGTTATAGCCTCAGCGGCGGTTGCAAATGGCACGATTACCGCAGCAGGTAAAAGCACCGCAGAGCTTCAGGAGGAGCTTAACAGTCTGATTAACAGATACAGTCTGCATCTGACTGCATTGACAAATGTGGTACTTATCCCGATATATATTCTCTTTCTTATGGGAGATGAGAAAAAGAGAAAAAATTCCCTCGGAATACGATACACCGCACCGGGAATAAAGAGACTCGGGGTAGTGTTTGTGCTTGGAATGTCGGCGGCGGTAAGTGTGAATGTGATTGTGTCGCTAAGTCAGATTGCAAGGTTTTCGCCTAAGTATCAGCAGGTTTCGGAGGTAATTTACTCAGGTGGTCTGTTCATGGAAATTGTGTCTGCCGTTATCGCGGCACCGATTCTTGAAGAACTTTTCTTCAGAGGAATGATATATAAGAGACTGCTGGATATGATAAATGTCAAGGCAGCGGTGGTTATATCGGCACTGTTTTTTGGAGCATTCCATGGAAATCTTGTACAGTTTGTCTATGCATTCATAATCGGACTTATGCTTGCGTATGTATATGAGAAATTTAAGACGATATGGGCTCCTGTCATATTTCATATAGGAGCGAATCTTATATCGGTGCTGATAACGGAGTTTATGCCTCAGAGCATGAATAATGCTGCCGTTATTTTAGGTGCCATGCTTATAAGTATGGTGTTGACCTTTGTTTTGCTGAAATATGTGTATGGATATAATGCCGGAAGTGTTCCGGTGCAGAAGAGTGAGGAGATATAGATATGAGTGAAAAACTGTTATCTGTTGCAGTTCCATGTTACAACTCACAGGCATACATGGAAAAATGTGTTGATTCGCTGTTAGCAGGCGGAGAGGAAGTTGAGATAATTATTGTCGATGATGGCTCTAAGGATAAAACTGCCGCCATTGCGGACAGATATTCCAAGCAGTATCCGACTATTGTAAAGGCTGTTCATCAGGAAAATGGCGGACACGGTGAGGCTGTCAATACGGGACTTGCCAATTCTACAGGTCATTTTTTTAAGGTTGTGGACAGTGATGACTGGGTTGACAGGAACGCCTACAAGAAGCTTCTCAATATAATGAGGGATTCATTAAATAATGACGATAAGCTTGATATGCTTATTTCCGATTTTGTCTATGATAAGCAGGGGGCACATCACAAGAAGGTTATGAGCTACCATAATGTTCTTCCTAAAGACAGGTATTTTACATGGCGCGATGTAGGACATTTCAGGGTGGCACAGTATATACTTATGCACTCTGTAATATATCGGACCGGACTTTTAAGGGAATGTGGATTGAAGCTTCCGAAGCATACCTTCTATGTGGATAACATTTTTATTTTCAATCCGCTTCCTTATGTGAATAAGATGTACTACACGGATGTGGTATTCTATCATTATTTTATAGGAAGAGATGACCAGTCGGTCAACGAGTCGGTCATGATAAAGCGAATCGATCAGCAGCTTCGTGTCAACAGGCTTATGATTGATTACTTTGACTATGATGCCATAAGCGAGCGTCCGTGCATGAAGTACATGCAGAATTATGTCAATATTATGATGACAATATCATCAGCTTTTTGCGTACTTTCAAAGGATGAGGAAAATTATAAGAAAAAACATGAACTGTGGATGTATCTTAAGGAGAAAAATCCGAGACTTTATAAAAATATAATGCATACATTTCTTGGCGCTGCGCTGAGATGGGAGGGAAAGGTATCAAGGGTTGTTCAGAGAGCCGGGTACAGACTTTTTCAGAAAATAATAGGATTTAACTAAAAAAACAGCATTTAGAATTATCGCAAAATGATGATTCTAAATGCTGTTTTTTATGTAATAGGAAACTTCGTTCCTGTTACACAAAAACGCTCCGCCCGGATGCGTTAGTTCCATGTCTTTTTATCGATGAATGCCGATAATTTTGTCTCGTACATAAGCACATATACGATGCGTCCCATCACACAGCCGCCTATAACGTCGATAAGTGCATGCTGTTTGAGAAAAATGGTGGATAAACATATTAAAATACATAATATAAGAGATGCTTTTTTGATAAAACGGCTCTTAATCTTGTCCGATTTATTGATTGCAACATGCACACCTATGGAATTATATACATGTATGCTTGGAAACACATTTGTTGATGTGTCCGTACTGTATAACCATCTTACAAGCCTGTTGAACGGATTGTCCATATCGAGACTGCCAGGGCGAAAATTACAAAGACCGTTAGGAAATACAGCACATATAATGAGATATGCAGTCATACCTATTATGAGAAAACTCATAAGCTTGACAAAATCACGCTGTGAAGCAAATATAAAATATACTGCACTTCCGGCAACATATACGAACCATAAAAGGTACGGTATTATAAATACCGGTATAAAAGGTATTGCATTGTCAACCGGTGAATTAAGTGCGATAAAATCGGTTGTTACAGTGTGCTCAAGTACATAAAAAACAGCCAGATATACAAGTGTGTACAGTGCAAGCAGAGCATGCTTGTATTTTTTAAAAAATTCTTTCATGTCTAACCCCATCCCTTATGTGTAAATAACAAAATATGTCTGTTGCCTTCAAGCAGCCGACATTGTATTATAATAGCATAGCGTTAACGGTTTAACAAGCTGTTTTTGCTATTTGCAAACAACGTCGGTTGTGGTATGATACAATATGACCGTTGGCAGATACTGACAAAGCAGAAGAAGAGGTTTACATATGAGACTTGTTATAAGAGACCTTGTCGTTACGGATAAGGATGATATATTGCTTAATAATGCCGCTTATTCCTTTTTACAGGGTAAGGCATACAGAATAAATGCACATGAGAGAATCAAAAAAGCTTTTTTTGACTGCATATCTTATGAGGGCAGATATGAGTCGGGAAGAATTGAGCTGATGTGCAGCGGCAGAAACTGCATGTCTCCGGTTATGGTGGCACATTTTGATGAGGATCCGGTGTTTCCGGAGTTTTTAACCATAAGAGAGTTTTTAAAGTATTATATGGATTTGAATTCTAAGAATATAATGCAGCCTAAGACGATTGATGAGTATCTTAACATGGTTGAACTTTCCGATATAAGGGCTGACAGATTGCTTCGTGACTTTACATGGGAGGAGAGGGTAAGACTTCAGTTTTTGTGTTTTCTCATAAGCATGCCTCCGATTCTTATAGTAGATAATATTAAAAGCATAAGCAATCTGGATTTTCTTAAGGACATCAAGGGCTATATAGACAGCATAAAGGAGAATGGAATTGTACTTCTTGGATGCAGTGACAATACGGTTGCGGTGTTCTTAAGTGACGAGGAAATTACGGTTGTCGATGGTTCTATACAAGGAGGAAGATAAATGCGTCAGAGGTTATTGTATCAGTTCCTTCTTGAAGCGGACAATGAAGCCGGAAGAGTCAGAAATTTATTACATATAAAGCAGCCGCACGGGAGTGTGGGCACCGATAAGGTAAGTCCGCAGTCCGTGATGTGTGCGATAGGTAAGATTGTTCTCGGAATATTGTATAAGCTCATATACGTATTGCTGTTTATGTACATTCCGTATAGGATTTTGTCAAAAATCAGTGTGGCTGAAGGTTTTCAGCTCAGACAATCTGTTGTGTACTTCACAAGCATTTTGAGCTGCATATGCGGGTCACTGATTAATTCGGGAATGTTTGATGTGGACGAGGATGCACATGCACTTTTAGACACCATGCAGGTTGAACCGTCGCTGTTTTTTAAGGAGAGAATGGTATATAAGCTGATTATAGATGCAGTGGGATTTACTCTTGCCTTCTCTGTGATTGGTATTGATTTCGGACATGCGTTTTACCTGATGGTCTGGATACTTATTTCAAGACTTCTCGGAGAATTTATTAACCTGTATGTATTCAGATATACCGGAAGGATAATTAATGAGATTCCTGTTGTAACCATAGTGATAATGGGAACCTGTGTGTTCATGGCGTATGCATTTCCGTTTCTGAGAAACAGAGTTGTCGATTTAACCGTGTATCTGTATAACTATATATGGCTTCTTGCAGGGCTGGTTGTAGCGGCAGTAGTGCTTTATGAGCTTTTTAACTACGACGGATATGCATACATTGCCAAGAGCTGTATCGCACGGATGAAGGAAAAAAACAGAAAAGAGCAGGACGAGGACAAAGAGTACGGCGAGCTTGCCATGGGCGAGTATTCGGCAGACGGAAGCTTTAAGGAGTTTGGCAAGGATAAGAGCAGGGGACTGGAGTATCTTCATAAGATATTCTTTTCAAGGAATCTTGATTATGTGAGAAACATAATTCTGGTAAGGTGTATTCTTATTATTGTTGCCGCTGTAGTGGGCATTGTATTGTGCAGAATGTCACCTGAGAGCACAAGGGATATTGTATGGTCGGTTCTTTGCGCGGCACTTCCGATTATGGTGTTCATTATGTATTGGCTTTCGGTTACTCCGAAGCTGTGCAAGCTTATGTTCTGTTATATGGATCTTGATATGTTTAATTCAAGTGTGTATAGAAGCAGAAGATATAATTTCAGAAATTATATGGTGAGACTCAGAATTTTGGTATTGTGTGAGCTGATTCAGGCTGTTGTCATGTGCATCTGCTTTATTGCGGTTGCTGTTTCAACAGGAAATATAGCACATATGCAAAAGCTTGTACCTGTATGTACGGGAATAATTATGCTGTCGGTATTCTATGCCGTGTTTAATCTGCTGGTATATTATATGTGTCAGCCGTACACTGTACAGCTAAAGGCTAAAGGCTACACATTCTATGCCGCACATGCGGGAATGCTTGCCATATGTTACGGCTGTGTGTATATTAATTGTTCTGCTGCAATGTTTGATATTGTACTCGCACTGGTGCTTGCCGTTATGTTGAGCGGGGCATCTGCGCTTGTGTATTATTTTTCAAATAAAACATTTAATGTAAGATGATTCAAAAATATATATTTTTGAAAAAAATAAAAAAATTTAAAAAAGTTGTTGACATTTAATTGCCGGGGTGTTATATTATCTAAGCAAGCTAATCAACGGCAGGCAAACAAAACAACTTATGGGGTCTTAGCTCAGCTGGGAGAGCATCTGCCTTACAAGCAGAGGGTCATAGGTTCGAGCCCTATAGGCCCCATACATTATCAATTTAATATGGCGAGGTAGCTCAGTTGGCTAGAGCACATGGTTCATACCCATGGTGTCGGGAGTTCGAATCTCTTCCTCGCTACTAACTAAGGACTGAAGAATTTCAGTCTTTTTTCTTTTTATTTTAAACTATATAGGGTATAATCGAAAAAAAGGAGGCGCTGTATGAGTACAACAGAGCAGCTTATTGAGTTATTGGATAAAATGTCTGATGAGGAAATCGAATATGTACTTGCCTATGCTGAGATTTTGGCTAAGAACGAAGATATACCTTCGAAGGATGAGGTAGAGGCAATTAGGAAGGCGAATAAAGATAAGAGACTAACAATATCGCATGATGATATAAATTGGGATTAGGGGTAAATATGGAAAAAGATGTAATTAATAAATATAAGAGAATTATAAGTTGGTCAGAGAAGGACGGATTTTACATTGTTGAGATTCCAGAGCTTCCCGGGTGTATGGCTGATGGAAAGACAATACTTGAAGCAATAGAAAATACGGAAATAATTATAAAAGAATGGATTGAAGTAGCAATGGCAAATGGTAGGAGTATTCCACTGCCTGGAAGTGTGCCGGAAAAGGATTGCTTGGATTCAGTGAATGTGCCATATATGTATGATGGTAAAAAGAAAATTAATATAAGTAAGATGTCGGAAGAAGCAATTAATTTAATGGAAATATTACCGAAAAATGAACAAAAATCTGTATTGGAATTTTTAAAAAAACTTGTTTTGACATGGGATACGGATTATACAAAGGTTACTGATAGAGAAAGAGCTGAACTTGATGAGGCAATGCAGGATTTTAAGAACGGTGAAACAATATCACACAATGATATAAATTGGGATTAGATAGTTGCTTCGCTCTGATTTTATATATATACATATATAATTTATATGGTTTAACAGAGTGTTGTCATATGATAAAATACAGATAATTAATAAATATCATTGAGGTGAGGATTATTATGTTAAAATTACCTGCAATTTTCAGTGACAATATGGTGCTCCAGCGGCGGGCACATGTATGCATATGGGGAGAGGCACAGGGCGCAGAGTACGTAGAAGTCTCGATAGCGGGACAGAGCGTGAAAACCTGCGTGGAGAACGGATGCTTTGAGCTGAGACTTAACCCGATGGAGGCGGGAGGTCCTTATGAGCTTGTTGTGAAGTCGGCTGTTGATTTGCCTGACAAGTTAGATGGCGGAGAAGAGATTATTGTGTATAGGAATGTTCTTGTCGGCGAAGTGTGGCTGGCCGGTGGACAGTCCAATATGGAATTGGAACTTCAAAACAGTGACAATGGAAAAGAGGTTGTGAAGCACACACAGGATGAGCTTTTAAGATTCTATTACACTCCGAAGATTAGCTATATATGTGATGAACTCTTTGAGGCGGAGAAGAAGAACTGCTGGATGAAGTGCGAGCCTGGTACGACAGCAGTCTGGTCGGCGGTGGCGTATTACTGGGCGGTCAGGATGCGAAAGGAACTCGATGTTCCCGTCGGAATCGTGGGTTGCAACTGGGGAGGAACATATGCCCATAACTGGGTGAGCCGTGAAAGTCTCCTGGCACATGATAAGACAAAACACTTTGTGGAAGAATATGAGGATATGGTGGCTCATCAGGATTTCGATGAGTATCTTAAGGAGCTTGAAGATTACAGAGAATACTATAAGGAGTGGGTAAAACGTGTAGATGCCTGCTATGCGGCCGATCCCGACATAGAATGGTCGAAGGTTCTTGAGATATGTGGCGAGAACCGTTGGCCCGGTCCGTCGGGACCGAGGTTCGAGTACAGACCTTGTGGACTGTATGAGAGTATGCTTATGAGGATTGCACCGTACACGATAAAGGGAGTGCTTTACTATCAGGGAGAAAACGATGAGAATAACAATGAGATATACGATATTCTGCTTGATAATCTCATAAAAGAGTGGAGAAGAGTCTGGCACAATGAGGAGCTTGCATTTTCAATTGTGCAGCTTCCGGTGCATGCTCCCGATACGGAAAGGACAGGACAAGGCTGGGGAGGTATAAGAAGAGCACAGGATAAGACATGCAGGACAATAAAGAATACATCACTTACGGTTATAACGGATTGCGGAAATAAGAAAAATATTCATCCGACTGATAAAAAGACAGTGGGTGAGAGGCTTGCAGACAATACACTTAAGGATATATACGAAATAAGCGGGTATAATGGCAACGGCGCAAGGCTTAGGGATTATGAAATTATATGCAGGAATGGCCAGCCGGGAATCCTGCTTCATTTTGATGGAGCGGAAGAAGGATTTTATGGAAAATGTCAGGACTGTGAAGGCGCAGCACGTCAGGATGAACTTGTAAGTCTGGACGGTTGTGAGATATTGAGCGGAACAGGCTTTGAAATAGGAAATGGAACGGAAAAGCAGGTGCTTGAAGCTGATATCGAAAAGGCAGTCTATTACCCGGCGCGGGCGCAGATACTCGGAGGAGATATTTTTATATATAACCCTCAGGCAATGGAGCCGGTGTGTGCAAGATACGGAAATGATAATTATTTCAGACCGATTTTTCTTGACAAAAAGGGCAGACCGATTGTACCATTTTGGATATAATGAATATGTTCTGGCAGATAAAATGTACAGGCATGGAAATGAGGTAATTATGAGAGTTGGAATGGGATATGATGTTCATAGATTGGTGCCTGACCGCGATTTGATAATAGGTGGAGTTAAGATTCCTTATGAGAAAGGGCTTCTGGGACATTCTGATGCGGATGTGCTTCTGCATGCGATAATGGATGCTCTTCTTGGAGCAGCAGCACTTGGCGACATTGGAAAGCATTTTCCTGATAATGACCCTGAGTATGAGGGAGCTGACAGCCTTGCTTTATTAAAGAGAGTGGGCGAGCTTTTGTCCGAGGAAGGGTATGTGATAGAGAATATAGACAGCACAATCATTGCACAGAAGCCTAAGATGGCACCGCATATTGAGCAGATGCGAAAGAACATTGCCGATACGCTTGGACTTGACATTACGAGAGTCAATGTTAAGGCGACGACGGAGGAGGGACTTGGTTTTACAGGAGCAGGCGAGGGAATTTCCTCGCAGGCGGCAGCACTTATTATGTCGGTTGAGAATTATATATATGACAACATTGCAAGAGGCAGCTTCATATCGAGTGATTCACCTGCTGGTGGCTGTGCGGGATGTCAGGGTTGTCGTAAGAACGGGTAAAAAAAGATTGACAAAATCAGTCGTCGTGCATATTCTATTAGTGGAAATGACTTTAATATTCAGATGCTTAGAAGGAAAAGAGTAGCGAGGTGTTCATTGCTTCAGAGAGAAGAACTCATCTTTTGCAGATGATGGTGGAAGTTCTTTACATGGATTTCGCGAAGTGCGTTCCGGAGCATATCGGGGGAAACAGAGTATCCCGGTACGGAGGACACCGTTAACAGTCGTCGAGATAGGAGGCTTGAGCCTCTTAAGTAGAGTGGAACCGCGATAACCTTGCCTCTATATTTATATAGTGGCAGGGTTTTTATTTTACATAAACATAGCTGATTGCGAAACTATATATTTGAAAGCGGACGTTGCACAACTGTTCATCGTCAAAATTGTGTTTCACAATTGCTTATTACATAAACATATAAAAAAGGAGAGACTCATGTTTGAAATCATTAAACAGGAGATTGCGATAATACGCGACAGGGATCCTGCAATAAAGTCGGATATGGAAGTCTTTTTATATCCGTCGTTTAAGGCAATATTAAAGTATAGAAAGGCACACAGACTGTATGAAAAAAAGCATTACTTTCTTGCACGCTGGGTATCACAGAGAGCGGCGAGAAAGACAGGGATAGAAATTCACCCGGGAGCAACAATAGGAAAAGGATTGTTCATAGACCACGGCCATGGCGTTGTAATCGGAGAGACCGCAATAATCGGTGACAATGTAACCTTGTATCAGGGAGTTACACTTGGAGGTACTGGAAAGCAGAAGGGAAAGAGACATCCGACGCTCGAGGACAATGTGATGGTCGGCTGTGGCGCGAAGGTACTCGGTGACATAACCATAGGTGCCAATTCGATGATAGGTGCGGGATCGGTTGTGCTTAACGATGTGCCGCCTAATTCAACAGTGGTCGGTGTTCCGGGGCGCGTTGTAAAGCGGGACAATGTGAAGATACCGAGTGCGGAGCTTGACCAGGTGCATCTGCCTGACCCTGTAATGAACGATATACAGCAGTTGAAAGAGACGGTCGCAAGACTGGTAAAACAAATGGAGGAATAGATTACAATGGAAAACAGAATTCGTTTTTTTAACACACTGACAAGAAATGTTGAGCTATTTGTTCCGAACGAGGACGGAAAGGTTAAGATGTACACCTGCGGACCTACGGTGTATCACTATGCACACATCGGAAATTTGAGAAGCTACATTATGGAAGATATTCTTGAAAAGACACTCCGCTATGTAGGATATGATGTAAAGAGAGTGATGAACATCACTGATGTCGGACATCTCTCAAGCGATGCTGACACGGGCGAGGATAAGATGTTAAAGGGTGCAAAGAGAGAGCACAAGACGGTCATGGAGATTGCTAAGTTCTACACGGACGCATTTTTATCTGACTGCAGCAAGTTAAATATCCGCATACCCGATGTCGTTGAGCCTGCAACCAACTGTATACCTGAGTTCATTAACATGGTGAGCGTGCTTCTTGAAAAAGGATATGCTTATATTGCGGGTGAAAATGTATATTTTGATACCTCGAAGCTCAAGGACTACTATGTATTCTCAAGCCAGAGCGAGAAGGAACTTATGGTCGGAGTGCGTGACGACGTCAGTGAGGATGCCAATAAGAGAAATAAGGCGGATTTCGTTCTCTGGTTCACGAAGTCGAAGTTCGATAATCAGGAGCTTAAGTGGGATAGCCCTTGGGGCGTGGGTTATCCGGGCTGGCACATCGAGTGCTCCTGCATCAGCATGAAGCACCTTGGTGAGTATATGGATATCCACTGCGGCGGCGTCGATAACATTTTCCCTCACCACACGAATGAAATTGCACAGAGTGAGTCATATCTCGGACATAAGTGGTGCAATTACTGGTTCCACGTTCATCACCTCAATGACAAGACGGGAAAGATGAGCAAGTCGACGGGAAATATCCTCACAGTTTCAGTGCTTGAGGAGAAGGGCTACGACCCGCTTGTATACAGAATGTTCTGCCTTCAGTCACATTACCGCAAGCCTCTTGAGTTCTCATACGAGATTATGGACAATGTGGCAGCAGCTTACAACAAGCTTGTGAAGAAAATCGGAACTCTTAAGGACGAGGGAGAGATTGACAAGGAGGCATTTGATAAGTATAGAGAATGTTTTATCGACGCTCTTGCAAACGATATCAACACCTCAAGCGCCCTCACGGTTGTATACGATGTTCTTAGAGCCGGCTGCAACGATAAGACGAAGCTTGAACTCATAAAGAGCTTTGACGAGGTGCTCTCACTCAACCTCACAAGGGAGTGCGGAAAAAATGAGGCGTCCAATGATGTTGACGATGAACTCTCACAGTTTGTTCTCGCGAAGATTGAGGAGCGAAGGGCTGCCAAGAAAGAGAAGGATTTTGCCAAGGCTGACGCAATCCGCGAGGAGCTGCTCTCAAAGGGCATAGTGATAAAGGACACCAGAGAAGGAACAGTTTGGGAGAGGGCATAATGGACAAAGTAATCCGTGAAGTATTTGAGCTAAAGGATGTGGCTGCTGACAACTATTCGCCACTCACACTCGCGTATATAGGGGACTGCGTGTACGAGCTGACCATAAGGACACTCCTCGTAAATAAGGGAAATGCCCCTGTCAACAAGCTCAACAAAAAAGCGAGTGACCTCGCCAAGGCACCGACCCAGTCAAAGATGATAAATATGCTTGTGGAAGAAGAGCTCCTCACCGAGGAGGAGCTTGCCGTATACAAGAGAGGGCGCAACGCGAAATCCTTTTCCACAGCCAAGAACGCGACGGTAAGCGACTACCGCCGTGCCACAGGCTTCGAAGCCCTCATGGGCTGGCTCTACCTCAAGGGCGAAAGCAGGCGCGCCCTCGAGATAATCAAGCTCGCATTTGATAAGCTGGAATTAATCAAATAACAACTTGAAATAATCAAATATTTACTTAAATTAAGTAACTAATTGACCACTATATACTGAACAGTTGTGTAATTTACTACAAAACGCAGCGAAAGCGTGCCTGACGGCAATATAGCAAAATTACACAACGTCCGTTATAAATGAAAGGAGCACAACTTGAGATACGAAGAATACACGATTGAGGGACGCAACGCGGTTATAGAAGCATTTCGTTCAGGAAAGACGATAGACAAGCTTTTCGTTCTTGACGGATGTCAGGACGGACCGGTTAAGACTATCGTCCGCGAGGCAAAAAAAGGAGATACAATCATTAACTTTGTGACCAAGGAAAGACTTGATGAGATGAGCAGGACAGGGCATCACCAAGGTGTTATTGCCAAGGCGGCTGCTTATGAGTATGCTGAGGTTTCGGACATTCTTGCTGCGGCTGAGGAGAAGGGTGAGCCACCGTTTATACTTTTGCTTGACGGCATCGAGGACCCTCATAATCTTGGCGCAATAATACGTACAGCCAATCTTGCCGGAGCACACGGAGTTATCATTCCGAAGAGACGTGCTGTCGGTCTTACTGCTGTTGTGGCCAAGACAAGTGCGGGTGCAATCAATTATACTCCCGTTGCTAAAGTGACTAACCTTGCAGGCACGATTGATGAGCTTAAGAAAGAAGGCTTGTGGTTTGTATGTGCAGATATGGATGGCGAGCTTATGTACAAGCAGAATCTTACGGGACCTATAGGTCTCGTGATAGGAAACGAGGGCGAGGGAGTCAGCAGGCTTATCAAGGAAAAATGCGATTTTATAACATCGGTTCCGATGAAGGGCGACATAGATTCACTCAATGCCTCCGTGGCAGCAGGGGTGCTTTCCTACGAGATTGTGCGACAGAGAATGATGAGCAGATAATATGGGTGATGAGAAGAAAAACTATAAGGAATATTCGGATGAGCTGTTAGTTGATATGGCAAGACACGGAGATGAAAAGGCGGAGGATTTTCTTCTGAAAAAATATAAGGATTTTGTGAGGTCGAAGGCGAGAGCCTACTTTCTTGTCGGAGGCGACAGTGATGACCTGATACAGGAGGGAATGATAGGACTTTACAATGCCATAAGCCATTACGACGAGAGCAAGGCATCGTCATTTATGACGTATGCCGCCATATGCATCAATAATAAACTGCTCTCGGCTGTTTCGGCGGACAACAGAAAGAAGAATGAACCGCTTAACGGTTATGTGTCGCTCTACAGTGTGATAACGGATGATGCGGGGGAGGAGGCTTCACTTTCGGATGTGCTTCCTGACACTGATAATGTGAATCCTGAGAATATAATTCTGAATGAAGAGCAGGAAAAGCTCGCGAGAAAACGACTGCTGGGAAAGCTCAGCAGACTGGAAAAAGAAATATTGTCATACTATCTTGAAGGCATGAGTTATTCTGAGATTGCCGCGATTATCGGAAAAACGGAAAAATCGGTCGATAATGCCATACAGAGAATACGCTCAAAGATGAAATAATTTCTTGACAAAGCAGATAAAGTTTGATATTATTTGAATTCGGGTGATGCAGAGCATCTGCCCGTTCATGTTGCTACTATGGCTCAGTCGGTAGAGCGTCGCCTTGGTAAGGCGGAGGTCACGGGTTCGATTCCCGTTAGTAGCTTACGCAGAAGAGGGTATAGCCAAGTGCTATACCCTTTTTCTGTGCGTGAGTATTGGATTGAAATGCTCGACTAATTAAATATGAGGAGAAAAAGATTATGTATCTCACACCAAAGCTGATAACATGTATGAAGAACTACAGCTTTTCACAGTTTACCAAGGATGTGGTATCCGGAATTATTGTGGCAATAATAGCATTGCCGCTGTCAATTGCTCTTGCTCTTGCATCGGGGGTGGGACCTGAGCAGGGACTTTACACTGCAATCGTTGCGGGCTTTGTGATTTCATTTCTTGGCGGAAGCCGCGTTCAGATTGCCGGACCTACGGCTGCGTTCGCATCAATTGTTGCGGGCATAGTTGCAAGAAACGGAATGGATGGACTTGTAATGGCGACGATACTTGCGGGTATCATCCTTATACTTATGGGGGTATTCAAGCTCGGAGCACTCATTAAGTTCATCCCTTTTACAATTACAACAGGATTTACGCTTGGTATCGCAGTTACGATTGCGATTGGACAGCTTAAGGACTTCCTTGGGCTTACATTTACAAATTCACCGATTGAGACGATGGACAAGCTTGCAGAGGTTGTAAGATGTATAGGTACATTCAACTGGCAGGCACTCGTGGTAGGAATGGTATGTCTGCTTATACTTATATTCTGGCCTAAAAAGCTTGAAAAGATTCCTGCATCGCTTATTGCGGTCATTGTGGGTTCTGCGATGGTTGCACTTCTTAAGATGGATGTAAAGACAATAGGGGATCTTTATGATATATCATCGGCACCGCCTAAGTTTTCTCTTCCTGCATTTTCATTTGAGAAGATGTCAGCGGTTGCATCAGATGCGTTTACAATAGCTATTCTTGCGGCTATTGAGTCACTTCTTTCATGTGTGGTTGCGGACGGAATGATAGGAAGCAGGCATAACTCCAACATGGAGCTTGTGGCTCAGGGTGCCGGAAATATTGCATCAGCTCTTTTTGGCGGTATACCTGCTACGGGAGCTATTGCGAGAACGGCGGCTAACATAAAGAACGGTGGACGTACTCCTGTAGCGGGTATGGTTCATGCTGCGGTACTTTTACTTATTCTTGTATCACTTATGCCTCTCGCAAAGCTCATACCTATGCCTGCCATTGCGGCAATTCTTTTTATGGTGGCATATAACATGAGCGGCTGGAGAACTTTTGCACATCTTGTGAAGACATCTCCTAAAAGTGATATCATCGTCCTTGTTGTGACTTTTGCGTTTACGGTTGTGTTTGACCTTGTGGTTGCAATCGGTGTAGGACTTGCACTTGCCTGTGTTCTTTTTATGAAGAGAATGTCGGAGGTTACGGATGTTCACGGCTGGGTATATCTTGATGAGGAGAAGAGAACGGCAGATAATACGGATAATCTTCATTTCAAGGACGTTCCGAAGGGGGTTCGTGTATTTGAAATAACAGGACCTATGTTCTTTGCCGCTACGGAGAAGTTCGGCAATGTGCTTTTTGACAAGTCAACGAAGGTGCTTATCATAAGAATGAGAAGTGTTCCGGCTATTGATGCCAACGGCATTCAGACAATAGAGAAGATTATTGCAAAATGCAAAAAGAACGGGACACAGGTTATCTTCTCACATGTAAATGAGCAGCCGATGAAGATATTCAAAAAGTCCGGAATATACGATGAGCTTGGAGAGAAGGCATTCTGTACAAACATTGATGATGCGCTTGAGGAGAGCGTAGAATTAATTAAAGCGTTGTAATATATAAATATGCTTGACATACGCTTCTGATACGATATATAATTTGTATGAAGCGTACCATTATGCATAGTACGCGACTGCGATTATTCACAGCCGCGTATTTTATTTTTGGACTTAAATGACAAAGCGGGCAATGAGAGGTGTTGTGTATGTTCCAGATTGATATAATGTCGCGTATTCCTGTGTATGAACAGATTATACGTCAGACGGAAAAGTTCATATTGATTGGAGTGCTGAATGCAGGAGACAAGCTTCCGAGTGTCAGACAGCTTTCTGCTGAATTGTCAATTAATCCTAATACTATTCAGAAGGCGTTTACGGAGCTTGACAGAAGAGGCGTTATATTTTCTGTCAACGGCAGGGGTAATTTTGTGTCGGACAAGGCACTTAAGGCGCTTGAGGTGTCACGACGTTCGGCATTCAGCGATATAAAAGAGCAGATTAAGGATTTTGCGCTTGCCGGCATATCAAGAGAAGAGTTACATGAGTATATAGATGAGATTTATGACGGAATGGGGGAACAGTCATGATTGAGGCTAAGAATATCAGCAAAAAGTTTGATGGGTTTACCGCACTCGATAATATAAGCTGTGTCATCCCTGATGGAAGTATATATGGGATGGTTGGCACCAACGGAGCCGGAAAATCAACGCTTCTTCGAATGCTCACCGGAGTGTATAAGCCGGATGGAGGAACTGTAAGCTATGACGGAAGACCGGTTTACGAAAATCCTGAGGTAAAGAAGGACATAGCGTATGTGCCTGACGAGCTGTATTTTCTGCCGGGTGCCAGCATGAATCGTATGGCGAAGCTGTATGCGGCGACTTATCCTAACTTTAACATGGAGAGGTTTATCAGTTTGTCGGATGATTTCAAGCTTGACAGAAAGAAGAATATTTCTGCTTTTTCCAAGGGAATGAAGAGACAGGCGGCGATTATACTTGCACTGTCCGGGCGGCCTAAGTATATGTTTTTTGACGAGACTTTTGACGGACTTGATCCGGTTATGAGAAATCTTGTCAAAGCACTCATCTGTCAGGAGGTTGAGGAGAGAAAAGCGATTGCGGTTATAACCTCACATTCGCTAAGAGAGTTAGAGGATACATGCGACCAGCTTGCACTTCTGCATCGTGGCGGACTCGTCTTAGAGAGTGATATATCGGAGCTCAAGACGAATCTTTATAAGGTTCAGGTTGCCTTTAGAGGTGATTACGACAGGGAACTTTTTGTGGGAATTGATATACTTCATTTCAGCAAGAGAGGTTCAGTGTCTAACATCATTGTAAAGGGAGACAGAGAGAAGGTTGTGTCACAGTTTAACAAGCTAAATCCTATAATTCTTGACATTCTGCCCCTGACACTTGAGGAGGTATTCACATACGAGGTTGAGGCACTCGGCTATGACTTCTCGGCAATATTTGAGAAGGAGGGTGAATGACATGAACAAGAAAATATTCAGTGGAAAACTTATGCTCGAGGGGATGAGACAAGTAAAGCTTCCGGCAATAATAGGTCTGATTCTGATTGTAGGAGCTTCGTTTTTTACATCATTTATTGAAGTTGTCAATATGTCACGCGGTATGTATGTGCTTGAAAGCAGCTTCTCCGAGCTTAATCTTTATATACAGCTTGTGATGTTTACGGCAGCGCCGCTCATGACACTCATGCTGTTCGGCTTCATGAACAGGAGGTGCGCAAGTGACTTCTATCATTCGCTTGCGTACACGCGGCTGTGCATATATATAAGCTTTATCGCAGCAGTGCTTTTATGGTGTATTATGATGATTATGGCGGGAAGTGCGATAACACTCGCAGTGTGCGGAATATCCGGAAAGATAAAGATTAATGTGCTGAGCATTCCATATCCTATACTTTCCGCAGTGGCGGGGGTATTGATTGTGACGGGTGGTACAGTGCTTGCGATGACACTCACGGGAACATACCTTACGAACGTGTTTACGGCGGTGCTGTTTTTGTTTGCACCGAGGGCACTTATATTTTACTGTAACAGGCTCTTAGTAAGCTCAATGCCGTATGTTGTGTTTTCACGGAACACATTTATTTCAAAGCTCATAAATATACCGTTTGACCTTGTGACGGGAATTTTCGGGATTTCCTGGAATTTCGAAGCCATTATAACGTCGTGGGTTCCGGCAGCGTACACGGCATTGATAGGGATTATCCTTATGTGCGTGGGAGCGGTGTGCTTTACCGGCAGGAAGAGTGAGAATGCAACGATGGCATCAGTTAACAGGGTGCTTCAGGGAATATTAAGAGTCATAACGGCTGTGCTTATATCGCTTATAGCCGTTGCACTGTTGTTTGATGCGCATAAGCATGACACAATAAGTGACTCGGATAAGTTTGTCATTATAATGACTTATGTGGGTGCGGCTGTTGCATACTTTCTCTATGAGGCAGTTACCACAAGGCATCTGCGCAATTTTGTAAAGATTATTCCGGGACTTGCAATTGTGGCTGTGATTAATGTGGTTTTGTACTTTTCACTCATAACATCTTACGATTACAATATGAAGCTTGCCCCGGACAAGGATGAGATTGCGTATGTTATGGTTTACGGGCCGACTGACAGCGTGCTCTGGAAGGACTCGGAGAATATGAAGCTCTATTCCGATGCGGCGAGGGAGGTTGCGAGCGACTGTCTCAAGGATACGATAAGAATGTGGGATGAGGACAAGTCGGATTTCTATTCGGAAAATCGAATGGAAATTGAGTACCGTCTTCTCGACGGCAGCAGCATAAGTCGAATGGTGACCGTAACGGACGCACGCTATGAGCAGCTTAAAAATGTTCTGTTAAACGATAAAGAGTTCGCCGGCAATTTCGGAAAGAGCATCTACAGTCTTGAGAATGTTGAATACGGAATAGGGAATCTTGGCACGGAAAGAGAGAAAGTATACAGTGTATTTCTGGATGAGCTTAAGGAGTCGGGAACCGGAAAGCTCTTTGATCTGATAAGCGATGGGCGTACATTGGACTCGACATTCACAACCATCGATTTGTGGAAGAAGAACAGTGGTAGTATCAGGTTTTCAAGCATCGGCATAGGTGCCGATATGCCAAAGACGGCAGCGGCATATATGAACGCCGTCAATGAGGAATATCCGGAGAACGAGCTTGATAAGGCACTTGATATGATTGAGACGGTGAAAAATACGGCAGGCAGGAGCGATGGGGCGGACAACAGCTATCGTTACGGCGCTTTGAATTTCACGGTCTATACAATAAAAAAGGACGGTACGGTGAGTACGTTTAACGCATATCCGTCAATGTATTATTCTGAAGGGTACGGTTTTGTTCCGTCTGATGAGTGTGTTGAGAATATCAAAAAGCTCAATGCGATGATTAATGAGAGAAAGATAGGTTCATACGATATTGTGCCGGGAATGATGCTTTTGTATGTCGACTACTATGAAAATCGGCAGATTGATACAACCGGGGAGGAGAAGAACGGAGCGGAGACATCGACAACTTCCACAGCGGTTATGATGGATTTGACCGACTACGGCTGGTATGTCATCGATGAGAATATGTATGATCTAATAAAGCTCATATCAATCGACAATTCGGTTGAGCTTGAAAATTAAAAAAATCTTTCATATATTGTAAATATATGTTAATATAAGGTTATCTATGGAGTGAGGTTCGTAGATAACCTTTTTTAGTACTGGAATGTGTGCATACGCATACTTGGTTCAAAGGAGAAGATGCTATGATAGATAAAAGAAAGGATTTCCATTTCGACGAAACGCCGAGAGTATGTCCGAAGTGTGGAGGCAGATATATATTTCAAGGGGCGGGAAGATATGTCTGCGAGAAATGCGGAAATGAGACATTTGATGATTTCGGCAAGATAAAGGCATATATTGATGAACATGGTCCGAGCCCCGGAATAGTTATTTCTGAGGCAACGGGTGTTCCGATTGCGAAGATTAACAGATATTTAAGGCAGGGGAGAATAGAAATTCCGGATGGCTCAGGTGAGTATATTCCGTGCGAGAAGTGCGGTCAGCCGATAAGATACGGACGATTCTGCCCGGCATGTGCGGCACAGCTTGCAAAGAGCATTTCTGTTGTTCTTACAAGCGGCGAAGTGGGTGAGAAACCTAAGCATATTATGCAGGGTAAGATGCATACGGAATCTTTTTTGAAAAGGGGTGACAGATAATGAAAAAGTTTGGAATTAAAATTAAAGGTATTGTCAAGAACGGTGATAAGTTTCTGATACTTCAGAAGTGGTATGATGACAGGATAACGGAGCCTTACCAGTGGGAGTTTGTGGACGGAGATTTGGAGTATGGGATTTCACCGGATGCTTATGTAAGACAGATGGTGAATGACGCAACGGGACTTGATGCGGTTATTGACAGTATACCGTATACTTGGTCGTATGAACTGGGAGATATGCAGATTATCGGTATTGCGTATCTGTGCCATGTCGATTCGGATATGGTTATCCTTTCCGAGGCGGTGAGTGATTTTAAGTGGGTTAAGGCAGAGGAGCTGCCTGAGTATATTGAGAACAGAGGAGTCCTGGCTGACCTTGCCAAGACCGGAATTATATAGGAGGAATTATGATTAACAAGCTTATTTCTAACATTAAAAAGACCAATGCACCTATAGTTGTGGGACTTGATCCTATGCTTAACTACATTCCTGAGCATGTGCAGAAGAAGGCATTTGCAGAGTACGGTGAGACTTTAGAGGGTGCAGCGGAGGCAATATGGCAGTTTAATAAGGAGATAATAGATAAGACCTATGATATTATCCCGGCGGTTAAGCCGCAGATTGCGATGTATGAGCAGTTTGGAATACCGGGTATTATTGCGTTTGAACGCACGGTTAAGTATGCCAAGGAGAAGAATCTTGTTGTTATCGGAGACGTGAAGAGAGGAGATATCGGCTCGACATCGGCAGCTTATGCTGTGGCACATCTTGGTAAGGTTAATGTTGGAAGTAAGACATTTGCGGCATTTGATGAAGATTTCGCAACGGTTAATCCATATCTTGGTTCGGATGGAATTAAGCCTTTTATAGATGTGTGCAAAGAGGAGAAAAAGGGCATATTTATTCTTGTAAAGACTTCCAACCCATCGAGTGGAGAATTTCAGGACAGAGTTATAGATGGCAGACCACTTTATGAGTGGGTTGGAGAAAAGGTAAATGAGTGGGGAGCAGACTGCATGGGTGATGGCTACAGCTATGTCGGAGCAGTTGTGGGAGCAACTTATCCTGAGATGGGAAGAACACTCAGAAAGATTATGCCAAAGAGTTATATACTTGTTCCGGGCTATGGAGCACAGGGCGGCAAGGGGGCAGACCTTGTGGATTTCTTTAATGAGGACGGACTTGGAGCCATTGTCAACAGCTCAAGAGGAATCATAGCGGCTTATAAGAATGCAAAGTACGAGAACTTTGGTGCTGAGAATTTTGGAGATGCTTCAAGAGCTGCGGTTGTTGATATGGTTAATGATATTAATGGTGCACTTGCACACAGATAAGGTGGGAATTATATGTCAAAATATACTGAACAGGCAAAGGTTGTAAGTCAGCAGAAGCTTCAGGATGGAATATACAGTCTTGTGCTTTCCACAGATAAGATTGCCAATGAGGCACGCTGCGGACAGTTCATTTCTCTTTACACACATGATGGGGCAAAGCTGCTTCCGAGACCTATAAGTATTTGTGAGGTTGACGGAAGTAATTTAAGACTGGTATATCGTGTTGTGGGATTCGGAACGGAGGAGTTCTCAAGATTTACACAGGGAGATACGGTTAAGGTAATAGGACCTCTTGGCAATGGCTTTACAATAAGGGATAGAAAGCCTGTTCTTATTGCCGGCGGAATAGGGATACCGCCTATGCTTGAGCTTGCGAAGACCATAAAAAGACAATATCCTGATATGAAGGTTACCGCCGTGCTTGGATACAGGGACAGCAATACGTTCCTTCTTGACGATATGAAAAAATACGCTGATGTGATAATAGCGACGGATGACGGAAGTCTCGGAGTTCACGGCAATGTAATTGATGCGATAAAGAAAGAGAATATTGAAGCAGGGGTCTTTTATGCCTGCGGTCCTATGCCGATGCTTAAAGGGCTTAAGAGTTATGCCGAGGAAAGAGGTATTGAAGCCCAGATATCGCTTGAGGAGAAGATGGCGTGCGGCATAGGTGCGTGCCTTGCCTGCGTATGTAAGACTAAGAACATTGATGAGCATTCACATGTCAACAATGCGAGAATCTGCAAGGACGGGCCTGTCTTTGATTCGAGGGAGGTAGAATTGTGATGGATATGAATACTTCGGTAAATATTGCAGGGGTTGAATTTAAGAATCCCGTCATGACGGCATCGGGAACATTTGGTTCGGGAGCAGAATACGGCGAGTTCGTAGATTTAGGCAGGCTCGGAGCGGTTGTGACAAAGGGCGTAGCTAATGTACCGTGGCCCGGCAATCCGACCCCGAGAATTGCTGAGACATACGGAGGAATGATAAATGCTATAGGACTTCAGAACCCGGGAATAGACGTATTTTGTAAAAGGGACATACCGTTTCTTAGGCAGTATGACACAAAAATAGTCGTAAATGTCTGCGGAAAGACTGAGGAGGATTATGTGGAAGTTGTTGACAGGCTTGCAGATGAGCCTGTCGATATGCTCGAAATTAATATTTCATGTCCTAATGTCAAGGAGGGTGGAATCGCTTTTGGACAGAATCCGGACAGCGTAGAGCATATAACATCCGTGCTTAAGAAGCACGCAAAACAGCCACTGGTTATGAAACTCAGTCCGAATGTAACAGACATAACGGCTACGGCAAAGGCGGCTGAGGCCGGTGGTGCAGATGCAATTTCCCTTATCAATACAATCACCGGAATGAAGATTGACGTTAACCGAAGAACTTTTGCGGTTGCCAACAAGACAGGAGGACTTTCAGGACCTGCAATCAAGCCTGTGGCTGTGCGCATGGTATATCAGGCTGCAAATGCGGTTAAGATTCCCGTGATAGGAATGGGAGGAATAATGACGGCAGAAGATGCACTTGAGTTCATCATGGCGGGAGCTTCAGCGGTGTCTATAGGTACCGCTAATTTCCACAATCCGTACACTACGCTTGAGGTGATTGACGGAATTGAGAAATATATGTTAAAGAACAATGTTAAGGATATAAAAGAACTTATCGGATGTGTAAAATAATACATACCGGTAAAATATATGGTCACCGAGAGGTGACCATTTGATTATGAAGGGAGTTTAATGTGAACTGGTTATTAATAGTAGTGCTTGTCATTCTCGCGGCTTTCACGTTAATAGGCATGCACAGAGGAATTATCAAGATGATTTTTTCGGTGGTCTCACTTGTGGGAACCCTTATTGCCGTATTCATTCTGCTGCCGATAATGACGGATGCTTTAAAGGATAACACGAAGATATATGACGGGATACAGGCGGTTGTTGAGAAAAAAGTACTTCCTGAGGAAATGTTTGAACACAAGAGTGAGAGTGAGGTAATAGACGGACTGAATTTCCCGGCAGCTATCAAAGATATGCTGAAGGACAATAATACTGCACAGAAATACGTTGAACTTGGCGTCACAAGTCTCAGAGATTACATGGTAAAATATGTGTCTGATTTGATTTTTAATGTGGTTACATTTGTCGTAAGCTTTCTCGTCGTATTCATTTTGCTTCGCATTATATTCGGATTTGTATCCGTGCTTGCGAAGCTTCCCGTTCTTAAGCAGATTAACGGGGCGGCAGGGGCTGCGGCTGGATTTATAATGGGGCTTGCGTTTATATGGCTTGCATTGGCGATACTTACGATATTCGGCAGTTCGACATTGTCTAAGAGTGTATTTGAGGCAGTTAATGACAATGCAATCCTTTCTTTCATATATGATAAGAATTTTATTATGAAATATGTAAGGATTATCATGCGCTAAGTGATTGAAAATGCGGAATGTGTGTGATACAATCAAATGGATAATGTTTATTTAAAATAAAAACATAAAGGAGAACTCGCATGGAACAGTATAAGGAAGAGTTTATCGGGTTTATGGTGGACAGCGGTGTGCTTCGTTTTGGCGATTTTACACTCAAAAGCGGAAGAAAGTCCCCGTTTTTTATGAATGCCGGAGGGTATGTGACCGGTACACAGCTCATGAAGCTGGGTGAATACTATGCTAAGGCAATACATGATAATTATGGAACGGATTTTGATGTCCTCTTTGGACCGGCGTATAAGGGAATACCGCTAAGTGTTGCAACGACAATAGCATTTGCCAAGTTATACGGCAAGGATATCAGATACTGCTCTAACCGCAAGGAGATAAAAGATCACGGTGATACGGGAATCCTTCTCGGAAGTCCGATTAAGGATGGCGATAAGGTGGTAATTATAGAGGATGTAACTACATCGGGCAAGTCGATTGAGGAGACATTCCCTATTATTATGGAACAGGGAAAGGTTGAAATACTCGGACTTATGGTTTCACTTAACCGTATGGAAAAAGGCAAGGGAGACAAGAGTGCTCTTGTTGAGATTAAGGAGAAATACGGGTTTAATGCCAATGCCATTGTATCAATGGCTGAGGTTGTGGAATACTTATACAACAGACCGTACAAGGGAAAAGTTGTAATTGATGATGAGATAAAGTCAAGAATAGATGCATACTATGAGACTTACGGTGTAAAATAGCGTGGAGGTGTTAGTGTGAACGAGAAGCTTTATAAAAGAGTAAAGGGCTCAGGAGCGGCAGCTGTTACGACAGGTATAGTTACTGTTGTTGCAGGTGTTGTATGCGGTATCCTTATGATAGTTTCCGGAGCAAGACTGCTTGCAGCGAAGCCGGAGACGCTTTTCTAAAATCGGTGAATTATGTTTAAAAAGACAAGACTACGTTTTTCTGACAAGGAATATACGATTGGCGGAGTGCTGTCATCGGCACTTGCCGTAATATCATTTATTGTGTTCGGGTACAGTGTATCATTGTCATTCAGGGCTCGCGGAGAAGGCTCACAGCAGGTTGGGGCGTATGGATTACTCGCTTTGATTCTCGCTGTTTTCGGATTGATTTTCGGTCTGTTCAGTTATAAGGAACAGGATAAGCGCTATGGAGCATCGTTCTTTGGTACATTTATCAATGGCATAATAGTGGTTATACTGGTACTGTTTATTTTGGTTGGTTTGTAAAAAAATATACAAAATAAAGGAGAGCTACAATGGCTAAAGTTGGTATTGTAATGGGCAGTGACTCAGATCTTCCGGTTATGAGCAAGGCGGCAGAGATGCTTGAAAAGTTCGGAATTGATTATGAGATTACGATTATTTCGGCACACAGAATGCCGGATGTATTTTTTGACTATGCTTCCAAAGCGGAGGAGAAGGGTATTAAGTGTATTATTGCGGGTGCAGGCGGTGCGGCACATCTTCCGGGAATGTGTGCGGCTATATTCCCGCTTCCGGTAATTGGTGTACCTATTCATACAAAGTCACTTGGAGGAGTTGATTCACTTTATTCAATAGTTCAGATGCCAAGTGGTATCCCTGTGGCTACAGTTGCCATTGACGGCGGTGCCAATGCAGGTATTCTGGCAGCGAAGATACTTGCAACGTCCGATGCGGAGCTTCTTGACAAGCTGAAGGCTTATAAAGAGGATTTGAAGGCGGGCGTTATGGCAAAGAAAGAAAAGATCGAAAAAACAGGCTATAAGGGATATAATGCTTAAATAACATCACATATTTTGGAGGAAAGAAAAATGGATTACAAGAAGGCCGGAGTCGATATTGAAGCAGGATACAAGTCAGTAGAGCTTATGAAGGAGTATGTAAAGGGAACAATGAGACCTGAGGTGCTTGGAGGTCTTGGCGGTTTCTCAGGAGCGTTCTCGTTAAAGGCAATTAAGGATATGGAAGATCCTGTTTTATTATCGGGAACAGACGGATGCGGTACGAAGGTTAAGCTTGCTATCATCATGGATAAGCATGACACGATAGGTATCGATGCAGTTGCTATGTGTGTAAATGACGTTGCATGTGCAGGTGGTGAGCCATTGTTCTTTTTAGACTATATTGCCTGTGGAAAGAATTATCCGGAGAAAATCGCCATGATTGTAAAGGGCGTTGCAGAGGGCTGCAAGATGTCCGAGTGCGCACTTATCGGCGGTGAAACGGCTGAGCATCCGGGACTTATGCCTGAAGAAGATTATGATTTGGCAGGCTTTTCAGTGGGAGTAATCGACCGCAAGGATATGATTACAGGTGAGAGCATTAAGGATGGAGACACGCTTGTTGCCATTGCTTCTTCCGGTGTTCATTCAAATGGTTTTTCACTTGTTCGTAAAGTATTCGAGAGTAAGCTTACAAAGGAAGGTCTTGATACATATTATGATGAACTCGGAAAGACTCTCGGAGAGGCACTTCTTGAGCCTACAAGAATCTATGTGAAGGCGCTCAAGTCCGTTAAGAATGCGGGCGTTAAGATTAAGGGCTGCAGCCATATTACCGGAGGAGGCTTCTATGAGAATATTCCGAGAATGCTTCCTGAGGGCATCAGAGCAGAGGTTAAGAAGGGCAGCTACGAGGTTCCTGCAATCTTTAAGATGCTTCAGAGAGAAGGAAATATTGATGAACATATGATGTACAACACATTCAACATGGGCGTGGGCATGGTACTTGCAGTTGACCCTGCAGATGCCGATAATACAATAGCAGCCATCAACGCTTCAGGTGAAAAGGCATTTGTTATCGGCAAGGCAGTGTCCGGAGAGAAGGGAGTTACCTTATGTTAAGGATTGCCGTACTTGTATCAGGCGGAGGAACCAATCTTCAGGCGATTATTGACAAAATTGCATCAGGTGAAATACATAATACGGAAATTGCAGTTGTCATAAGCAACAACCGCAAGGCTTATGCTCTTGAGAGAGCTAAAAATAACAATATCCCTGCGGAATGTATTTCGCCTAAGAGCTTTGAAGACAGAGAGGAATTTCACAGGGCTCTCCTTGCTGCCGTGGATTCATATAATGTTGACCTTATAGTACTCGCCGGTTTTCTTGTTGCCATACCGGATATTATGGTTAAGGCATATACAAACAGAATTATAAATATACATCCATCACTAATACCTTCGTTCTGCGGAAAGGGTCACTACGGGCTTCATGTCCATGAGGCGGCTCTTGGCAGAGGAGTTAAGGTGACAGGTGCAACCGTTCATTTTGTGGACGATGGAACGGATACAGGCCCTATAATTTTACAGAAGCCTGTTATGATAGAACAGAATGATACACCTGAGACACTTCAGAAGCGTGTTATGGAACAGGCAGAGTGGGTGATTCTTCCACATGCCATTGACCTTATAGCACAGGGAAGGGTAAAGGTTGTTGACGGCAAGACTATAATCGAAGATTAGAGAGAGGAACGGTTATGAGAATTCTTATTGTTGGAAGCGGCGGAAGAGAGCATGCGATAGCATGGAAATGTGCACAGAGTAAGAGGGTTGACAAGATATTCTGCGCCCCGGGTAATGCCGGAATCGGTCAGATAGCGGAATGTGTTCCTATTACGGCTATGGAATTTGACAAGCTTGTAGCATTTGCCAAGGAGCAGAAGATAGACCTTACGATTATCGGTATGGATGATCCTCTTGTGGGAGGAATCGTCGATGCATTCGAGGCAGCAGGACTCCGCGTATTCGGACCGAGAAAGAATGCGGCCATACTTGAAGGATCTAAGGCATTTTCAAAGGATCTTATGAAGAAGTATAACATTCCTACGGCGGGATATGAGACCTTCAACAGTCCGGAGGCTGCACTTGAGTATCTTAAGACGGCAGAGTATCCTACAGTTCTTAAGGCTGATGGTCTTGCTCTCGGAAAGGGTGTACTCATCTGTAACACCAAGGAGGAAGCTGAGGCAGGTGTTAAGACACTTATGCTTGACAAGCAGTTCGGTTCAGCAGGTGACAGAATAGTTATAGAGGAATTTATGACGGGACGTGAGGTGTCGGTTCTTTCATTTGTAGATGGACACACAATCAAGATTATGACATCGGCTCAGGATCATAAGCGCGCAAAGGATGGCGACAAGGGACTTAACACAGGCGGAATGGGAACATTCTCACCGAGTCCTTTCTACACACCTGAGGTTGACGAGTTCTGTAAGAAGTACATATATCAGGCAACCGTTGATGCCATGAAGGCAGAGGGAAGAGAATTCAAGGGAATTATCTTCTTCGGACTTATGCTCACACCGAAGGGACCTCGCGTCCTTGAGTACAATGCGCGCTTCGGCGATCCTGAGACACAGGTTGTGCTTCCGAGAATGAAGAACGATATTATTGATGTGTTCGAGGCATGTATTGATGGAACACTCGATAAGATTGACCTCGAGTTCGAGGACAATGCTGCTGTATGTGTCGTGCTTGCATCTGACGGATACCCGGAGAAGTATGAGAAGGGCAAGCTTATCACAGGACTTGAGGCGTTTGACAACAATCCCGGCTATTACTGCTTCCACGCCGGAACCAAGCGCACGGATGAGGGCTTCGTGACCAACGGAGGAAGAGTGCTTGGAATCACAGCTACAGGCTCCGACCTCAAGACAGCCAGAGCCAATGCGTATAAGGCTACAGAATGGGTTTCATTTGAGAATAAGTATATGAGACATGACATCGGTAAAGCGATTGATGAGGCGTAATAGAGAGCTGTCATTACAGCAATTATAGATATGACAGATAGTAAGAGATTTATGTGATATGAAGGGCGGAGTGTTCAACTCCGCCTTTTGTACAATATGGAGAAAAATATGGACAAAATTAATATCTTAGTCGCCGATGACGATGTTGAGATAGTATATATAATAAGAAAAATTCTTGCAGAGGAAGGTTTCAATGTGCTTGAGGCTTACAATGGGGAGGAAGCTCTTTCGCTCCTTTCATCCCAAAGCGTCCAGCTTGTGATACTTGACATTATGATGCCTAAGATGAACGGACTTCTTGCCACGATGAAGATAAGGGAGAAAAGCAATGTACCGATACTTATTCTGTCGGCAAAGGGGGAGGAGAGCGACAGGGTTATAGGTCTCACCACAGGGGCGGATGACTACCTTGTGAAGCCGTTTATGAGGGCAGAGCTTGTGGCGCGGGTCAATTCGCTTTTAAGGCGCTATATGAGGCTTGGCTCCATAGCGGAGGTGAAGCCGGAATCGGTGTTAGCCTACCATGAACTTGAGCTTGACACACAGGCAAAGCGTTTCAGCGTGCGGGGGAGTGAGGTGAAGCTCACACCTACGGAGCTTAAGATTGTGACACTTCTTATGAAGAACCCAGGCAGGATTTTTAATGCAAAGGAGATATATGAGCGGGTGTGGGACAGTGACGCTTATGCGGCTGAGAACACGGTAATGATTCATATAAGCCGCATAAGGAGCAAGATTGAGATTAACCCGGCGAAGCCGGAATATATAAAGGTGGTGTGGGGAATTGGCTATAAGCTTGAGAGAGAATAAGACAGCGGGCAGGGTTTTACTTATTGTACCGGCGGTGTTTCTCACCGGAGCGATATATTTTCTCACGGCATTTGGTGAGTGGGGGCAGGTTGGTTTTAACAGAAGCTATGATTATTGGTATTGTCTGCCGGTGGGGCTCGTGTTTTTGTTTCTTTTCGTTCTAAGCTTCACGCTTGCGGGCAGCCTTTTTAAACATGCTAAAAGCAGTATGATGATGGAATTCAGAGCCCTGATTACGGCGCTGTCACTGATGGCGGTCATGCTGTGGATATATATTTATTACAACAGTGTCGGAGAATTTTATCATATTGATTTTTTCAATGTAAATATAGAATTAAGTCTTGAAAGAAGATTTGCGGTGTATATGCTGTGGCTTCTGTGCCTGCCGGCGGTCTATGTCCTGCTTCTCCTGCTGCAGGGATTTGCCGCACAGATACGCGAAGGTGTACTGTTAAAGAGCAGCCTTGTCTATAGGATTGCGTATAGGCGCGGCAGGACAGAGAACATGAGAAGCATGGCGTGGCTATATATGCTTATCGCCTTTGATTGTATGTTGTCGCTGGCACCGGTGTTCCTTGGAATTGGGATAGGGCTTATATATATGATAGATTACAAGCTTGCGCCGCTTATGATATGCCTGCTTGTGCTGTTTTGCTTCGCCGCCTTTATGACGGTGTATTATCTGCTGATTAACGGAAAACAGTCCATGGTAAGAGACGCCGACAATGCGATGAGGGACGCGGTCGAGCGGGCGGTTGCGAGCGAGAAGCTCAAGGTGGAGCTCATCACCAATGTGTCGCATGACCTCAGAACGCCGATGACTTCGATAGTGGGCTATGGCGAGATACTTGAGGGCATGGAGCTTTCGGACGAGGCGGATGAGTGCGTAAGGAAGTTAAACCACAAATCGAGGTATCTTTTGTCGATGCTTGAGGATGTATTTGATATGTCAAAGACGGCGACCGGGAACGCGGCGCTTAATATGGAGGAGCTTGACCTTGTGATGCTCTTAAACCAGACCATAGCAGAGTACGATGACAGGCTTGGAAAGTCGGGAAGAAAATTATGTATGGATATCGACAGTGACAGTGTGCTTGTGAGGACGGATGGGAGCAGGATGCACAGGGTATTTTCCAATCTTCTTGACAACGCGGTTAAATATTCGCTTGACGGGACCAGAATATTTGTCACGCTGAAAACGTATGATGACAGGGTAAGCGTGGAAATTATGAACACTTCGTCCTACGAGATGAATTTTACGTCGGAGAGGATAACCCAGCGGTTCGTGCGCGGGGACAGTGAGCGCACAGGCGAGGGAAGCGGAATAGGGCTTGCCATCGCAAAGACGTATACGGAAGGTGTGGGTGGCAGCTTTGACATAAAGCTGAAGGGCGATTCCTTCAGTGCGGTTGTGACCCTCCCGCTAGAGAGTTAGGGCAGATTGACAATTGAAAGAAAACTGAAAGATTTTCTAATAATTTATGAAAGTATTGTAATTTACCATGATATCAACTTAAATTCAGGGGGAAGATATTATGGTAAATTTTTTATTCTCATTTTTACTGCCTTTTCTGGTGGTCATAGCCGGGCTTGCGTTGAGAGGAGCGATGCCGTTCGGCAATGGAAGTCTTTTGGCGATAGATGCGTGGGGACAGTATTATCCCATGCTGTATGCGATGAAGGAGGCAATAAAGAGCGGGGAGCTGTTCTGGTCATACAAAGGACTGCTGGGTTTTAATCTGTGGGCGCAGAATGCGTATTACACCAACAGCGTATTGTGGCTGCCGCTATATCTGCTTCCGGACAAGCTGATGATTGCCGGTATAAATATATTAGCTGCAATCAGAATAGGGCTTGCAGGGCTCACCTGTTCAATATATCTGTCAGGATGTACCGCTAAAAAGAAACCGCGCGGCGTGGATATGAAGCTGCCGGTGTTCTCAGCAGCCTACGCGCTGTCGGCGTACACGCTGGCTTTCATCAACCAGTTTATGTGGATGGACGCGGTGATATGTCTGCCGCTTGTCATAAAGGGGATTGATAACATACGCTCAAAAAAGGGCGGAATACTCTATATTGCCGCGCTCTCATACACAATCATATCCAATTTTTACATCGGATATATGGTATGCCTGTTTTCCGTAGTATATTTTGCCGGCTGTGTCATCGGGGAGAGGCTGTCGCTGAGAAAATTGTTGGAAAAAGTGTGGAGATTCCTGCTCTATTCGCTGATTGCCGGGGCGGTGAGTGCTGTGTACACATTGCCGGCTTACTATGCCATAACGAATACGGCTGCTTCGGGTGCTGGCTTTGGCGGCAAGATAGAGTTCTACCATCCGATGACGGAGGTGCTTGCGGGCTTTCTGCCGTTTCGCGAGATTTCCCTTGTGTATGGCGTTCCGAACATATACTGCGGAGCTGTGTGTATTGCGTTGTACATAGTATCCTTTTTTATACAGAAAAATATAAGAAAAAGAATCTGCATTATTTCAGGCTGCATTTTCTTCTATTTGTCACTCAACTGTAATATCTTTGATTATGTGTGGCACGGCTTTCACTATCCAAACCAGCTACCAGGAAGATGGAGCTTCTGCTTGATCTTTCTTATTGTCAAGCAGGCGTATGTCTGCTGTGATGAACTTGAAAAATTGCGCGGGGAAAAGAACGGGGCGCGGGCTGTGAAAAAGCAGCAAAAGCCTGCGCGTGCCGGACATCGCCTGCGCAGCCGTTTTTCGATGTGTGGTGTTATTGTGCTGCTTCTGTTTGCCGAGGTGACTGCGAATGTGATATATACCTTTTACAGCCAGATTCGCATGGTCGACGGAAAAGTGTATTATCAGACGGTGGAGAAATATGAGGATGTGGCTGGGGATATTAAAGCGGAGGACGGCTCAGCATTTTACAGGACGGAGCTTGAGACACCGTGGAATTTCAATCCGGGACAGCTATGCGGTTACAACGGAATATCCTACTATTCGTCGACGATGAGCAAGGCGGCTTACGATTTTTTCGTGAATATGGGAATGTCCGTCTACGCGAAAAATCTCAGCACGCGCTATGATAAAAGCTATGCCGCGGATGTTTTTCTTGGAGTTAAATATAGGATAAATAATGACAAAGAGGAAGCGGATTATACGAAAAACGAGGCGGCTCTTCCGGTTGGCTACAGCATAAAAGCGGAGAGCTGTGAGAAATTTGTAAAGCTTTTAAACGATAAGAGCGCAGACTACGGAACTGTCAAGAACTTTATAGATGAGAATGTGCTTGGAAAAATGTACGATATATCGGTTGGGAACGGCTGGCATGGTCTTGCAGGAAAAAATGAGTATATATCGGGGAATATAATGACAAGGAGCGGCATACTTGTCATATCACTGCCATATAATGAGGGCTGGAGCATATATATTGATGGTGTAAAGCAGAGGACGGAAAGCCTAGCCGGATATATGCTTATGACGAATATAGAAAACGGGAACCACCTTATCGAAATGAAGCACAGGACAAAGGGGCTTGGAGTCGGGGCGTTCATAAGTATTCTGGCAGTTGCGGGGGCGGTTGTGTATTACCGCAGGAGAAATTGATTTAGCGTAATTTCGTAAGATTCAGATGTCAAAACATGTTATATAAACCTAGCTGTGTATAACGTATTATGTTTATGCATATCACGACTTTTGGGAGAAGCTTAGATGTCCTTAGAACATCTTGCTTCGGACAACGGAGCTGATATGCATAAACATAATACGTTATACACTTTTGCAATATACTGGCATATTTCTCCACACGAATGTTTATAAAAAATTAATTGTTTTTTTGCTGCATATCTGTTATATTCATACTATAACAATGACGTATCGGAGGAATTATGGCTATGGTATTTACGATTGATTTTAACAGTGATGAGGCTATATATGTGCAGCTATGCAATCAGATAATTACCTGTATTGCCATGGACGAGATGCATGAGGGCGATATCCTGCCGTCGGTGAGGCAGCTTGCCGATGTTGTGGGTGTCAATATGCACACGGTCAACAAGGCATACTCGGTGCTTCGCGAGGAGGGCTTTATAAAGCTTGACAGAAGAAGAGGCGCAGTGATTGCCGTCGATGTTGATAAGATTCGTGCCATGCAGGAACTCACCGATGATATGCGTGTTATTGTTGCAAAGGCATTGTGTAAGAATCTCACGCCGGAGGAGATTCATACTCTGGTCGATGAGATAATAAGTGAATATATAGGGGAGGACTAATCGAATGTTATGTGAGATATGTGGAGAAAATGAAGCGACCTTCCACTATTCGGAGGTTGTTAACGGTAATAAGACTGAACATCATCTGTGCAGTGAATGTGCGGCTAAGACGGATATAAGTTATTATACGAATCTGCTTGATGGGGAGGGAAGACTTGGACAGCTTTTGTCCGGACTTCTCGGTATGCCTATAGGCGGGGAACAGGATGACCCGAAGACGCATGTTGTATGTCCGGGATGTCATCTGAGCTATGGAGAGTTCATAAAGAACAGTGCGTTTGGCTGTGCTGAATGTTATAATGTATTTGGACCGCTTCTTGATGAGAGTATCAAGAAGATACAGGGAAGCGTAAATCATCAGGGCAAAAAGCCATACAGACTTATGAAGTCAATGAGAAGTACTAATGCTGAGAATATGTCTGAAAATGAAGCTTCCGTGATTGCGGAAGCGGGGGACGGCATTGCCGATTCCACAAAACATGAGAAGAAGCCGACAAGAGCTTCTTTTGAACATGAGATTGACGTTGCGGATAAAAGGCTTAAGCAGGCTGTATTGGAGGAGGATTTTGAGGAGGCTGCGAGACTTCGCGACCATATCAAGGACTTAAGAGGTCAGATTGAGAGGCTGGACGAGAATGCTTAAATGGTATGAGAAAACCGGGAAAAACTCGGATGTTGTATTGTCAAGCAGAATACGTCTTGCAAGGAATACAACGGAATATCCTTTTTCAACAAAAATAACTGCCGATGAAGGAAAGAATCTTGTGGACAGGGTTTTTGAGTGCATAGGAGACAGTGAATACGCAGATGGCTTCGAGCTTAAGCGTATGAACGGAGTAGGTGATAATCAGCGTCAATGCCTGTATGAACAGCAGGAGATTAACAGATACATGGCGGGACGTAAGGACGGAGCGGCAGCACTCTCCCATGACGGCGGCTTATCAATTATGGTCAACAGCGAGGATCATATCAGAATACAGGCGATGATAGCAGGGATGGATATGGAGGCATGCCTTAAATCGGCAAATATGTATGATGACTTTCTCGAAGAGCATTTTAATTATGCATTCAGCGAAAAATATGGATATCATACGACATACCCAACCAATGTCGGAACGGGAATGCGGGCTGCATACAGACTGCATCTGCCGGTGCTTGCCAACACTAAGAAGTTACAGCTTCTTGCAAATGAACTTGGACGTTTCGGGGTACGCATGTCGGCTTGCTTTGGTGAAGGACTGAATGGAATGGGTGATATTTATCAATTTTCCAATCAGCGTACATTAGGTCAGTCGGAGGAGGATATAATTCATAATCTTGACAGCGTTGTTCAGCAGATAGTGCGGCAGGAACGCACTTTAAGAAAAGATTATCTTGATTCAGGGCGAATAAGAGCTGAGGATGAGGCATATAAATCTTATGGCGTGTTAAAATATTCAAGATGTCTTAATTTAAAGAATGCGATGGTGCTTCTGTCGGAGATACGTCTTGGACTGTGTCTTGGCACAATCAGATTCAAGGATGCCGAGGATTTCTCGACGTACTCTATGATGCTTGCCGTTCAGCCTAGAACGCTTCAGTTTAATAACTGTAAGGAGAAGGCAATGTCGGTGGAGGAGGTCGATGTGCTTCGTGCAAAATATATCAGGGAGCACATTCCGGAGCTTGACGAACAATAAAGACTGATATTAAAATATATAGTTAAGTAATAGGTAATTGTGAAACAGGAATTGTAACTGAACAGTTGGGTAATATAGAGAGGAATACATTATGCAGATAGGATTTACTAAGAAAGCGGAGGAAGCACTTGAACTTGCGGCTGAGGCAGCAGGTGAATTAGGACACAATTCCGTCGGAACCGAGCATATTCTGCTTGGACTTTTAAGGCAGAGAGATTGTGTTGCAAGTGCTGTTCTTATAGAGAACGGAGCTGACGAGGAGCGGATAGTCGCGATTTTAGAGCAGCTTATATCACAGGAAAGTAATGTGAATGTTGCCGAGCCTGATTCATATACACCGAGGGCCAGAAGAGTGCTTGACCAGGCTGCCGGGGAAGCAGTACGCTTCAAGGCACAGCTTATTGGCACAGAGCATATCCTGATTGCCATAATCAAGGAGAATGACAGTGTTGCACTGAGACTTCTCAATACAATAGGTGTCAATATTCAGAAGACATATGTTGACCTTCTCATCGCAATGGGCGAGGACAGCAGTGCATATAAGGAGGATTTTCAGGGAAATAAGCAGAAAAATAAGAAGAACCCGACGGCGACGCTTGACCAGTACAGCAGGGATCTGACAAAGCTTGCCGCTGAGGGAAAGCTTGACCTTGTAATCGGCAGAGAGAAGGAAATACAGAGAGTTATTCAGATAACCAGCAGAAGAACCAAGAACAATCCATGCCTTATAGGTGAGCCGGGTGTCGGTAAAACAGCGGTTGTTGAAGGCCTTGCACTCAAGATTGTCGAGGGAGATGTGCCGGAGACAATCGCTGACAAGAGACTTCTCACGCTTGATTTGTCGGGAATGGTCGCAGGCTCGAAGTACAGGGGCGAGTTCGAGGAGCGTATTAAGAAGGTTATTGCCGAGGTTAAGGCAGCGGGAAATATTCTTTTATTTATAGATGAGCTTCACACGATTATAGGTGCAGGAGGAGCGGAGGGCGCGATTGATGCATCCAATATACTTAAGCCTTCGCTTGCCAGAGGTGAGGTTCAGATAATAGGTGCAACAACTCTTGAAGAATACCGCAAGTATATCGAGAAGGATGCCGCACTGGAGAGACGTTTTCAGCCTGTCAATGTGGAGGAGCCGTCGGAGGATGCGGCGGTTGAGATTCTTAAAGGAATCAGACCGGCGTATGAAAGACATCATGGAGTCAGAATTTCCGATGCAGCACTTGTTGCAGCGGTTAAGATGTCTGAGAGATATATCAACGACAGATTTTTGCCGGATAAGGCGATTGATCTCATAGATGAAGCGGCATCTAAGACCAGACTGGGAGTGTATATTAAGCCTGATGCGATTAAGAACCTTGAGGATGAGATTGCGGCGATGGATGCGCAGAAAGAGACTGCAATCAAGGAAGAGGCTTATGAGAAAGCTGGAGAAATAAAGAAAAAGCAGCTCAAGAAGATGGAAAAGCTTGGAAAACTTAATGAAAAGTGGAACAGTGATAAGGCTAATAAGCGCATGGTGGTAGGCGAGAATGAGATTGCGGATGTTGTATCCGATTGGACGAAGATACCGGTAAAGAAGCTTGCGATGGAGGAGTCGGAGAGACTCATGAATCTTGAGAAGATTCTTCATGAGCGTGTAGTCGGTCAGGATGAGGCTGTAACAGCCGTTGCGAAGGCAATCAGACGAGGAAGGGTTGGACTTAAAGACCCTAAAAGACCGATTGGCTCATTCCTCTTTTTAGGACCTACAGGTGTCGGTAAGACGGAATTGTCAAAAGCACTTGCGGATGCCATGTTTGGTTCGGAAAATGCACTTATACGAGTTGATATGTCCGAATATATGGAAAAGCACAGCGTATCCAAGATGATTGGTTCGCCTCCCGGATATGTAGGATATGAGGAAGGCGGGCAGCTCAGTGAGAAGGTCAGAAGAAATCCGTATTCGGTTATCCTTTTTGACGAGATTGAAAAGGCTCATCCTGATGTATTCAATATACTGCTTCAGGTGCTTGACGATGGACATATTACGGATTCAACGGGAAGAAAGGTTGATTTTAAAAATACGGTTATTATTATGACCTCAAATGCAGGTGCACAGAATATTATTTCGCCTAAGAATCTTGGATTTGCCTCGGATAACAGCAAGGAGCATAACCATGCCGTTATGAAGGAAAGAGTCATGGAGGAGGTTAAGACCATATTCAAGCCGGAGTTCCTCAACAGAATTGACGAGACCATTGTGTTCCATACGCTCACAAAGGAAAATATCGGAAGCATCATTGATATTCTTCTTGAGTCAATCAACAAGCGTATTAAAGAGCAGATGAACATGACGATAAAGCTTGACGATGCGGCTAAAAATTATATAATTGACAGCGGTTATGACGAGAAGTACGGGGCAAGACCCCTTAAGAGGGCACTTCAGAGTAAAGTCGAGGATGAACTGGCTGAGAAAATACTTGAAGGAAATTTTAAGGCGGGAGATACGGTGCTTGTAAGCCTTGAAGATAATAAGCTTGTATTTTCAAAATCCAAGTAAAATTTAGTGGAAATTTGAGAGATTCTGTACTATAATAACTCTAAAAGTTACAGATTAACGAGAGATTTGTAATAAAAATACTTCGGTAAGATGCCGAATGCAGGAGGAGCGGTTATGCCAGTAATTGAGGAATTAATCAAGGTTGAGAAGGATGGCTCAATCAGTTTTGGCAACTACGAGTTGGATACCAAGGCAAAGCTTGACAATTTTGAGGTGAACGGAGACAGCTATAAGGTTAAGACATACAATGAGATTACCAAGCTTGAGCAGAACGGTAATTTTGTATATGAGTCAGTACCGGGAACGGCTGTTAATGGCTTTGCTGCAGATGACAGCACGGTGAAGTTCTATGTTGAAGGTGCAGAGGATGCACAGATTACACTTGGACTTGAAGCTGATACAGAGTATAAGGTATTGGTTGACGGAGTTGTGATTGGCAATATGAAAACCAATATCAGTGGTAAATTAAGTCTCAGTGTTGAGCTTACGGGAAGACCTGTTAAGGTTGAAGTTAATAGAATGTAATAAAAAAGTATTTGATTGACAGGGTTGTATACGCGGGTATGCGGGACAACCCTGTTTGAGTATTGACTAAGAGGTGGGTATGGCAAAAGCAAAAAATACTGCTTTTTTTTGTAAAGAATGTGGATATGAATCGTCAAAATGGCTGGGACAGTGTCCGGAATGCAGACAGTGGAATACTTTTGTGGAGGAGCCTGTTGCCAAGCAGATGGTATCGGGAGGAATCAGGGGAATTGCGAATAGGGATGTAATGCCGTCTGTGCTTTCACAGATATCGCTTGAAGATGAGGAGAGAACACTCACAGGCTATTCGGAGCTTGACAGAGTTTTAGGCGGTGGAATCGTGAGAGGCTCGCTTGTGCTTGTAGGAGGAGACCCGGGAATTGGCAAATCTACCCTGCTTCTTCAGGTGTGCCGGAATCTTTCGGTATCAAAGAATGTCTTGTACATATCGGGTGAGGAATCTCTAAGACAGATAAAGCTTCGTGCGGACAGAATAGGAGAATTTTCAGAGAAACTGTCACTCCTCTGCGAGACGAATCTGGATGTAATTGATGATGTGGTGAGAAAGACAATGCCGGATGTCGTGATAATCGATTCAATACAGACTATGTACTGTGAAAATACAGCGTCGGCTCCGGGAAGCGTAAGCCAGGTCAGGGAGTCGACATCGGTTCTTATGCAGCTTGCAAAGGGACTTAATATTTCTATATTTATTGTGGGACATGTAACGAAGGAGGGTGTGGTTGCGGGTCCGAGGATACTTGAACACATGGTTGATACGGTACTGTATTTTGAGGGAGATAAGAATGCTGCCTACCGTATTCTGCGTGCGGTTAAGAATCGTTTCGGTTCAACTAATGAGATTGGTGTATTTGAGATGCAGGAGACGGGGCTTAAAGAAGTTACCAACCCATCGGAGTATATGCTTGACGGAAGACCTGATGGAGCATCCGGTTCGGTAGTTGCATGCCTTATGGAAGGAACAAGACCGATGCTTGTTGAGATTCAGGCACTTGTATGCCAGTCTAATTTCGGTATGCCGAGGAGAACGGCGGCGGGAGCGGATATTAACAGATTTAATCTGCTTATGGCTGTTCTTGAGAAAAGAATCGGGTTGAGACTTTCGGGATGTGATGCTTATCTTAATATAGCAGGAGGACTGAGGATTTCGGAGCCTGCACTCGATCTTGCAATAGTCTATGCGATATTGTCAAGCTATAAGAATATAGCGGTTGATCACAATACTATTGTGTTCGGAGAGGTTGGACTTACGGGCGAGGTCAGAGCGGTAAGCCATGCGGCTGTAAGGGTTAATGAGGCAATTAAGCTGGGATTTACCACATGTATTATGCCTGAGGTGTGTCTTAAGAACCTTAAACCGGATGGCAAAATTAAGCTTGTGGGTATAAAATCAGTGAGTGAACTCCTTAGAGCAATAGGAGAGGAATAATATATGTATCAGGAGATTTTTTTTACAGGAGGAAATAGAGATAATGGATAATAATGTACTGGTTAACGAGATGAAGAAGGTCGTATATGACCTTGATGAATCACAGCTTAAGGTGGAGAAACATGCATTTGATGTAATTAATTCTTCGGATACATCACTAAATCTTGTCAGAGAGGGTATAACGAGTATAGGTGATATTATTGAGCAGATTAACAGACTCAATGAAGTTGTTGAGCGCTCATCTGAGAATATTAAGGAGCTTGAGAATCTCTCAAAAATGATAGAGAGATTTACTCAGGTTATAAGTGGAATTGCCAATAAAACCAATATACTTTCACTCAATGCATCCATCGAGGCGGCAAGAGCAGGCGACCAGGGAAGAGGTTTCTCGGTTGTTGCGGGTGAGGTTCGTAATCTTGCGGCACAGACGGCGAAGTCGTCAAAGGAGATTGCAGATACTATTGTAAAGGTTCAGGAGTTCATATCCAACACTGTCCAGTCGATGAATCAGATATATGAAAATACCACAAAGCAGCATGAGATGGCAGGCTCTGTGAACGAACTTCTCAATAAGGTGCTCGATGCAGCTCTTGTCGCTAATGATGAGTCAAGGGGAATGGAACATGAGATTGCCTATCAGAGAGATATAACTGACAACGCAAAGAATGTGCTTGATACATACGGAAAGTAAATAAGCGGACCTTCACGAAAGTCGGTTTATGATATGAAATAGGAACGTCGAAGTTTAACGCCTTCGACGTTCTTATTTGTTTGAAATATTCACACAATTCAGCATAAATTGGATAAAAAACTATTTATAATTTAGGGGTTTACAAATCAAGGACGGCGTGCTATTATA
>OLGY01000145.1_pt1 | contig 61590 bp, 49 predicted proteins | sample 1605951 | NCBI WGS metagenome assembly OLGY01 (sample SAMN03283280) | human gut metagenome | biome: human-associated habitat; material: feces | host: Homo sapiens | place: Peru | collected 2012
GTCGAGAGTCACACTCTCGTAAAGGCTGGGCAAGACGCAGATGGCAAGCTCTGCTAAAGAAAATGACAGGGGTTTATAAGGTTTATGTTTTTTATAAGCGAAAAAAGGAGGGGAAAGAGAGGTTTTTTACAAAAAAATAGGATTTTGCAAATTTTTGTTGGGATTATATAAAAGAATATTGGAAAAAAAGGTCTATATTTGCAACATAAGAATAAGAAATAGATAAATAAGCAATAAACAAAATGGATATCATTAGCGAATGATATCAGTAACAAATAGTAATTACACTATAAGCAATAAGCAATAAACACTAAACATTAAACACTAGTATCATACTCAATTATAACATATAAATTCATAATTACAATTACGGGGAAGAGTCCTCGGCTATTAATAGTTGAATGAAGGTGGGTTCTGAAAAAATACCTGCGGACATGAAGGCTATGCTAAAGAATGGCTAAGCAAAAGCAAGGCTAAAATAAAGGCTATGCTAAAGAATGGCAAGAAACCTAAGGAATCTTTTTGGAACCTACCCTTTCGACTATACTCCACACAACATTAAGCACAGATAATCAGCGCGAGGACAGAATGGCGCGGAGATACAGATAATTAACCTTTATACAATATATAAACCTTTTTAAAAAACAGTAAGGTCTTATGGGGACAGCTTTGATCCTTTTACAATTCGCCATAGTGTTGGTCCTGATATTTAAGGGCGCAAGAGTTGGAGGAATCGGACTCGGTATCTATGGTATGGTGGGTGTTTTCATTCTGGTATTCGTATTCGGGATGAAGCCAGGAAACCTGCCAATAGACGTGATGCTGATAATTGTTTCGGTTATCACGGCGGCAGCGGCTCTGCAGGCAGCTGGCGGTTTGGACTATCTGGTGGGATTGGCTGCGAAATTCTTGCGCAAACATCCTACTCACATCACTTATTTTGGCCCGTTGACAACTTGGCTGTTTTGCTTGGTGGCAGGAACAGCCCACACTTGCTATTCGCTATTGCCTATTATCTCGGAGATAGCGACAAACTCGAAGATTAGACCTGAGCGACCATTGAGCGTGGCTACGATAGCGGCGTCGCTGGGCATCACGGGCAGTCCGGTATCGGCAGCTACGGCAGCCATTATCAGTACCGACTTGCTGGGTGGCGCAGGCGTAGAGCTGAAGGATGTGATGATTATATGTATTCCAGCCTCGCTGATAGCGATATTGGTGGCTGCGTTTGTGCAGAATCATATTGGCAAGGAGCTGGTAGACGACGAGGTGTATAAGGAGCGCGTGGCAAAGGGCATTATAGACCCTGAGCACGACAGCAAGCTGATAGACGAGATGATAAAGAATCCGAACCCTCGCGCCAAGTATGCTGTGGTGGCATTCTTGTTGGGAGTGCTGATGGTGGTGGTATTCGGAAGTGTGCCTTCGCTTCGCCCATCGTTTATGGTGGATGGCATGTTGCACAGAGTGACGATGCCTGAGACGATAGAGATTGTCATGATGTCGGTGGCTGCGCTGATATTGGTGGTTGGCAAGGCTAATGTGCACGATGCTGTGAAGGGCAACGTGTTTGGTGCCGGCATGAACGCCATGGTGGCGATATTCGGTATTGCATGGATGGGCGACACCTTCTTTAATGGCAACTTGGCATTCTTTAAGGAGCATATAGCAAACGTGGTTACCCAGTATCCGTTCTTGTTTGCCATAGCGCTATTCTTTATGTCGATAATGCTATTCTCGCAGGCGGCAACGGTGCGCACTCTCTATCCTTTGGGCATAGGCTTGGGCATAGCGCCATTGGCATTGGTGGCAATGTTCCCGGCGGTGAATGGATATTTCTTCTTGCCTAACTACCCTACCACGGTGGCTGCTATCAACTTCGACCGCACGGGCTCTACGCATATAGGCAGATTTGTGGTAAACCACTCATTCCAGGTGGCTGGCTTTATCACCACCTTTGTGTCGATAGGTGTGGGATATTTGATTATCCAGTTTATGTAGGATGAAAGAAAATGGCTATTAACAGTAAACATATATTTTTATAAACCTTTAAAACCTAAATGTTATGAACAAAAGATTTTTTTCCTTGATGACACTCCTCGTATTGGTAGTGGCAGTTGCGTTTGCAAAACCTAAGGTACGTATTATCGCAACAGGTGGCACCATCGCTGGTGCAGGAACTTCGGCTACAGGCTCTGCTTATACAGCAGGACAGGTGGGTGTCCAGTCGTTGATCGACGCTGTGCCTCAGATGCTCGATATAGCAGAGGTATCAGGCGAGCAACTCGTGAATATTGGTTCGCAGGATATGAACGACCAGGTGTGGTTGAAATTGGCTAAGAGAATTAACCAATTGTTGAACAACGAGGGTTACGACGGCGTAGTGGTGACTCACGGAACCGACACCATGGAAGAGACTGCTTACTTCTTGAATTTGACCGTTCACAGCGACAAGCCTGTGGTATTGGTAGGCTCTATGCGCCCAAGTACTGGTATTAGCGCTGATGGTCCTGCCAACCTCTATGGTGCTGTGGTGGCTGCAGCAAGTGCAAACTCTAAGGGTCGTGGCGTGATGTGTGCTATGAACAACATTTTGCTCGATGCCAAGGATGTGATCAAGACTCATACTACCGACGTGGCTACTTTCCAGGGTGGCAACTATGGCAAGATAGGCTATGTATATGGTAGCGAGGCTATCTACAACCGCACAGTTGAAAACTTGCACACCACAAAGAGCGAATTTAGCGTAGAAAACCTCAACGAGCTTCCTAAGGTGGGTATCGTTTACGGTTATTCAAACTGCTCTCCACTCCCTATGCAGGCATTCGTAGACGCTAAGTTTGACGGTATCGTATTGGCAGGTGTTGGCGATGGCAACTTCTATAAGGACGTGTTCGACGTAGCTTTGAAGGCTCGCCAGAAGGGTATCAACATCGTTCGCTCAAGCCGCGTTCCTACTGGTCCTACATGTTTGAATGGCGAGGTTGACGACACCAAGTATCAGTTTGTGGCTTCTTTGGCTTTGAACCCTCAGAAGGCTCGCGTGCTCTTGATGTTGGCTCTCACAAAGACCAAGGATTGGCAGAAGATTCAGGAGTACTTCCAGAAGTATTAATTGAACTTTCGCAAGTTCCGAAGTTCCAACAGATGCGAAACCCCTTAAAAAACTACGAATTATGAAGAAAATGATATTTATGGCTGCAGCTCTCGCTATGTCGATGGGAGCTTATGCACAGGGCGGCAACACCCGTATGGGTGGCAGCGACGGTGATATACAGTCGATAGCAGAGAGAGTTACCAACATCGAGAAGAAGAACGACGCTTTCAACGTTTACTTCAACTATGCTGCCTCGGCTCAGGCTGAGCACAACAGCCTTAGCGGCGACTGGACAACAAAGATTGCAAACAAGCAATTCCGCTTGGAGATAAAGGGTAATCTGACAGATAAGCTCTATTATCGCTTGCGCCATCGTATGAACAAGGCTACCGACGCTAAGGGCGAAGACAACTTTGCCAAGGCTACCGACATTATGATGGTGGGCTACAACTTCAACGATAAGTTGTCGCTCTCGGCAGGTAAGATGTGCCAGATTTGGGGTGGCTTCGAATTTGACGAGAACCCTATGTACATTTACCAGTATTCTGACATGGTTGACAATATGGACAACTTTATGGCAGGTGTGGTATTGAGCTATAAGCCTATTGCTTCGCAAGAGATTGCTGTGGAGATAAGCAATGCCAATAACGGTAAATTCGTTGACGAATATGGCAGCGGAGCTACCGTAGTGAGCAAAGAAGGCAAGGTGGAAGCATTGGAGCAGGCCAAGAATCCGTTGACATATATCGTGAACTGGAACGGAAGCTTCTTTAATGGTTTGCTCAACACCCGCTGGGCTTGGGGTATTCAGACTCAGGCAAAGCACAAATATAGCCGTATGCTCACATTGGGTCAGCAGCTTAATTTGCCTAAGTTCCAATGGTATTTCGACTATATGGGCGCATTCGACGACTTGGACCGTCTGAAGATTGCTTCTTCGGAGTTTAGCGCAGCAGGCTTTGCTGATAATGCTGGCGACAACGCTTACTTGGGCAAGGTGCACTACAACAGCTTCATCACAAAGGCTAACTGGCAGTTTGCTCCTTCTTGGAACCTTATGGTGAAGGGAATGTATGAGACAGCAAGCGTGAGCAAGATTGAGAAACTGAAGGATTATCGCAAGAGCTACGGATATATGGGTAGCTTGGAGTATTATCCTGCTAAGCAGCAGGATTTCAGAGTGTTCTTAGCTTACGTAGGTCGCAAGTTTGACTATTCTGACAAGTGCGGTTTGAAGGATTATAATACCGACCGCATAGAGCTCGGATTTATGTATAGAATTAAGGCGTATTAATAAAACAGCCTCACCCCCAGCCCCTCTCCAAAAGAGAGGGGAGTAAATAGCCTGCAGGCAGCATCCAAAAGAGATTGAGGATGATGCCTGCAGGCTTTGTTTTTATAGGAAAGGAAGAGGAAGCGAAGTCGTAAAAACGACTTCGGACAAGGACGGATTTTTACCTTTTTACCCTTTTACTTTTTTACCCTTTTACCCTTTTACCCTTTTACCTTTTTACCTTTTTATTTCTGTATGCGAGTGGAGTCATGCCGGAGCGCTGCTTGAAGAAATTGGTGAGGGCGCTCTGGTCGCTGAAGTTGAGGTGGGTGGCAATCTCGCCAATGGTCATGTCGGAATGAGAGAGGAGATTGCAGATTTCCTTGTAGAGAAGAGAGGTGACATGCTCGTTGACGGTGGAGCCGCTGATGTCTCTGACAAGACGCATGAGATAGGGCGAAGAGACATTGAGCTTGTCGGCATAGAAGCGTATTTGGCGCTCTTTGCGGAAGCTGCGATAGAGATGATGGAGGAATATCTCGTAGACCTCTTTCTTGTGGCCAAGGTCGTGGGAGATGGAGCACTCCTCATAGGGCAACTCTTCGAGAAGAAGCTTGAGGACGTTGAACATACTCTTTATCATCTCGATTTTGTTGATATGCTGATGGCGCACGATGTCGCGCACGAAATGGAAGATATCGAGCACACTCTGGTATTTTTCGTCAGGAAGCTGATAGCAGCCAGGCTGTTTTGCTATGAGCTCGTCGACAAGGCAGCATTCAGCCTCGAAGTCGGGAGAAACGTCGACAAGTGTGGCAATTTCTTGAGGAGTGACGAGCAAGAGGTGATGGGCAGAAAGGTGTTGGATTTCTGCATTAGTGTCGGCATGGAGCTGGAGTTGGCATTGACCCTGTTTTACCAAGAGGAGCTTGGTGAAGAGAGTGCGCTCTTGCACCATGGCATAGAAGTCGGTATTGGTAGGGGCGGTGGCATCAATCTCGATGCTGCTGCTGTAGGCTGCGCCTATGGAGAAATGGGCAGCATAGGCGCCAAAGATATCATTAAGATGATATTTTGTGGCAAATTCTTCCAGATTATAAACTACCTGTTGTTTCATCGTGAGGTTTTGATTTTTAGCTAAAGGATGCAGGGAGTACTGCTTTATTCTTTATGGGATATTCCCGACTATTTGCAGGGAGATTCCTGCCTAATTGAAGGGGCGGTGGCATAGATTATTGCAAAAATAGAAAATCTTTTGCAAACATGGGAATTCTTTTTTGATTTTTTGCATTATCTTTGCAGAAGATAAGCTGCACTCGGCAATTTGTAAGCAAGCTTACATTGCGCTCGTTTGCATTATCTTTGCAAAAGAAAAAAAGGAAATGATGATAAAAGATAATTATATACTACCCGCAGAATGGGAGGAACAGGAGTGTGTGCAGCTGACATGGCCGCACAAGGATACTGACTGGGCGCCATATCTCGACGATATCTACGAGATGTTTGTGAATATGGCAAAGGCTATTGCTGAGCGCGAAAAGCTGATTATCGCAACTCCACATCCTGAGGAGGTGGAGGCTATGCTCTACCCTTGCCTATCGGAAAAGGCGAAGAAGAATACAAAGATAGCATTGTGCCCAAGCAACGACACTTGGGCTCGCGACCATGCGCCTATAACGCTTCGCAATAGGGAGAATGGAGAGCTGAAGATGCTGGACTTTAAGTTTAATGGTTGGGGCGAGAAGTTTGCTGCCGACAAGGACAACGAGATAGGACGCAGACTGAAGGCTGACAACATACTGACGGCGGAGATGGAAGACAACCTGGACTTCGTGTTGGAGGGTGGCGCCATAGAGAGCGACGGCAAGGGCACGATATTCACTACCTCGCAATGCCTGATGGCTCCACATCGCAATCAGCCTATGACACAACAGGAGATTGAGGAGGAGCTGAAGAAAAGGCTGAGGGCAGAGCGCATAGTATGGTTAGACCACGGCAACCTTGTGGGCGACGATACCGACGGCCATATAGACACCATAGTGCGCATAGCTCCCGACGACACCATATTATATATGGGATGCGACGACAAGGAGGATGAGCAGTATGAAGACCTGAAGGCGATGGAGAATCAGCTAAAGGCGCTACGCAAAGATGACGGCGAGGAATATAGACTGCTGAAATTGCCTTCGCCAGAGGCTATCTACGACGATGGCGAACGACTGCCGGCTACATATGCTAACTTCTTGATAATAAATGGTGCGGTGGTGTATCCTACATACCGACAGCCAAAGAATGATGCCGAGGCTGAACGCATACTAAAAATGGCTTTCCCTGAGCACGAGATGATAGCGGTGGATGCTTGCGCTGCTATCAGACAGCATGGTTCTATACATTGCTTGACAATGCAATATCCGAAGGGAAAGGTAAAAAAGTAAAAGGGTAAAAAAGTAAAAAAGAGATAAAGATAAAATGAAGAAGATAAAAATCGGATTCTTGCAGCAGCATAATGTTGCAGACCAACAGCTAAATATCACACGCCTTGCGTCGGGCATAGCAAATCTTGCTGAACATGGCGCACAGTTGATAGTATTGCAGGAGCTTCACAACTCGCTATACTTCTGCCAGACGGAGAATGTGAACCTCTTCGATCTCGCAGAGCCAATTCCTGGACCATCGACAAACTTCTATGGAGAGTTGGCACGCCAGTATGGTGTGGTGATAGTGACATCGCTATTTGAGCGTAGAGCCGCAGGACTGTATCATAATACAGCGGTGGTGATAGAGAAGGATGGCACCATAGCAGGAAAATATCGCAAGATGCATATTCCGGACGATCCTGCATATTATGAGAAATTCTATTTCACACCTGGCGACCTCGGCTTCCACCCTATCGAGACAAGCCTTGGCAAATTAGGAGTGCTGGTGTGCTGGGATCAATGGTATCCGGAGGCAGCACGACTGATGGCGCTGCAGGGTGCTGAGCTGCTGATATATCCTACAGCGATAGGATATGAGAGTAGCGACACAGAAGACGAGCAGCAACGACAAAGAGAGGCGTGGACAACGGTGCAGCGCGGACATGCGGTGGCTAACGGACTGCCTGTGGTGTCGGTGAACCGCGTGGGATATGAACCTGACCCAAGCGGACAGACTAAGGGCATACAATTCTGGGGAAGCAGCATGGTGGTAGGACCTCAGGGCGAAATGCTATATCGCGCCTCGGAGGTTGAGGAAGAATGCACCATAGTAAGCGTAGACCTAAACCATAGCGAGCATGTGCGCCGCTGGTGGCCATTCTTGAGAGATAGAAGAATTGATGCCTATGAGGATATCACTAAGAGATATATAGACGAAAGGTAAAAGGGTAAAAAAGTAAAAAGGTAAAAAAGTAAAAAGGTATAAATGAGAAATCCTCCAGTATATATGAGAAATATATGCTGGAGGATTTTTTGGATATATATTACTTGAGCCTATTGGTGATTATTTTAGCCAATGGGTGATTATTTTAGCCAATCTGTGATGCGCTTTTTGACGAGGGAGGTTTCGCAGAGGATGCGGATGAACTCCTTGGATGCGGAATTCTTGTAGATGCCTTTGAGCATCTGCACGCAGCCCTCCATACGGCAACCCTCGTGGTTGATAGGGATGGCAACAAGGTCGTCGGCATCTTCGGTGGCTGAGGATGAGAGGATGGTATACATGCCGGTGCTGCGCACAAGGCGTAGAAGCGGCGTTACCTCGTCCATCTCGGCACGCACATTTAGCTCGGTGCCTGTCTCTGAAAGGATGTCGTCGAGGGTGTTGCGAGCCTGCAAGCCCTTGGCAGGGAGCACAGCAGGATAGTCGGTAAGGACAGAGAGCGAAATCTTGTCGTAGGCAGCCAACGGACTATCGCGGCGCACTATCACAGAGAGCACATCGTCGAAGAGCAGATGCGACTCGATGAGAGGATAGTTGCCCTGAGGGCGGAACGAGAGCACGAAGTCGAGCTCATGGTTCAACAAGCGATTTACGAGCTCTGTCATTGGCTTGTAGACTATGTTGAGGAAGATATCTGGATAGAGCTTCATGAAATCCTTCAGCGTTTCGTGCATCACCATATTAAAAGAATGGGTGACGCCGATGTTGAGGGTGCCACACTTCAGCGCCTGCATATCGTTCATGCGGCGTAGGCAGTTGTCGGCAGAGTCGATGGCAGTAACGGCAAATGGCAATAGTTCTTCGCCAGCCTTGGTGAGCGACACCTTGTGGGAAGTGCGATAGAAGAGCACCGTGCCGAGTTCCTCTTCGAGCTGCTTGATAGTTTGCGAGAATGTGCTCTGAGTGACACACATTTCTCGTGCAGCCTCAGAGAAGTTGAGCAGTTTTGCTGCTACGACGAATGATTTCAGATATCTTAATTCCATACAATTTGCTGTTGCCATTGATATAATGTGTTTGCAAAGTTAATGTTTTAATTCTTTTCAACAAAAAAAGTAAGAGAAAAACTATGGTTGGCGACAAGGTGATACGTAATCGGGTGCTCAAAAAAATGAGCACCCGAAATACTCGATTCAATACATATCACTAAACCAAATTTATTATCCTGATTAGCAAGCCTCTGCTTTTTCTTGTCTCTTTTTGAGCATCTCCATGAGACGCTGCTCGCGCTGTGGCGACATCATACGGCGCACAAAGATGTTTGGAATAGCCACGCCGATGGCTATGAAGAGGATGATGAGCGAGGCACGGATACCGTTGTTCATAGCTACGGTAACTTCGCCCACTACTCCGTGCATATCGATGAAGGCGAAGAGCGCACGATACATGAGCACTCCAGGAATCATAGGGATGACGCTCGGTATGCTGAGGCAATGGTGAGGAGTGTGGAGCCAATGCATAGCCTTGGTGCAGATGATACTGATGAGAGCACTACCCACAAAGGAGCCTATGATGAGACCACAGTCGAGACCGATATTGCCGTTGGAAGGTCCGAGGTTGACAAAATTACGTGTGCACACAGCGATGATACCACCTATAGCCACAGCCCAAAGCAGGCGACGAGGAATGTTGAATATCATAGAGAATCCCATGGCTGAGATTGCTGCTGCGATAGAGAACTCCAAATATGTGTGGTGAGGAGTCATGGTGAGGTCGCGCACAAAGTTGTCGATGCCTCCCACCTCGATGGCAAAAGCTATACCAAACGCCATGGAGAGCACCATGAGCAGAGTGTTGATGGCTCGGGTGAGACCCACTTGATGGAATCCCGTGAGCATATCGCTGACGAAATTGATGAGCGGCACTCCAGGCACAATGAACAACGCACAAGCCAAGAGCGGATGCCAAGGTGTGGAGGTGTGGAGGAATGCAGGCAAAGTGAATGCAGCAGAGGTGTTGGCTAGCCCGAACGCCCATGCAATGATAGTGCTGACAAATGCTGCCAAGGCAATGTTGACATATGGATTGGAATCCTTGGCATTGAGAAACATTCGTAACCTAAACCCTAATATTGCAGCTATCGAAGCATAGAAGAATGCGGGCCAGTCGCACCCGAACTGTATGCAGAATCCACCGCAGGCAAAACCACCGCCAATGGCAACCTGCCATGGAGTGTAGTTGCGAGGTGTGGAACAAATATCATCGAAAGCTTTTTCGAATTCATCGAGAGTGTAGTCGTCCTGGATGGCAGTCCACGAAAGACGGCTGATGCGGCTGATGGCAGTCATATCGATGCCATGCTTGGTGCATCGCTGAAACTTGGTGTAGGAATGCTCATCGTCGCTATAATTGACCATAAGCAGATTGTAGTTGACATACACCTGAAGGCATTCATCTTTGAGATTAAGGAAAGCCGCAGTACGCTTCATGTTGCGCAAGATACGAGGAGTATCGGCAGCGCTCTCCATGAGTTTGCAACCAACTTTCAACAAGAGCTCAAGGCGGCGATTTACGTATGTGGCATCGCCCATGTGATGGAAGAGGATAGGTTTAGAGATCGTCATCTTCGTCCCAAGCATAAAGTGAATCTACTGAATTGTCGTTGAAGGCAATGAGGTGGTGCTTCTTGTTGTAACGCCATGCCTTACAAAAAAACTTTTTGCAGAACAATACCACTAAAATCAAAACTGCTGAACCGATGGCTATACCAAAAGCCACTTCGCTTTCAAATAATGTATGCATATTCTTTTTACCTTAACTTTCGTTTTATCTATTGTTGTTTTGCGAGTGCAAAGGTACGAAGTTGACAATAGCCAAAGAAGTGGTGGTTAACGATTATATAAATAGTTGCTATCGGTTTTTTCGATAGCAAGCACTATATGAGCAGTTATTGAGCAAAGAGGGCAGGAAGTTGGGAAAAAAATCGTAACTTTGCACACCTTTTTATATATATAGGGATTTTAGGATAAGAAAAAGGATATGACAAAGGAAAACAATATAAAAGAAATGCCAATATGGCTATCGTTGTTGCCACTTGTAGCATTAGTTTTTATGCTTATTTTTACGATAAAAACGTTCGGCAGCAACTCTTTGAATGGTGCAACCCAGGTAGTTTTGCTATCGGCATCAGCAATATGCTGCATCATTGGTATCGTATATTCGAAAGTGCCATGGCGAAATTTCGAAGAATCGATAACAAAGAATATCGCAAGTGTGGCTTCGGCATTGATAATATTGCTGCTGATAGGTGCGCTGGGCAGCTCGTGGATGGTGAGCGGAATAGTACCAACGATGATATATTATGGTATGGAGATTATTCATCCCGACGTTTTTCTTGCCACCACCTGCGTGATTAGCGCAATAGTAAGCGTGATGACGGGCAGCTCGTGGACCACAATCGCTACCATAGGCGTGGCGCTGATGGGAATAGGAAAGGCGCAAGGATTTGCCGAAGGCTGGGTGGCAGGAGCCATTATCAGCGGTGCATATTTTGGCGACAAGATATCGCCATTGTCGGAGACCACGGTGTTGGCATCGAGTATTTGCGGAGTGAAACTCTTCGACCACATACGCTATATGCTTATCACTACCGTGCCCTCTATATCGTTGGCAATAGCAATATTTATCATTGCAGGCTTAAACCATCAGGCTATGGCAACGGAGCATATGGAGATGTTTCGCCAGGCTATAGCGTCGAGATTTGATATTAACGGATGGCTGATGCTGGTGCCTGTGGCTACGGGAGTGATGATAGCGAAGAAGTTGCCAGCATTGGTGACGCTGTTTGCAGCCTCGGTAATGGGAGTAGTGGCAGCATTGGTGTTTCAGCCAGAAAACATAGCAGAGATAGCCAATGGCGACAAGTTTGCAGCCATGATGCAGATGGTGTATGGCCCTACGCAATTGGCTTCGGACAATGGGATGTTGGCAGAGCTTGTAGCCACTCGCGGCATGTCGGGAATGATGACAACGGTATGGCTGATATTATGCTCCATGGCTTTCGGAGCAGCGCTGACAGCCGGTGGCATGACCGATGGCATCACTCGACTATTCACAAAGATAGCAAGAGGCAGAATATCGACTGTTGCCTCGACGGTGCTTTCGGGAGTGACGCTGAATGTTACAACCTCCGACCAATATATCAGCATATTGCTTACGGGAAGCGTGTTTCGCGGCATATATCGCAAAAACAAACTTGAGCATAGGCTGTTGAGCCGCGCAACGGAAGACTCGGCTACGGTGACGTCGGTGCTCATACCTTGGAATTCGTGTGGTATGGTGCAGAGCACGGTGCTTGGAGTAGCAACACTCACCTACCTACCCTTCTGCTTCTTTAATATCCTCAGCCCGCTGATGAGCATCTTAGTGGCTACAACGGGATATAAGATAGAAGTGAAGAACGAAGAGTGAAGAGATTAAGTGAAGAACGAAGAGTGAAGAGTGAAGAATCAAATAGACTTTATGGCTATTGATTGTTCGCTCTTCACTCTTTTCGTAAGGGAAGATTAAGTGCGACAACCGAGTTGCCGCAAACCAAACCCCAGGGTATTTGATTCTTCACTCTCCGTTCTTCACTCTCCGTTCCTCACTCTTCACTCTTCACTCTTCGTTCTCCGTTCTTCACTCTTCATTCTTCACTCTTCACTTATATGCTTGAGCAAGCCTTGGCAAGCATCTTCGAGAAGCTCGATGACGAGCTCGAAACCACGGTCGCCACCATAGTAAGGATCAGGAACTACGGTGTGGCCAGGATGATGAGTGGCAAAATCTGCCATCATGTGAACTTTTTCGCGATCTTGCTCGGTGCGAGCCATAGACATTAGCTCGTGATAGTTTTCGCGATCCATAACTAAGATATAGTCGAAGCGCGAGAAATCATCGTAGCATATCTGACGAGCACGAGTAGAGAAATCGTAACCATGGTCGGCACCATGACTGCGCATGCGAGGGTCAGGGAGATTGCCCACATGCCATGGTCCGATGCCAGCAGAGTCTATGCGAAACTTATCACTAAGGTTTGCGGCATCTACGATATGTTGCATTATTCCCTCTGCAGCCGGAGAGCGACAGATATTGCCAAGACATACGAAGAGAAGGGATGTTGGTTGGGAAGTTTTCATGTTATCAAAAAGAGTTTTTAAAGATGATGGAAATGGTATTATAGGGGTATTGTAGGGGGTATAAACGAAAAAAGTCCTGAAAGCATAAACTTTCAGGACTTTTGCAGGGTGCCCGGTGGGACTCGAACCCACGACATTCAGAACCACAATCTGACGCTCTAACCAACTGAACTACGGGCACCATGTTGGCTTATTGTTTTTAAGCGGTTACAAAGGTACGAGAAATAATTGAAACCACCAAATATTTCTCGCACTTTTTTTTCAAGCCCTTATTATTTTGCTGGTGTTGCAGGTGCCTCAGCAGCCTTTGGAGCAGCAGTTTTGGTATCTACAGCCTTAGCATCAGAAGCCTTAGGAGCAGCCTGCTGGCTAGCGCCGAAGCCCTGAGTATTTGTAGCATTTGTAGCCTGATTCTGAGTAGCAGCCTGTTCCATTACGCTACTCTCAGTAGAAGCTGTAGGAGCAACATAAGCGCAAATAACGCTGAAAACAACCATAAGACCAGCGAGGGTCCATGTAGCTTTTTCTACGAAATCAGTAGTTTTGCGAACGCCCATGATGGCGTTAGACGAAGAGAAGTTAGAAGACAAGCCGCCTCCCTTTGACTCTTGAATAAGTACGATGCCAATCATGAGCAACGATACTATTACAATGAGTACAACGAATAATGTGTAAACCATTTTTTTTTACTTATTTATTTTGTTATTTATTATCAGTTTTTCAAGAAAACGTATTTGATCTGCAAAGTAAGCATTTTTTTTTGGATAATTCAAATTTAATTGACTAATAATTTCAAGTGCCTTTGAATAATTGCCCTGTTTGATATAAATTTTAGCCAAAGTTTCTGTAAAATATCCATTTTCGCCCTCTTTTGCGTCGTCGTCATTGCTTTCATCGATATCTGGTAGATATTCAGGTTCTTCTTTAAGTTGGATTTTTCCGCCCTCATTGAATATGAAATTATCTATCAAATCATGTCCCTTAAGCTGTGGCGACTGTTGGCTATCGCCATCGCCCTCCGACTCTGTTTCAAGCAGATACGACACATAGTCGATGGTGGCATCGGCAGGAGTAGGTTTGCGCTTAGTAGCTTTGTCCTCTTCCTGGTCGGCAGGAATAGAATCGAGGAAGTTGTCGATGAGCGAGATTGTTCTATCGCCATCGGCATCAGCCTTGGCAGTAGCTTTCTCGGTTTTGTTTACAGCTGCAAGTTTATAATGAGCAGCCTCAACAAGATTGAACAACACTTTGCGGTCGGTGATATATATAGCCGAGCGTCGCAATTCTTCATCGAACGAAGGGTCGTGGAGCAAATATAAGTTTTGCAAAAGCAACAATCTTGCCGTTTGGTAATAAGGATAGAGCGCAAGCAGGCTTCGGAGATCGTAAAGGGTCTCCTTATCCAATAGTTCAGGATGTTTGATAAGCTCTGCTAAATCCATATGGGTATTGATGTTGTTGTTAAGCAATGTTTTTTTGTAATGTAGATTCTAATGATTAAGTATTTCGATTATTTGTCGCCAACGCTCATTACCAGTTAGCCACGGTGGCATTGAATATCTGGTCGGTGAGGTCTTTCACCATCTGAGTTACGAGTTCCTCTTGCACAGCATTGAGGCTCTTAGTAGTCTCGTAGGTAGATGTGGCAGTAAACTGCTTTTCGAAGTCCTCAGAGTGGTTGGTATTATTGACAAATCTCACATTAACAGTCATCGAGAGTTCGGTTTGAGCCGAATATCCTTCTGCCGACACCGACTTATTGCGCTGCGAATATTGTGTAATCTGTCCCTCTATCACGAGGTCGCCACCACGCTTCACCTGCTGCAGTTTGGTATGGTTGGCAAAAGCGTCTTTCAACTGATTGTTGAACATTGGCGCCATTGGTCCCCAGATATATGTGCTTCGGTTAGGGAAGTCGGCTATGCGTATGGTCTTGACCTTTGAATAGTCGATGCTTGCCATATTAAATTTATACGACACGCTGCATGCTGCCACCACCATGAGCGCTGTTAAGGCTATGGCAGCAGAAGCCAAACGACGTATGCGAAACTTCAGAGAGTTATTCTTCATAATTGTCAAGTCCATATTCTTTAATTCTTCTGTATAGTGTGCGGTCGCTGATGCCAAGCTCAGCAGCAGCCAAGCGGCGATTGCCGTTGTTGCGTTCAAGGGCTTTCTCTATCATCTTTCGATTAAAGTCCTTGAGGTTCAGATTATCGTTTGAAGCCGGAGCCTCATCTTGATGCTTGTCGGTAGTAACCTCCTCGGCATCAATAAAATCGGCTGTAGGTTCTGGCTGATGATAGTCGTGGTCAACATATCCCAAGCGAGCAGGAGCTGGAGCCAAGCGAGCAGGAGCTGGAGTATTTAGCATGCTATGCTGGTCTTCCATCTGCTTTTTAAGATCGTTTAGTTCTCGTCTTAAGTCGCTGACATTGCCACGAAGCTCATACAATATTTTATATAGTATCTCGCGTTCGCTTTCAAAAGAGTGAGATCCTCCATCGCCAGCAATAGCGAGCTGCATGCTTTCAGGATCTTGCGGAATATACCTTTTCAGCGTTTCCGCATCGATGATTCTTTCTTGGCTCAACACCGACATCTGCTCTGTGATATTCTTCAGCTGTCGCACATTGCCAGGCCATTTGTAGCCGAGCATAATCTGCTTGGCATCCTCAGAGAGAGTAATCTTTGGCAGTCGGTATTTCTCTGCCATCTGCATAGCGAAGAGACGGAAGAGAAGCAAAATGTCGTTGCCACGATCGCGCAAAGGCGGCATCTGAATAGGAATGGTGTTAAGACGATAGTAGAGGTCTTCGCGGAAGCGTCCCTCGGTAATCGCCTTTTGCATATTCACGTTGGTGGCAGCAACAATTCTGACGTCGGTCTTCATTATCTTTGTTCCGCCCACACGAATATATTCGCCAGTCTCGAGCACACGCAATAAGCGAGCCTGAGTGGCAAGAGGCAGTTCGCCCACCTCGTCGAGGAAGATGGTGCCCTTGTTTGCAATACCGAAATATCCTTCGCTCTCTCCTATAGCACCAGTAAACGAGCCTTTCTCATGACCGAAGAGTTCGCTATCGATAGTGCCTTCAGGGATAGAACCACAGTTGATAGCAAAATAGCGTTCGCGTCGGCGTGGACTATTGTCGTGGATGATGCGAGGAAGAATCTCCTTGCCCACTCCACTTTCGCCAACTACAAGCACACTAAGGTCTGTGGGCGCCACCTGCATGGCAACGTCCAATGCACGATTTAAAGCATCGCAGTTGCCCACAATGTTGTATCGTTGTTTTATCTTTTGCAGTTCTTCTGTGTTCATTTCTTGGCAAAATTACAAACTTTTATTGAGAAAAGCCTTATTTGTTATGAACTTTTATAAGTCACACTCCCCCTTATATATATAATAAGGTGTAATCCTACTTCACCTGTTTAGCCGACTTGCCAAACTTTATTAGCAAGAGGCCGATGCCCGTCCACACGAGTTCGCGCAAGCGCACTATCAAGGCTACTAATATGCCACCGCTGGCAGTAGCGCCAAGGCGAGTTGTCGACATCAGGAAACCACCCTCGCGACCAACAAGCTGCAACGGCATAAAGAAAAGCATATTGGCAAACAGCGTGGTGAAAGCAATGATGAGAATACATTGCACATAGCTGATGCCAGGATTTACCACCAAGAGGATGAAATACACCTCGAGCGCCGACAATATTCTGCATGCCACTTCCAATAGCACCGCCATAACAAAGGTCTTTGGACTCTGCTTATGCAGGGCTGCAATCTGCGTATCTATAGTGTCGAGCTGCTCACGATGTTTCTCTACAAATGGCTGTGCCCACTTCTTCACCAACGGCATGTGGCGCAGAAGATTCATCACACGGTTTGCCAATCCCTTACGATAGCCAATGATGAAAAACCACAGGCCGAGCATGCAGAATGCCGCTGCCGCAAGAAGGAATAACGCCATGAATACCGACATTGGCTGCGTAGCCACATATAGGAATATGGAGATAAACCAAAACCAGAAATGGCTAAAGATATGCGTCATTGCATATAGTATCACTGACGACGAAGCCCTCTCGGTGCCAATCTTCGGTGCGAGTTCCATAATGCGGTATGGTTCGCCGCCCATCAGTCCGCCTGGAGTGGCATAGTTGAGGGCAAAGCCTGAGATGGTTACTTTATACAGCCACCAGAAGTTCACCTTCGACTTTCCTCCAGCATTGATGATAAGATACCATGCCGAGGTATTAAATATATACAGGAATATCCACAGCACCAATACTGCTACAAACCAATATCCTGCATGACATAGTCCTTGCCAAACCTGCTGAAAGTCGAGTTGTGTGACCATCACCACCAGCACGGCAATACCAAATATAAAGAATATATTCTGATATTTCTTCTTCATTATATCTTTTATTGTTGTCTTTCCTTTATAGCATTCTCATGCTTCTTAGGTATTGCAAATCTCACCTTTTCGCTATCATCGCGTTTTTCGTGATACAGCTTAGGCAGAGGATTTGCCAATGGCTCATCATAGTCGATGGCATTGCGGAAAGCGTCGATAGCGCAATAAATAGCATGGCGGAAAGATGTTTCGTCAGCTCTACCCATGCCTGCGATGTCGAAACGAGGATTCATGTCGGCAGCTGTCACTACTACAGGCATTCCTGCAATGAAGTTTATCATATAGTCGGCTGACAATGCAGCAAGAGGAGCCACGCCCTGATCGTGATACATTGCCAATATTCCGTCAAAAGCATAATAGTCGCCATTGCTAAAGAAATCATCTACCGCATAAGGTCCAAAGGCATTAATGCCCTCGGTAGCCAACTGGTCGATAGTTGGAGCAATAATCTCTTGCTCTTCCTTGCCTCCATTGCTTGTTTGCGGATTTAGAGCAAGCACCGCAACACGAGGAGACGAGATGCGGAAATGGCGCTTCAAAGCGGCATGGAAAGCCTTGATACTTGCCGAAAGCTGCTCGGTTGTTATTGCAGCAGCAACATTGCGCAGAGGCAAACCATCGGTAGCCAAAGCCATGCGCACCTGCTCTGTAGCCATCACACGAATGGCCTTATTGCCTTCGCCGAGACAAGCCTCGATGTATTCAAAGTTGCCTGGATAATTGAAACCTTCAGGCTTGATATTATTCTCGCTTGCAGGACCGAGCACCAAGACATCAAACAAACCATCTTTGAAGTCGGCAATAGCGCGGTCTACAGCAGTAAGAGCAGCCTTGCCACCCTCTGCGCATTCCAATCCTAAGTCTATCTTCACCTCTTCGTCGAAGGCTGTTATAATATTTAGCTTGTCTTCTTTAGCCTCATCAGCATTTGATATGATTGTGAAATTTGCCTGCATATTCAATGCGTTGCGATGATAAGCAGCCACCTTTGGCGAGCCATACACAATAGGAGTGCACAGCTCGAGCATCTCAGGCTCGGCAAATGTTTTAAAAATCAGCTCATATCCTATACCGTTGGTGTCGCCTTGAGTAATGGCTACACGTATCTTTCTATTTTCCATTTATCTTGATAGTTGTTTTATTTAGACTATTGTCAGTTTTGTCACTACTCTTTTTTTATTGTTCGTTTTTCTTTGCCGTCGACAGCAGTCCGCAAGCGGCAAAAATATCTTGTCCGCGGCTTGCTCTGATGGTAGTAAATATGCCATGATTGGTGAGATAATCGCGGAAAGCCTCCATCTTTTCCTCAGGCGCACCATCGAGAGGCACATCCGGAATCTTGTGGAATCTAATAAGGTTTATTCTGCAATCTAAGCCATGGAGCAACTTCACGAGCTCTCGAGCATGAGTCATAGAGTCGTTTAAGCCTCCAAACACAATATATTCGAACGACAAGCGACGCTGATGAGAGAAATCATAGTTGCGAAGCATCTCTACGATGTCTTGAATATGAAATCCTCTTTCGGCAGGCATCAGCATTGAGCGTTGCTCAGGCACAGGCGAATGCAAGCTTATTGCAAGATGGCAATCGCTCTCTTCGATAAATCTCTTTAGTTTATTCTTCACTCCCACGCTGCTCACGGTGATTCGCTTTGGACTCCACGCATAAGCATAGTCGGCAGTAAGGAGGTTTGTCACTCTCAGCACATTGTCGAGATTGTCCATAGGCTCGCCCTGTCCCATAAAGACGATATTTGTCAGGCGGTCAGCCTCTGGCAAAGAATAAATCTGATTAATGATGTCGCATGCTGTGAGGTTGCCTTCAAAACCCTGCTTACCAGTTTGGCAAAACAGGCAGTTCATCTTGCATCCCACCTGCGACGACACACACAATGTTGCTCTGTCGTTATCAGGAATAAACACCGTCTCAACAAACTTTCCGCTCTGAGTAGGGAACAAGTATTTTATGGTGCCGTCTTTAGAATACTGAGCATCGAGATGTGGCATACAGCCAATAGTATATTGGGCAGAGAGCTTTTCCCTGCCTGCCTTCGAGATATTTGTCATCTCGTCGATGCTACGCACATGCTTTATATAAATCCATTGGGCTATCTGACCGCCAGCAAAAGCAGGCAAACCAACATTTTTTGCCACTTCTTTTAGCTCAGCCAAAGTCATTCCCAACAATGGTGTCTTATCGTTCATATCCGAATGAGAATAATTTTTGCAAAGTTAGTGCAAACGAGCGCAAATATATCAAGTTTACTTGAATATTTTGCCGAGTGCAGCCTAATTTCTGCAAAGTTAGCACAAAATCAAGACAATGCAAAACAAAAGTCTCGTTTTTTGCTTCTCAGCGCCTATATGTAAAGCTTTATTTTCATTATTGAAGTCGATAATATACAAAAGTCAGAAAAATAAGATGTTCTGTTTGCTATTTCCGAATAGTTTTAATAACTTTGCGATAAGTTTACATTGAATATAATGGCGCCAGCAGACTCTGCTGATGACAACAGCCAACAACTTACAAACAAGATTTCATCATGAACATCAACAATACGGAAGACGAAAAGCTCTTGAAGCAATACTATAGCAGATATGGTGGATATTGGAGATTTCCCGATATGCTCGACTATTGCTATTTGGTAAATCCTTATTTCAACCGTTCGGGCATCATCAAGGAGATGCAAGACTTCTTCCCTACTCTCGTTGCCGAATATCCTTCGGGCATGAATGTCAACTCTATGTTGGCAAGCGAATGCTGGAACGTAAAGCAAGAATATATTATTCCTGGCAATGGTGCTGCGGAATTGATAAAACTGCTGATGGAGCATTTAGAGGGCAAAGTGGGTGTGGTAAGACCTACTTTCGAGGAATATCCTAACCGCATGCCTGCAGAACGAGTGGTAACTTTCGTGCCTCAGAATAGCGAATTCCGCTATGATGCTGACGATTTGATAGAATTCTTTGGCAATAATGCCGTAGAAAACATCTTGCTCATCAATCCCGACAATCCTTCTGGCAACTTCATCCCTATGGAAGGCATCATCAAGTTGGCGCAATGGACTAAGGATAATGGCATAAAGTTTATCCTCGACGAGAGTTTCGTTGATTTCAGCGAGGGTTATGCTAACAATTCTTTCATCAGCAACCAGTTGCTCGAGACTTTCCCCAACGTATGTGTGATGAAATCTATCTCTAAGAGCTATGGTGTGCCGGGATTGCGCCTTGGCATTCTTTGTTCTGCCAACACCGAGATGATACAGCGCATGAAGAAGCAGGTGAGCATCTGGAACATCAATTCTTTCGCTGAATTCTTCATGCAAATCTATCCTAAGTATAGGGCTGACTACCAAAAGGCGTGCGACCAATTTATCGCTACTCGCAACGATTTTGAAAGGGAACTACAGCAAATTCCTTTCATCCATGTAATGCCGTCGCAAGCCAACTTCTTCTTCCTTGAGGTGTTGCCACCTTACAAGCCAAAGCAGCTTTGCGCTATTCTTCTCAAGAGATATAAAATCTTGGCAAGTGCTTGCTTAGCCAAAAAAGGCATTGAGCCCGACAAATATATGCGCATTGCCGTGAGAAGTCATAAAGACAACGAGAGATTTATAAAAGCATTAAAAGAACTGATATAATATGAAAATAATCACCGAACAGCAAATTCGCTCTCTTGCCATCACGCCTCGCCAATGTGTGGAGTGGATACATGAGAGTTTTGCCATGAAGCACGAGGCTCAACTTCCTGCAAAGATAAGTGTGCATCCTGCCGACTACGATTTCTTCACTTCTATGCCTTGCTTGCTTCCTGACAATGGTGGCGATATAAAATTTTTTGGAATAAAAGAGGTGCATAGAATTGAGGGCGCAGTACCATCATTGGGTAGCGACATCATGCTCTATAATGCCAAGAATGGCGAATTGCTTGCGTTGATGGATGGCGACTGGATAACCACCATGCGAACTGGTGCGGTGGCTGCAGCTTCGGCTAAAGCTTTGCGCAAGAGCAATGCTTCGGTTTATGGTTTTGTGGGCTTGGGCAATACTGCTCGCGCCTCTCTTCTCTGCATTCTCGAGGCTGAGCCTGAGAAGCAGTTTAAGGTAAAATTGCTAAGATACAAAAATCAGGCTGAGCAATTCATCGCACGCTTCACCGACTATGCTAACGTAGACTTCGAGATTGTTGACAGCATATCAGAACTTGCACAAACTGTTGATGTTTTCATTAGTTGCATAACGAGCGCTAACGGTCTTTTGGTTGAGGATGAGAGGATGTTCCAGCCTGGAGTAACTGTCATTCCTGTCCACATGCGTGGTTTGCAGAATTGCGACACCACCTTCGACCGTGTATTTGGCGACGACACCGACCATGTAAAGGGATTCAAATATTTCTCTCAGTTCCGCGACTACAACGAGATTGGTGAAGTATTGTCGGGTCGCGACCCTGGCAGAAAGTCTGACGAGCAGCGTATTCTCGACTACAACTATGGTCTGGCTCTCCACGATATTGTGTTTGCTTCAAAACTCTACGAAGCGCTCATCAATACCGACACCATAAATATTCCAATTCACAAAGAGACTGACAAATTCTGGATTTAATAATCTACCATGGCACACATCAAAACTTCCAAAGGATTCCTGAAATACGAAAGCAAAATACCTTTCTTCGGTGACAAGGTATTAGACAAAGACCTGATGCTCGATAACCTCAGGCTATTGGCTGCCTACCTCGACAAGATTGACATCAATTGGGGTCCTGCCTTTGGTACGCTGATTGGTATTGTGCGCAACAACGATTTCCAACCTTGGAAACCTGTCTTCGACATCTATATTCTTAAGGAAGACGAAGAGCGCTTCAAGGATGTGTTGTGGCTACTGAAGGACGAGGGCTTCGAACTTATCCGTCATGAGCGCCGCGGACTCTACTATCTGTGTCGCAACGATCAGTATATCAAGTTCTTTGTGCTCCACAAGATTAGTAGCGACGTTCGTCATACTGGCGGCTCTGACTTCATACATGAGAAATATCTGCAGAATACCGTGAAGTGGAACTTCATGGGCATAGAGATGAATGTGCCTGTAGATGTCGACGAATATTTGACGTTCCAATATGGTAAGGACTGGACAACTCCTAAGCAGACGGTATTCTATTCCTCAAGCTTCTTCTCGAAACTTGCTAATTGGACAAAGACAAAGCTTCAAGACATCATGCCTGACGCCATTTACTATTATTGGCTGCTGATACACCGCAAAAAGGACTTCAAGAAGTTCAAACTGCGCAGCGAAAAGGCTGGATATAAATTGCCACAAAACTTCGAGCTGGCAAGCATGAAGCCTCGCCGATATAAGAAGGTGCTTACGGTTGGTGTCTACGACTTGCTACACAAAGGGCATGTGGAACTCTTCCGCCGTGCCAAGGGTTTGGGCGACTATCTCATCGTGGCTGCCCAAGATAGCGACTTCATTCTGAAATACAAGCCTCAGGCCAAGGTCATGAACACTACCGAGGAACGCAAATACATGATAAAGGCCATTCGCTATGTCGACGAGGTTATTACGTATACTGATGTCGACAAGATTGTGAAAGATGTAGACTTCGATGTCTTCGTTACTGGTCCCGACCAATGTCACGAAGGTTTCCAGAAGGCTATTCGATGGTGCGAAGAGAATGGCAAAGAGCACATCGTGCTCGGACGTACCGATGGCATAAGCTCAAGCGAGCTGAAAGCCAAGATTGCTGCCAAGACTGCAGCCTCTCTTGGCAAAAATAATACTAACCCACAACAATAACCATAGAACAATAACTCTACATAAAAATATAATAAAATGAGAGAAAAAATAGATTGCTTCTTGCCTTGTTCCGACTTCGAAGGCATTCAAGCCACCATCAGCCAACTGATGGGAAACAAGACTATTCAGCATATTCACCTCTTGGTAGGTTCCGACTTCGACTCTTGCGTGGTGCCTGAAGATATTGACATCATAACTTCCGACAAGCCTTTCTCTACCGATACGCTTCGCGAAATTGCTGCGCATACCGATGCCGACTATGTGCTCTTCAGCACCAAGGCGTCGCCTGTAGTGCTTGGCAAGAATGCTCTCGAACGTATGCTTCGTGTGGCTGTCGACTCTGATGCTACCATGGTTTATGGCGACCACTACGACACTCTCGATGGCAACATCGCCAAACATCCTTGCATCGATTATCATAAGGGAAGCATTCGCGACGACTTCGACTTTGGTCAGCTTTTGCTCCTTCCTTCGCTTTTGCTCCACGAATATGTGTCTACTGCCATTAAGGAGGATTTCGATTATGCAGGGCTTTATGCTCTGCGCCTGTTCCTCAGTCGCAAGGGCGAGATTTTCCACCTTGCTGAATATCTGTATACTGAGCAGGAGTTGGACAACAGAAAGAGTGGCGAAAAGCAATTCGACTATGTTAACCCTAAGAACCGTGAGGTGCAGGTGGAGATGGAGAAGGCTGCTACACGCCATCTCGACGAGATAGGAGCGCTGGTAGATACTAACGCCTACAAAACTCCCGACTTCGATGAGCAAGACTTTAAATACGAGGCTTCGGTCATCATTCCTGTCTTCAATCGTGCTCGCACCATTGCCGATGCTGTAGGCTCGGCTTTGTCGCAGCAGACTTCGTTCAAGTTTAATGTCATCGTTGTCGACAACCATTCTACCGATGGCACCACCGACATTCTCAATTCCATCAACGATGCTCGCCTTGTCCACATCATTCCTCAGCGCACCGACCTTGGCATTGGCGGATGCTGGAACGAGGCTCTCGACTCTAATCTCTGCGGCCGCTTTGCTGTTCAGCTCGATAGCGACGACCTTTATTCTTCGCCTCGCACCTTGCAGCAGATTGTTGATGCTTTCCATCGTCAAAAGGCGGCAATGATTATTGGTAGCTACCGCATGTGCAACTTCAAGCTCGAAACTCTGCCTCCTGGTCTCATCGACCATAAGGAGTGGACCGACGACAATGGTTGCAACAATGCTTTGCGCATTAATGGTTTGGGTGCTCCGCGTGCTTTCTTTACTCCTTTGGCTCGTCAGATTAAGTTTCCTAACACCAGCTATGGCGAAGACTATGCCATGGGCTTGGCTTTCAGCCGCAGATACCGCATAGGCAGAATCTACGACGAACTTTATCTCTGCCGTCGTTGGGAGGGCAATAGCGACGCGGCTCTAAGCATAGAGAAGATTAATGCCAACAACATTTATAAAGATCAGCTACGCTCGCTCGAGATTTCGGCTCGCCAGCAGCTCGTAGCAGGCAAACTCGACACTACTGCCGACAATCGTTTGCAGCGCTTCTTCAATCGCCAGCTCGAAATATGGGATGTTCCTAACCTCAACTATCAGCAGCTCTCGCATGTCAAGACCAAGCAGTTGGGCGACATCGAGGCGCAGTTCAATCCTGCACGCATAGTGTCTACTGGTGCCAACATCGACAAGAAGGCTATTGCCGAGCGCCCTTGTTTTCTCTGCAATGCTAATCGCGACAACCGTCAGATGTCGAAGATTTTGGAGTGTGGACTGGAACTATTGATAAATCCATTCCCTATTTTGCCAATGCACTTCACTCTGCCTACTCGTCGCCATCAGCCTCAGAGCGTAGCCACTTTGTTCCCTAAGATTTATTCGTTGCTCGACGATTATGCCGACATCATGGTCTTCTATAATGGTCCTCGCTGCGGTGCCTCTGCTCCCGACCATGCTCATCTGCAGGGTGGCACCTCGGGACTTCTGCCTATTCAGAAGTGCTGGCAACGATTCTGCCGTAGCCTAAAGACTGTCTACAGCTGTGGCGAAGGCGAACAGATTTCGCTCATCACAGAGTATGTTGTTCCTGCTTTCGTCATCCAGAGCAAGTCGGCAAAGTGCGAAGCTCAACTATTCGACAAGCTCTACAAGGCTCTCGACAAAGAGGCTTGCTCTGAAGCTATGCTCAACATCGTGGCTTGGCGACAGGAGGATAATCACATCACCGTGGTGTTCCCTCGTCGCAAACATCGTCCCGACTGCTATTATGCTGAGGGTGCAGAGCAACTTCTCGCTTCGCCTGGTGCTTTAGACATGGCTGGCTTGATGATTCTTCCTCGCAAAGACGACTTCGAAACAATCACTCAGGAAAGGGCAGAAGCTGTGTTGCGCGAGGTGGCAATAACCTCCGAGCAGGCTGCCGAAATCTGCCAGCGTCTCACCAAGATGCAGGAGAGCACTCATCAGGCCAACGCCATTAGCAAACAGCCAAACGTTACGGTTGGACTAAAGAGCGACACCACCATCAACTTCTTCCTCCACAAGCCCTATCTTGCCAAGGGCGAAGAGATTTGTGGCGAACAGGAGGTGAGTTTCTCTGAGGGTGGATTGCTTTGGAATGGCAACCACTATCGTGAACTCTTGTTCTCGCCTGTTGCCAAGGATGCTTCGTTCTCGCTTGCCAATGTCACAATAGGCATCGACTACCATTGGGAGCGCAAGCAGACTCAGACTTTCAGAGGTGCGCTTCGCCTTGTTGTCGAAGAAGACAAGATTTGCGCCATCAACGAGTTGCCTGTTGAAAACTATCTCGAGAGTGTTATTTCGAGCGAGATGAAAGCCACCTCGTCGTTAGAACTTCTCAAGGCTCATGCCGTGATTTCTCGTTCGTGGCTGTTGGCTCAGATGGAGAAACGTCGCAAGCAGAAAGAGAGTGGCAACAACTTCTTCTCGTTCGAAAAGGGCGACGACACGCTGATAAAATGGTACGACCGCGAAGACCACACCATCTTCGATGTTTGTGCCGACGACCATTGTCAGCGCTACCAGGGCATTACCATGGAGACGAGTCCGCATGTGGCTAAAGCCATCAAATATACTCGCGGTCAGGTGCTCACCTACGATGGCGACATCTGCGACGCTCGCTTCTCTAAATGCTGTGGCGGAATCACCGAAGAGTTTGAATACTGCTGGGAGAATATCAACAAGCCTTACCTCAAGAGCGTGCGCGATTCTGCCGACATGGCTGAAGCTCACGATGTGAAAGACCTCGAGGCTTTCATCCGCACTTCGCCTGATGCTTTCTGCAACACCACCGACAAGGCGGTGCTTAGCCAGGTGCTCAACGACTACGATCAAGAAACCACCGACTTCTATCGTTGGAAGGTGGCTTACTCTCAAGAAGAGATTGCCAACCTCATCAACACTAAGCTGAAGTTAGACCTTGGCTCCATCATCGACCTCGTGGCTGTAGAGCGTGGCAAGAGCGGACGCATCTCTCGCCTGAAGATTGTTGGCACCAAGCGCACCTTCACCATTGGCAAGGAACTTGAGATTCGTCGTTGCCTCAGCACCAGCCATCTGTATAGTTCAGCCTTTGTAGTCGACCGCCTCGACATCAACGCCGAAGGCATTCCTCAGCATTTCGTGCTCACAGGAGCCGGCTGGGGCCATGGCGTAGGCTTGTGCCAGATAGGTGCTGCCGTGATGGGCGAAAAGGGCTACAACTATGAGCAAATCCTGCACCACTACTATTCTGGTGCCAAGATCACTACAATGTATTAAAAAAATATGCAAAATACCGACAACCCCCTTCGCTGGCTTCCTTCCTTGTATTTCTTCAAGGGGTTGCCCTACGTCGTATTGATGGTAGTCTCCACCGTGCTCTACAAGCAGATGGGACTATCCAATGCCGAAGTGGCTTTCTACACCTCGTGGTTTTATCTGCCATGGGTTCTGAAGCCATTTTGGCACCCTTATGTCAGTCGCATAGCAACACGACGATGGTGGATTCTCCTCACCGAAATCATCATCGGCGCTTCCATGGGCAGCATAGCCTTCACCCTACCCTCGCCATTCAATCTTCAGGCATCGTTGGCTCTATTCTGGGTGGCTTCATTCTCATGTGCCTTCCATAATGTTTCTGCCGACGGCTTGTATCTCGACGAGATGGGACCGCGCCACAACCTTATATATTTTATACGCACCACCTTCTATCGTCTTGCCACCTTCGTTGCCCAGGGCATCCTCGTCATGGTGGCTGGCAACCTTCAGGTGATGTATCGTGGCAGCATGGGTTATTCGTGGAGTCTTGTCTTCTATGGCTTGTCGTTGTTCTTGCTTCTCACGTGGATTTGGCACGGCATCTTCATTCCCTACACTCAGCCTGCCTTCAAGCAGTTATCAATACCGGGCATTAGGCAAGTGCTGGGCGAAGTCAGCGATACCACCAAGCTTTTCTTCCGCAAGCCTTACGCCATCTACGCCACCATCTTCATGTTGCTATTCAAGCTTCCTGAAGGATTATTGTCTAAGGTTTCCATCCTTTTCCTCATCGATGGCGCCCATCGTGGCGGCTTAGGCTTGTCGCCACAGGAATATGGTTTGGTGGCTGGCACAATAGGTGTTGCAGGCTTGTCTCTTGGCGGCATTCTCGGAGCTAAGGCAATAGCGCACGGTGGCATCAAGCGTTGGCTGTGGCCAATGGCTCTGTCGTTCACCATTCCAAATGCTGCTTACCTTTACCTCAGCTACTACATGCCCGACAACATCTTTATAGTTGGCTTATGCGTATTTCTTGAGCAGATGGGCTACGGCTTTGGCTTCGTTGCCTACATCATGTTCATCAAGCGTTTCGTGATGGGCTATCTCCACAAGGCTCACCTCACTCTTGGCAAAGCGTTTATGGCTCTGTCCATAATGCTCCCTGCCATGTTCTCAGGTTTCCTTCAGCAGACTGTTGGCTACCGCACATTCTTCATCATCGTTTTGTGCAGCAGCGTCGCCACAATCATTGCCACAATCTTGGCAATAATAACCCTAAAGGCTAAAGAAGCCCGCAAATAAAAAAACAGTAGGCAGCAAATCAGTAATCTGATATTGCTGCCTACATTTTTTTCATAAAACTCAATGAAAACCCTTTTCTTACAAATACATCATCGGTCCAAATCCGCCACCCATTCTTGGAGGCATTCCGCCTGGGCGACCGCCACCATAACGACCGCCGCCAGGACCATAGCCACCGCCTTGTTTCATTTGCTGGCGTGCTTCCTTACCTCCAAAGAGGTTTAAGCGATATTGCACGCGGAGCATGATGTAAGAGTTCACAGCGTTAAATTCTGTATCGCTACGCTGCATTGCTGAGATAGAACGCGAGAAGTTGCTCTGCTGTCCCAGCAAGTCGTAGAACTGCAACATCACCGTCAGCGGCTTACCCTTCATGAATCCCTGCGAGATTTGCGCATTCCACACCAGCTCGTTGGTATTCATGGAATTGTCGTTAAATCCTCGGCGACTATTCTCATGAATGTCTGTCGACAGGGTTGTTCCCCAAGGCAATGTCACGTTGATATTTGCACCATAAGCAAACTGCCATGTGTCGAGGTTGCTCTGCTTCTGCAGTTTGTTGCGTGAGTGGTTGTATCTTAGCGAACCGTCGAGCTCTATCTCCAACCAGTCGTTGCGGTAGCTACCTGCCAATCTCTCGCTTACGCCAAGAGTCTTTGTAATGTTCTTCTGCGAATTTGAATTGCGGTTGAGCGAAATATAGCCCACATTATTAGAATACGACACGTCGCTCCATGTATTCACGTTCCATCTTCCTGCCGAGTCGAGCGGAGTGTTAAACATCAAACCGCCACCTGCATTCCAGTTGCCGTTGATATTCTCAGGTCGTGTAACCTGTCCACCTGTGGTTTCATTATACGTCACCTTTCTTGCCACCGAATTGCTTGTGGTGTTAAATCTCAAGTGTGCCATCAGCGACTGCTGTGTCTTCTCGAAATATCCACGGAAGAAGGTGTTGAAACTATTGGTAAACGAAGGTTTCAGTCCTGGGTTACCCTTAGTGATGTTCAATGGGTTGCTATCGTCGGTAATGTCCACAAGGTCGGTCATACTTGGCTGCGATGTGTAGCCGCGATAAGTGACTCTGAGGTTCGACACCTTATTAAACTTATACTTAAAGTCCACAGATGGAGTGATGTTTACCACATGGCGCACAGTATCGATATATTTGCCCTGATAGTCTTGTGTAAAGTTCGACGATTGTGGTTCTACCATCGCACCCACATTAAAGTCGAAGCTCTCGCGAATCATTCTGAACATCAACTCTATGTCGTGTGTATAGTTTTTATACTCCGAATAGCGGCTCAGGTCGCTGTCGTAATAGCTCTCCAAAGGATTGTTCAATCGTGATAGATATCCTCCCCAGTTGCCATAGTTATTTACCACTCCCGCAAAGAAATCTTCACCCAGATTGCTAAAATCATAGGTTGAGCGTGTGCTCTTGGAGTAGCTATAGTTGAACTTATAGCTCAACTGCAAGAATGTTGCCTTCCACAGCGGTTCGCTATACGTAACCTGTGCGCTATAGTTATATTTCTTTGTTGGAGTCAAACTGTATCTGTTTGTCTGATATGTAGAGTCTGTGCCCAGCGAGTTCATCACCTGATACAAGTGCACATTGCTTGTCGACAGGCTCTTGCTGTCAGAATTGGTGTAGCCGGCATTCAACTGCAAGGTGATGTTTCGTCCCTCGTTGTTGAGTTTGCGGTTTATCTGCAACATTCCCTTGTAGTTGTCGCTTGTGCTATTCGAGAGCGAGATTCCGTTGCGGCTATTTATCATCAGGCTGTCTTGCGCCATAATGTCGAACGACGATGATGCAAGCGGATCTGTTACGTATAGATATGGGTCGTCGGCAAATGATGCTGAAGCTGTTGACGAGCTGCCATCTGATGTAGAGTGCGAGAATGTTGGTCTAAACAAGATGTTGGTCATCGAGTCTGGCATCCATTCTATTCGTGCTCTTGCATTCCAGCTGTCGCTACGGCTATAGCTCTGCGAAAGGCTGTTGCCAAACGATTTTGCTGTCGACACAAAGTTTTCTGTCGACATCTTTGTGCGCTGGTCACCGTCGCCATGATTCCATCTCAAGCTACCATTAAACTTGAATTTGTCTTTTATCTCGTAGTTGAAGTTTCCTCCGAGCATCTTGCTTGAGTTCAAGCCGTTGTTGCCGCCCCAACCGCCACGACCGCCAAATCCACGGTCGTTTACGTTGTTAGCCGAGCCAAAGCCCATCACTCTCATCTTTGAGTTGAAGTGTGCTGCCATCACTCGTGCCGAATAGCGGTCTTCGGTGCCGTAGCCCACGTTGGTATTCGAAAACATTCCCTTGTTCATTCCTTTCTTCAGTCCGAAATCGAGTACTGTCTCTTCGTTGCCATCGTTGATACCTGTCACCTTAGCCAAATCGCTCTTTTCTTCATACGATTTTATCTTGTCAATTATCGAGGTTGGCAAATTCTTCAGCGCTGTCTTGGTGTCGCCGGTCATAAATTCCTTACCATCCACCAGAATCTTCTTCACTTCCTTTCCGTTGATGGTAATCTTGCCGTCGTCGTCAACCTGCGCTCCTGGCAGTCGCTTCACCAGCTCTTCCACCACCGAACCTTCTGGTGTACGATAGGCGGCACTATTGTATACAAAGGTGTCTTCCTTCACCGTCACCTTCATGGCTTGTGCCGTCACCTGTGCTTCCTTCAGCAATATGGCGTCCGAAGCCATTGCCAATGTGCCGAGCGCAAGGTTCTTATCCTGGGCTATCGTAATGTTTTTATATGTGGTATGATAGCCTATGCTCGATATTTTCAGCAGATAGCGACCGTTCTTTGGAGCCGAGAGGCTGAATGTTCCCTTCTCGTTGCTCACTCCTCCAGCCACATACGAGCTGTCGGTTCTGAGCAGCTGCACCGTAGTCTGCATCATCGGTTCCTTGGTGTCTTTATCTACTATGGTACCTGCTATCTTTCGGCTTTGTGCCGTTGCCGTGAGTGCGGCAATCGATAACAGCGCCATTAATAAGGTTCTTTTCATGATGATTTGTAGTTGTCTTATGTTATTTATAATTGATAACTGATAGTTGTTTTAGCGTTTAACTTTATTTCTGACGTATATTCTTGCAAAAGGTTTAATCCTTGCAAGAAAAAAGCACAAATATTTTGAATTTTCCGTTATTCTACATATCTTTGCAGAAATCAAGGAGACAAAACGACGAATGTTATGAAACAGAGAATCATTATTTCTACAAGTTTGGAGAAAGACCTTACGCTCGCCATTTCTGAGTGCGAGCACGATAAGGTGTTTGTATTGGCCGACGAAACAACCATCGACAAGTGTTGGCCTGTGATAAAAGATTTCAGGATATTAAAGAATGCACAAACTATCGTTATAGGTGCCACAGACACCAACAAAACGCTCGAATCGTTAGCTCATGTTTGGAAAGCTCTTGGCGATGGTGGAGCCACTCGCCACTCGTGCTTAATTAATTTAGGTGGCGGCATGGTTACCGACCTTGGTGGCTTTGCTGCGTCTACTTTCAAGCGTGGCATCGACTTCATAAACATCCCTACCACTCTGCTCGCTATGGTCGATGCGTCGGTGGGTGGAAAAACGGGCATCAACTTCAATGGACTGAAAAATGAGGTTGGTGTTTTCAATGATGCTAAATATGTGATTCTCGACACCAACTTCCTAAAAACTCTCGACAACGACAACCTGCGCTCTGGCTATGCTGAGATGCTTAAGCATGGACTCATCTCCGACGATGTTCACCTTGCTGAGCTTCTCAATTTCCAGCTTTCTGCTCCCAACTATCAGCAGTTGCAGCAGATGGTGGCTCACTCTGTAGAGATCAAGGAGAATGTCGTAGAGCTCGACCCTCACGAACGTGCCATCCGCAAGGCTCTCAACCTTGGCCACACCTTCGGTCATGCTTTCGAGTCGTGGGCATTGAAGCGCAAGCCTATCCTTCATGGCCATGCTGTTGCCTACGGTTTGGTGTGCGAACTTTATCTCAGCTGCATCAAGACTGGCTTCCCTACCGAGCGTATGCGCCAGTCGGTAAGGTTCATCCGTGAGAACTATCCTCACCTCGCCTTCACTTGCGACGACTACGATGAGCTCATCGCCCTTATGACTCACGACAAAAAGAATACTGCTGGCGTCATCAATTTCACCCTGCTCTCAGCCGTAGGCGAAATCATGATCAACCAGACAGCCACAACCGAGGAAATAAAAGAAGCCCTCGATTTCTATAGGGAAAGCTAAGGAAACGAAGAGGGAAGAGTGAAGAACGAAGAGTGAAGAATCCATTAGTCTTTATGTGTATTTAATTCTTCTCTCTTCGTTCTTCCCTCTTCGTTCGTCCATCTCCGTTCTTCCCTCTTCGTTCGTCCATCTCCGTTCTTCCCTCTTCACTTCCTCCTTTCCCTGGGGTTGGGTTCGGTGCAGCTCGGCTGCATCGCTTTCCCTATCTTTCCCTCTCTTTCCCTTCTTACTATTAGATTCTTCACTCTTCCCTCTTCACTCTTCACTCAACTCCCCTCTTCGGCTTCCCCGTTTCCGTCATTGGCAATTTCTCCACCGTTATTATTTCTTTTGGTTGCCAATATTTCGGAAGCACCTCATGGCATACAGCCATTATCTTTTCCTTATCCTCATCCTCCGTCAGCATCACCATTTCTTCGCCATATTTCTTCGATGGGCGCTTTGCCATGAAGAATGGGGCTGCCAGATGTGGCGCCAAAGCCTGCTCCACTTCCTCCATCTGTATCTTTACTCCTCCTGAGCACACCACATTATCTATTCTCCCCACAATCCTAAAGCGGATGTTGCCCCCGGCATTATCCACCACGGCAATATCGTGAGTATGCAATACTTCCGCGCATACAGCAGGAGCATTTATCACCAGGCAGTTGTCGGCATCGAGCGATATTTCCACTCCCGGCAACGGATGATACCAGAGGCTGTCTTCGCCTCCGCCATTTATCTTGCGCAAAGCAATATGCGAGAGTGTCTCCGTCATTCCATACGAACTCCACACGGCATTAGGAAACTTCTGCAACTTCTGCTCCATCTCCTTGTCTATGGCTCCTCCGCCAATAAGGATATTCTTTATCGCCATCAGTTTGCGGCATTCTGCCTCGTCGCCTATCGAGTTGTAGACTTGCATCGGCACCATGGCAGCAAAATCTATCTCCTCATCGTCGGCAACATCAGCCATCGGATGTCCCTTTGGCTCAATGCTTATCATCTGCAAATCGCACACCAGGCTTCTCACCACCATCATCTTGCCGGCAATATAGTCCATAGGCAGACACACCAAGGCTTTGTCGCCAGCTTTCAGTCCCAACGCCTTGCATGTCATTCGTGCCGAGGCTTCCATGCGCACCTTCTCAGCCATCATCAGCTTAGGCTTGCCCGTAGATCCGCTGGTATACACAGGCACGGTGGCTCTACTGTCGTGCCATTGCGATAAGAAATCATTTATTGTCATAATAAATCTTCTCTCCTCTCAACTCTATCGGCATTTCGATATTGTCGGTAAACAGCAGTCCAGTGCCCAATCCTTGTGGCATAATCTCGTCGGTGCCATAGGTGCGAGCAGCGAGATGAGCTATTGCGTTCAGTCCCACGTTGCTCTCCAGGGCGCTCGTCATCCATGAGCCTATTCCTCGAGCTTTAGCCAGCTCTACCCACTCTTGGCTTCCCATCATTCCGCCATGGAGCGATGGTTTCAGCACGATATATTGTGGTTGAATGGTGTCGAGCAGCATCTCTTTCATCGAGCGCAGGTTTACGCCTATCAGCTCTTCGTCCAGAGCAATCGCTATTGGCGACTCCTTACACAGTCGTGCCATGTCTCTCCATTGCTTCTGCTTTATTGGCTGCTCTATGGAGTGAATGTCATACTTTGCCAATATCTCGAGCAATGCCATTGCGTCGTCGGGGTCGAAGGCGCCATTGGCGTCTACTCTCAGCTCCACTTTCTCTTTTGGGAAAGCCTCGCGGATAATGTGCAGCAGCTCCACCTCCTTGTCAAAGTCTATGGCTCCAATCTTCAGTTTTATGCACTTGAAGCCCAAGTCCAGTTTCTCTTGCATGCGCTCCAACATCTGCTCGTATGAGCCCATCCACACCAAGCCATTGGTGGGTATTCCAACTTCGCCACGTGCAAAGGCAGTATCAAACAAGGCTGTCGAACCGCCTGCCTCCAACTGTGCAAAGGCTGTCTCCAGTCCAAAGAGCATAGATGGGTAAGGGCGCAACATGTCGTAAGGAATACGCTCTGTGCGCTCTATCATATCGCAAAACTGGCGTAGCAGACGATCGTAGTCTGGAATTTCGTCGCACGACAAATCGGGCAGAGTGGCACACTCTCCCACTCCATGCACTCCATCTTTCTCTACATCTACATATCTGCTCACTCGCGTAGTATATTCTCCGCGCGATGTTTTCGCAGGTTGCTTAAAATGCAACGTGCGAGTGGTAATAGTAATCTTCATTATTTATGGAAACACCGGATACTTATCAAACTCTGGCTTACGCTTTTCCAAGAAGGCTTTGCCACCCTCTTGTGCTTCGTCCATGGTGTAATAGAGCATGGTTGCGTCGCCTGCCAACTCCTGAATACCTGCCTGACCGTCGAGCTCGGCATTGAGTCCAGCCTTTATCATGCGAAGAGCCAGCGGACTGCGTTCCATCATTATCTCTGCCCACTCCACGCAGGTATCTTCGAGCTTATCTAAAGGCACCACCTTGTTTACCATACCCATTTCCTCGGCTTCTTTAGCCGAATATTGCTTGCAGAGAAACCATATTTCGCGTGCTTTCTTCTGTCCCACCATGCGGGCAAGATACGAAGCACCGAAACCAGCGTCGAAGCTTCCCACCTTAGGACCCGTCTGTCCAAATATTGCATTTTCGCTTGCTATCGTCAGGTCGCACATCACGTGCAGCACGTGTCCGCCACCGATAGCGTAGCCATTAACCATAGCAATCACAGGCTTAGGCAGTCTGCGTATCTGCATCTGCACATCCAGCACATTCAGTCTTGGCACACCATCCGAACCTACGTAGCCTCCGCGTCCTTTCACGTGCATATCGCCGCCAGCGCAGAATGCCTTGTCGCCAGCTCCTGTCAGCAGCACCACTCTAATATCGGCACACTCTCGGCAATAACTGAAAGCCTGCGACATTTCCCATGTAGTAAGTGGTGTAAACGCATTGCGGTAGCGCTCTCTGTTTATCGTAATCTTCGCAATATGATTATACTCTTCGAACAATATTTCCTTAAAGTCGAAGCCATCAATCTTCTTCCAATTTCTTTCCATAGTGATTAATTATTATATGAGAATCTATGCAAAAATACATAAACTTATTGACATAGAAAAGGAAATGAGTAAAAAAGACTGCAAGCAAGCTGTGACGAATGGAAGCCAACCGAAGAGAGGAAACGCAGCCCCACGGGTTGGGTTTGCGACAACTCGGTTGTCGCACTTAAGCTGTCGCACTTAAGCCAAATGTCCGCCCTCACCCCATCACTTCCAGCACCATTGGGCGTGGGCATTTTTCATCTACCAACCAGCTGATGCCATCACGAACCTCATCGTCGGTTTCCGCCTTGCGATACGCCACATTGTTCTGCATACACACGCCCTCGGCAGTGGCATTATGCTTAGCCATCACAAAGCTGTCGCATGCGGGACTATCAGCCAACTGCTCAAACTTGCTAAATATTCCTCCACACTTATTATTGATGAGCAATATGCGGAAGTTGCCACACAGCTCCTGATTCCATAGCGCATTGGCATCATAGAAGAAGCTCAGGTCGCCAATGATACACGCCACAGGACACGCTGACATAATCGAAAAGCCTGCTGCCGTCGACAGCGAACCCTCGATGCCATTCACACCACGGTTCACATACAGATACCTATCCGCATACTTCAATGCCATGCGCACCGACAAGCTGTTTGCCACATGCACATTCATCTCCTTGCCCCTAATGGCACGGAAAAACTCGCGTATAGCCTCGTTTTGCCTATTCCCAGTAGCCACATTTGCCTGCTCTATAGCCTCAGCCTTCAGCCTCTGCCAGCTTTCTATCCATGCCGAAGTCTCATTATCGGAAACAGCATCAGAAGAAGAACCAACAGCCGAAGCCAACGCCCTGAGCATTTCGCTCGGTTTAGCCTCAACGATATCCGTGGCGTTCATCATCACGTCTGCCACATCGCCCGCCTCGCTCACCACGATGCTCCTCCTTGGCTTCGTATGCTGCAGAAATTGTCTCATTGCCTTAGCCACCATGTTGCCACCTACATATATTATATAGTCCGGCTGATAGTCGGCAGCATCCGCCATCAGCTCCACGAGCATGTCTAATGCAGGCAGCTGGCGCTCGGAATCGTCCGACAGCTTCTCTGCCAGCACCACCGCTCGCGTCTCCAACCTCTCCACAGCCTCGGCAGCCCTATGCCATTCTCTTCGCTCCATCTGTCCCACCACTATCAGCGGCTTTCTTGCCTTGGCAAAGTCGTCAGCAATAGCCGTTAGCTGCGCCTCATCGGCAGAAGCTGCAGCCATCGTAATCTTGCGTTCCTCGGGCAATTCCTCTACTGCAAAATTATACAGCGGTTCCGATATAGGCACATTAATATGCACCGGTCCGCCACCATGCAGCAGCATCTTTATCATAGCCTCGTTCACCAATCGGTTGCAATACCATCGCTCCACCTCGTTGTGCGGTTCCGGCAACTGCATCGTCGCCTTCACCATCATGCCCAGCGCACCAGCCTGAGGCAGCGTCTGTCCCTGCAGTTGGTTTATCATCGCCAACGGCCTGTCGGCAGAAATCACCAACAGCGGCACCTCGCGATAATAAGCTTCAGCCACGGCAGGAGCCAGATTGAGCAGTGCCGAGCCACTCGTCACACACACAGCCACAGGGCGCTCGGAAGCCAGCGCCAAGCCCAAGGCATAAAATCCAGCCGAACGCTCATCGGTGGCAGCCACACAATACATCTCTGGGCACGAAGCAAAATTGTGTGCCAAGGGAGCATTTCTACTTCCTGGGCACACAACAACGGTTCTCACTCCGTGAGCCACCATCAACGAAGTCAGAATATTTACATTTATTTTGTCTGAGTACATATACTTCTCATTGGCTCCATTTTCATCATTGTCTCTTGCCATTCACTCTCCTCGGAGCTCTCCTTCAGGAGTCCGCCTCCAGCATACATCGTTCCTCTGCCCTCCTTTATCTCCATACATCTCAGCGACACAAAGAGCGCAGTCTTGCCGCCCACATTCCATGGTCCGCAATATCCACTATAGTATTTGCGATCTATGCTCTCGTTGGCAGTAATAAAATCTATCGCCTCCTGCTTAGGCAGTCCGCAAACGGCAGGCGTAGGATGCAGTGCCTCTACCAGTTCACCTATTCCGCAGCCATCAGCATGCGCATCATCGAGCGTAAACGAGAAGTCGCTACGCAGATGCACCAGGTTGCCAGCCCTGACAGTATATGGCTTCGATATTTCCATATCCTTGGCAAAAGGCTTCAGCACCTCTTCTATATACCCTGCCACCAATTGGTGCTCCTTCTTGTTCTTGTCCGACCAGCTATACACCTTTTTGCCTTCCCATGCCATAGTTCCAGCCAACGCCATAGTCTGCCATCTGTCGCCATCCTGCGCCAGCAAAATCTCTGGCGTAGCCATAAGCCATGTGCCAGCCACCTCGCTCTTCACCAGCGCTATCGTCATACGCGGATAGCGACGGCAAGCCTCGGCAAAGAGCAGCTCTGGGCATAACTCATCATCAGCAGCAATCTCCGCATTTCGCGAGAGCACCAACTTCGAGAACTGTCCCTTACTGATAGCATCGTGGAAACGGGCAAAGTCGCGAGCATAATCCTCCCTTCGCCCAGTCTCCGCCACCTCGTTAGTCCAACTCTCCGTAGCCAGTTCCACAGGCTTTGCTTTGCCTTCCACAACCACTATTGGCGTTTCAGCCGAAGCACGAAAAGGCGCCATCACAAATCCGCACACATCGTCAAGCTGCGCAGCCGACGACAGCAGATGAGTGGTCTCGCCCTCTATCTTATAAGCCTGTTTAGCATAAGGCAACCTGTATAAAACGCAATCTTTCATAGCTCTCTATTCACGAGGTTTAATGATATAGTTAGTCACCGTAACCGATGATATCAGCTCTTCTTCCGAGTTTTTTATCTCCACATGCCATGTATGCAGCGTTTTGCCTTTGTGAATCAAAGTGGCAGTAGCCTCCACCACATCGCCTTCCAACACCGCCTTCACATGCGTGCCACTAACGCTAACGCCCACACTAATCTTTCCAGGGCAAATAGCCAACGAGCCCACGCCAGCAATATTTTCAGCCAGCGCCAACGAAGCGCCACCGCTCAGAAAGCCAAAGGGCTGACGGTTGCGATGGTCTACCTTCATCCTTGCCTTGCATGTATCGGGTTCGGGTGTAGACAAAAATTCCATGCCAAGAGTATTTGACAATCCTTCTTGGCTACTCAACATTTTCTGTACGCGTGATATATCCATAGTTACATAGTATATAGATCCTTATCTTATGCAAAGATAAGATAATTGAGCGACATAACAAAACAAAATACACAGTTTTCTTTGGCTCACCAGATAAAACAGGGGGGGACAGCTAAGACTTGCCTGGAAGGCAATACACATCGGCTTTGCCGATGTAGGTAACCGGGGGCAAGCGTAGCGTAGCCCTCGGAAAGGAATGCAAGCAGATAATAGCCTGGAAGGCTTTACCTCGACATTCAACTCTTGCAGAATTGCTTTAGATGCGATTATTCTGCTATGTAATGAAAGACCAAGGTAAAGCCTTCCAGGCTATAGCTCGCTTACATGCATAACCGCGCACATCCTCGTCACTATCGTTCCGAGTATGTACGCGGTTACCTACATCGGCAAGCCGATGTGTACAGCCTTCCAGGCTGGTCGCAATTGGTAATCCCCTATATTTATCGGGTGAACCTGTCTTTGGTTTGTCGTTGGGACTGAAAGTACAATTGCTATAAAAAAACAAGCTGCGCCAAATACCTTAAGGTAAATGACGCAGCTTGATTTTTTATGTAACTGCAATAATAATTATTTTACTACAATCTTGCCCCTTGCCTTGCTACCGCTAACGGTATAAACATATATGCCTGGCTTAAGAGCAGATAGTGAGAGAGAGCCATTGGCAGAAGCCACATTCCATGTAGCAACCTCAGCACCAGAAACAGTAGCGAGGCTGATGGTACGTGGAGCTGCAGTAGCGAAGCTATAGTTCAATGCACCATTAGCGAAGGAAACTTTCTCGTTGTCTGCCACGATGTTGTTTACTCCAAGCACCTTCTGGTCGTTAGTAACAACGAGAGTCATAGTAATCTTTGTTGTGCTCTCTTTGCCTGTGATAAAAGCAGAGATATCATACTTAAAAGTTACGGTAGTCTCGTAAAAACCACCTGGCTCCAACAATAAGCTGATAGGCTTATTAGCCTCCAAATCTTGAGCTCTCGTAAAGTTAGTATTAACAGCACAACTTCCACCATAGCAGAATTGGAAAGACTTTGTAGAACTTGCCTTAACCGTAACATTAGCATTCTCTGTGCTCTTTATACTAACATCAGGACAAAAAGCATAAGCTCCATCTTCTTCAAAGATTGTAGGATCACACTTAGAAGTAGCAAACGTCGCACCAGATGCAATCTCCTTACCATCGCAAACGAACGAAAGCTGAGCATGAGCTGTTATGGCGAGAGCCAAGAAAGCTACAATAGATAAAAGTTTCTTCATTTTCTTCAGTTTTGTTATTTAACAACCTCAGCCTTCTGTGCCTGTAATACTCCGTCCTTATCGTTGTATACAAAGGCTACAATATGAAGGTTGGCTGCATTCCAGTTATCCTTAATTGCTATAGAAGCAGTCTTTGCTTGGTTAATCTGTGGCTTCAAAGTCACATCTTCGCCCCATGTGCCATTCACGGCAGCACGAAATACATGATTTTGAACATAGTCCTTCTTCAAAGAGCCATGATCAATCTGCGATGCTACGATGCCATCTTCAACAACCCAAAGCTGCAACTTACCCTTCATATCAGCATAAGGCTTCAACTCTGCGCTAATCTCAATCTCGTTGGCTGCATTTACACGAGCAGCGAGGTCGATATCAAGATTTGTTGGGCGCTGAATCTCCTCATAGATATTTGTATCCCATGTTCCTGATGTCAGAAGAGCAGCACTTCCTCTACGATCGAATACAGCACAAGGGTATCCTAACGCGTCAAGGTCTCCCCATTTGTTTGCATACACTTCGCCTTCTGGCTGCTTCAAACCTACAGGGAAGAACTTATTTGTTTCATCTTCTCCAATAGCGAAAGAACCAGCATGAATACCCACAGCAATAAGGTTGCTACCATACTGCTCAGACAATGCTACAAGAGCCTTGTGAGCATCAGGACAGTTGGTACACTTCTGACCAGTAAACTCCTCAACAAGCACATTGCGCTTGCTCTCCTGTGCAGGCATCTCTACGAAGCGCTCGTTTTCGTCAAGCTCATCACAAGCTGTAAATCCGAAAGCAAGAACAGAAGCCACGGCAGCAATACCGAGGATTGATTTCTTTATATTAAATAATGTATGTATCATAATATTTGCTCAACCTTGATGTTAGAAAGTATAATTGTACGAAACGTTAAGACCCTTGCTTGCAGGCACATAACGGCACACACCACCCGAACAGTTATATCCAGCACGTGTCTTGCCATAGCCTACCATTAGGCGGTGAGCCTTAAACGAAGCTGTAACAGAAGCCATATAATAATGGATGTCTGTCTCGCCAGTATTCCACATATCGCTCACGGTGAACATCAAGTAAGGAAGAGCCGAGAGCTCAACAAGTCCATAAGCCCAGTCGCCCTGGTCTTCGCTTGTAGAGAGATACTGCAATTCTCCACGCAGAGTATATCTCTTATTAATCTGATACTTACCCTCAGCAACACCGATATTCGACTTAATCACGCCACCCTTACCTTCGATGACGGTCTTGTTGTAATACTGATTCATGTACATGAGGTTGAGCTTAAACGATTTGCTCATCTTCTTCTCCATCTGCACATTGATATCCTGGTAGTATAGTCCACCCATCTTGAAGAAGCCAGTGGTATAACCCTCGGTACCACGAAGAGTAGTACCATACAATGGTTCTACAGGGTCTTTGTCCAATCCGCGGATATGGCTCACGTTGAGCTTGAGCTTTGTACCATACTTACCACCAAGGAGTGTGTGGCGCTTGAAGTTATATCCAAACTCACCCTGGAAAGCCCACTCGCCAGGAGCAGCCTGTGTGGCATATGGATAAAGAGCAGCAAGAGCATAAGTATGCTGATAAGCAAAAGCTGGCATATTGTTGAGGAATGCCGAAGTACCGGTAGTAAAACGGTTAGAGCGGAACGCCATATCCTCGCTACGCTTAGCCTGGAGCAAAGCGCTTATACCTCTGTTAGAATAAGAAGCTGATACCAGCACCGCATTACCGCGACGATAGATATATCCATTGTCGGCAGAAGGGTCCTGTGTGCGCCAAGCATATTCAGCCAAGAAGTTGTAGTTGCCAGTCTGCAAACTTGATCTGAGGTCGAAAGCATGAACCGACATAGGCAACTCCAAGCGGTTGTTAGAACCTGTTGCAAAGATAGTCTTATCCTTATTCTGGTCGTAGTCGAGATATACATACGAGCCACCAATCATCCAAGTGATATTCTTATCACGCAAAGACTTGATATACTGGTCGAGGTTTATCTCAAGGTCAGTACCTGTCAGCATCTGGTCGGTATCCCAATCCCAGTAGCGGCGCTGCACACCACCGAGGAATTTAAACTGTACACCCTTCAATGCACTAACATTCAAGCGTGCACCACGAATGGCATTGTCAATACCGAGGCTTCGCTCCTCGTAGGTACGGAAGATGAGTCCGCTACCAAACTGGTCGTAGAAATCACCTACTGTCAGGTCCACACCATTATTACTCTTAAACTTAGCATATACATGTGGCACGCCCCATCCCTTGAATCCAGGTTCAAAACCAGGCAATGGATGTTCGTTGTATTCGAAACGCACGCCAGCCTCTACGTATTTGCTATCAAGACTAATATCGGCATAAGTATTTGTCAGCACATCGTCCTTGTATGTGCCAGTTCCGAGCTTTTGGTCTTCTTGTGGAACCAAGATATCGCTCTGTATGCTTCCGTGTATAGCAATGCCATCATTGCTCTGTGCATTGGCATTAGCCACCGACATCATGGCAACAAGCAAGGAAGCGTAGAAAGAATATTTCATATAAACCTTTTATGTGTCTTATATATATAATAAGGTGTAGATAGTGTCTACTTCTTCACCAACTCTCTAACCTTTTCGATAAGATGCTGCTCGCCACCCTCGGTATATCCGCTGCGCGACTCAACAATCTTACCATCGCCACCGATGATGAACACGTGAGGAATCATCTGCACGCCCATAGCACGACGGAATTCGCTGTTAGGGTCGAGCAACACTTCGTATTCCCACTCTTCTCCATCTACGAGAGGCTTAACCTTATTAATATTCTGCGCTTGGTCGATAGAAATAGCTACCACCTTAACGCCAGTCTCTTCCTGCCACTCCTCATACTGCTCGTGGATAGCCTTGAGTTCACGGTTGCAAGGCTTACACCATGTAGCAAAGAAACTGATAATAAAAGGTTTGCCATCGTTGTTGAGTGTCGATGTGTCTACAGTCTTGCCATCGAGAGTTTTCAACTTTACAGAAGGAAGCTGTGCAAACAAGCTTGTGCAAGTCATCATAAGCACAAGCAACGAAATAATTCTAAACTTTTTCATATTGCTGTATTTTTTATTATAATTCGTAATTACTGATGCAAAATTACTCATTTTTTATCAAACATATATCAAAACTAACACAAATTCGTTACTTATTCACCATTTTTGGCAATACCAACCAATTTCAACTAATGTTTTATTGATTTTAGCCCCCTATAGCTGACATTATTTTATTACCTTTGCATTCAAAGAATAAACACATGGACATATTTAGAATAAGGAAAAACGAGATTGCAGTATTCATAATTGGGTTTATAATCCTCGCTCTACTCAACATTATGATGCTTGGCTACAACCACGACCTATTCACTCGTGGTGGCAACATAGGCTTCTGGAGCATCTTCTATGGCCATTTCACCATCTCGGGCTACGACTCCTTCGTATATCTGTCGCTATCCAGATGGAAGATATACTACACCCTGTCGCGCCACCCCCTTATTGCGCCCATGCTCTATCCTCTTGCCTTGCTCAATGGGTGGCTTATGGACCTCACAGGCGTCAACTGCGCTATCTATATCGTAGCCGCCCTATATTGTCTATTGGGCACCTATTCTTTCCTCTTCACCTATCGCATCATGCGCAAAGTGATAGGCATCTGCGTGCTCGACTCTATGCTCTGCACCCTTTTCTTTTTCTCTTTAGGTCATGTAATGACGGCAACCTTCGTGCCCGACCATTTCGCAATATCGCTATTCCTTATCACCCTCACCGCCTATATCGCTGGCACATACATGAAGCGTCAAAGCCTAATGCCAGCATGGCTCACAGCCCTATTGGCTACTATCACTTGCGGAGTAACGCTCACCAACGTTGCCAAGACATGGCTCGCTGCGCTATGGACAAACGGTCGCCACTTCTGGCGTCTGAAATCGCTATTGCTAACCACCATCCTGCCATTAATGATAATAGCAGGCGGCTATTTCCTGCAATACGAATACCTGGCTAAGCCCGACAATCTGGTACAGCAACACAACATAGAGAAAAAGCTAAAGAAAGACGCCAAGTTCGCAAAACAATACTACGAACATAAGAAATGGATGGAAAACCGCCGGTCGTTCAACAATACCGACAACACAATCTTGCAATGGATTGACACCAAGACCAACCGTATAGCCACCATCATCGAAAACCTCTTTGGCGAATCTTTCCAACTACACCAAGACCACTTGTTAGACGACACCAACAAGTCGCGCCCTGTAATAGTAACCTATCGCCATTGGTACAACTATCTGACAGAAGCCATCATCGTGGCATTGTTCATAGGTGGCATCATCATTGGCAGAAAGAATAAGTTCTGTCTTATGATACTCTCATGGTTTGCTGTCGACATGACCATGCACATCATCCTTGGCTTCGCTCTCACCGAAGTCTACATCATGACCTCCCATTGGGCATTAGCCCTTCCTGTAGCCATAGCTTCGCTGTTGTCCGCATACAAAGGAAAACAGCGAATAGCACTCCGCTTAGTGCTATTCGCTGTCACCATATGGCTCTTCGCCTGGAACATTCCTCTCGTCATTGAGAAAGTCTGGAATGTTTAATACTCCGTTTTATCCGTCGACTCAGCCCACATTTCGAAAGCCTTCTTAGCCTCTTCAGGCAACAAGAGTTCCATCTTCTTGTGGCGATCTTCGTTCTTCAGTTCCAACTCCTGGTATATAAAGTCATCATCAAAACCTATAGCCGCAGCATCCTTACGGTCGTTGGCATAATAGATTTTGTCGAGATGCGCCCAGTAGATAGCGCCCAAACACATAGGACATGGTTCACACGAAGTATAGATATCATATCCCGACAAGTCGAAAGTACCCAACTTAGCCGTAGCCTTGCGAATGCAGTTTACCTCAGCATGCGCTGTAGGGTCGTGGTCGATAGTCACCGAGTTAGAAGCCTCAGCAATAATCTCACCATCCTTAGATGCGATGACAGCACCAAAAGGACCACCACCATTACGAACACTATTCTCACTCACTGCAATAGCACGGCGCATTAATTCTTCTTTTTGCATAATTCCAATTCGTTATTATCATTAATTACTATTTTTGCATTACCACCCTTCTTCAGGCTACCAAACAAAATCTCTTGCATAAGTAGCGGCTTCAGATAGCGAGCTATCACACGGTCCATCTCTCTTGCACCATATTCCGTGGTGAATCCCTTTGCCAACAGCCACTCCTCGGCCTTGCCTTCTATGTCGATAGTAACATTCTTGGCAGCCAACTTCTGTTGCAACTGCGCCAACTTCTTGTGCAATATGCGTGTTGCCATATCGTGGCTCATATCGTGGAACACCACCGTAGCCGAGAGACGATTGATAAACTCAGGCTTAAACGATTTCTTCACCTGTTTCATCATAGCCTCGCCCTTCGACACACCACCAAGAAAACCAACACTTGCCTGCGAAGCATACTGCGCACCAGCATTCGATGTCATTATTATGACTACATTATGGAAGTCAGCCTGACGTCCGCGGTTGTCGGTAAGCTTAGCATAGTCCATCACCTGCAACAAGATATTATAGATATCCGAGTGTGCCTTCTCTATCTCGTCAAACAGCAACACACAGTTTGGCTTTTTGCGTATCGCATCCGTCAATAGTCCACCATCCTCATATCCCACATATCCTGCCGGCGAACCAATGAGCTTTGCCACGGCATGCTTCTCGGCATATTCACTCATATCAAAACGCACAAGTTCTACACCAAGTTCATCTGCCAACGAGCGTGCAACCTCTGTCTTGCCCACACCTGTAGGACCAACAAAGAGCAACGATGCCAATGGTTTATCGCTATCTATAAGCCCAGCCTTCGACATCTGCACAGCCTCTACCACCTGACCTACAGCCTCATCCTGTCCAAACACCCTACTCAACATTCGTGCCTTGAGCGTTGCCAACAGCGAGTTGTCCTCAGTCTTCATAACCTCAGCATCAATCTTGCATAGCTTCGACATCACCATGTTCACTATCGCCTTATCCAGATATTGCGTCTGTCTATTCTTAGGATGCAACTCCAGATAAGCGCCAGCCTCATCGATGATATCTATTGCCTTGTCAGGAAACCTGCGGTCAGGGATATGCTGCGCACAAGCCCTCACGGCATAATCAATGATATCATTCTTTATCACAATGCCATGATACTTCTCGTAACCCTGCTTCAATCCCAGCATTATCTTTATCGTGTCCTCCACCGAAGGTTCAGCGATATCCACCTGCTGAAATCTGCGTGTTATGCCCACGCTGCCAGCCATATGCTTATTGTATTCCTCGTAAGTGGTAGTACCGATAAATCTTATGTCGCCACCCTCAAGATAAGGCTTTAGCATATTCGATGCATCCAGCGAACCGTCAGAGATTTTACCTGCACCCATTATCGAGTGAATCTCATCTATATATATTATGGTGTTGCCCTCCTTACGAGCACCCTCCAACACCAACTTCAGTTTCTTTTCAAACTCTCCACGATATTGAGTGCCAGCTATCATCGAGCCCATATCCATCATATACACCTTGCATCCGCAGAGCCTCTTCGGACATTCGCCCTTTATCATTCGCTCCACCAAGCCATATACAATAGCCGTTTTGCCCACACCCGGCTCACCAATCAGTATCGGATTGTTCTTATCGCGCCTACATAATATCTGCATTATGCGGTCCAGTTCCTCTGTGCGACCAATAAGCGGATTATGCTTCCCCACCTCCTCGTTCACATTCGTCACTAAACTGCGCCACGACATAGGTTGCGCCATCTCGTCATCATCATCAACAGCGTAATCACCCATATCGTCAACATCAAAAGGCTCGTCAATGCCTTCATCCTCCTCCTCGTCATCACTCTTATTCTCTACCGCAGGAATCAGCGACATAAACATATTCTCATCGTCTATCTGACTATGCAGCAGATAAGCAGCCATCGACTCAGGCAAATCGAGCAACGCCCTTATAGCATGATGGCGTGCCACCTCCTCCTTGCCACACGACAGTGCCATACGATAAGCAGTATCAAGCATATTTACATATTGTACAGAACGAAATGGCAAAGCAAACTCTTCGATAGCCTTATTGTCCAAGCCACCAATATAATTATCCAACTCTTTCTTCAGTTTAAAGTCGTCGCCACCACACATCATCAATGGAAAAGTGAGATATCCCTGGTCTATAAACGCCAGCAGAAGATGTTCGGGCGTAATAAACATATTGCCCATCTTCTTGCCCAATTCTATAGCCTCCGTATCAGCCCTATCCATTTGGAAAGTCATCTTGGGTATATTGTCCATAAGCAATTATTCCTCTTCAACTTCAAATTTTAACGGAAACTTATTCATTCTTGCCATGTGTGTAGCCACAGAAGCCTTCGACACAGCGAGGTCATAGCCGTAAGTTCCAGCCACCGCCTTACCCTCGTTATGCACACTTAGCATCAGCGCTTTAGCCTCTTCAAAGCTCTTACCGAATATCTTCATAAGCACCTCCACCACAAAATCCATCGTGGTGAAATCATCATTAAATATAATGACGTTATAGCGCTTCGGCTCGTCATATCCAGTCCGCGCCCGTTCCCTTATAGCAGATTTTTCTTTACTCATATTGGCAAATATAGCAAAAAGATTGCAAACTTCATCACTTTCTCCCATTTTTTTGCATCCACCCCCATATTCTAATCCCCACATTCACATTGAGCAACAAAAAAAGAACACGAATCTCACAAATCCACCGAATAATATTTCAATTCGTGCAATTCGTGCGATTCGTGTTCCCTTAACCACTCAAGCAGCAGAGTCCACAGGTCTTATTCGTGTCCTTCATGCTATTCGTGTGCGTCCACTCACGCAAAGCCCTGCTCTTCGTTTCTACTTAAATTCTTTAAGGATTTTCTCCGCTATTTCCTTCATTTCGTCAGCCTCAAACTTCAGATGCTCCTTACGGAAGTCAACATCAGCCTCGCTCTGCATAGGAATGAGGTGAATATGAGCATGCGGAACCTCCAAGCCCAGCACCACCTGCGCCACCTTCTTGCAAGGGAAAGCAGCCTTGATAGCCTTAGCCACACGCTTTGCGAACACCTGAAACTCAGCGATGTCCTCATCCTCCATATCGAAGATATAGTCCACCTCCTTCTTAGGAATCACCAATGTATGTCCTTTAGCCAAAGGACTGATGTCGAGGAAAGCATAAAACTTATCATTCTCGGCACACTTGTAGCTTGGTATTTCGCCAGCCACGATTTTTGAGAAAATAGTCATAATAGTATATCTTTTAAGAATCCACTATATAGTTTACGCAATCGAAATCTTGTCGATGCGTAGTTTGATGGTACCACGAGGAATCTTTATCTCCACCTCGTCGCCCACCTTTTTGTTGAGCAATCCCTGTGCGATAGGAGTATGAATAGAAATTTTGCCTTCGCGGAGGTTAGCCTCGCTCTCGCTCACGATAGTGTACGACATCTTCGACTGGTTAGCGAGATTTGTCATCTCCACCTTCGACATAATCTGTACAGCATCAGTGCTCAGACGTGATAAGTCAACGATCTTAGCCTCCGCAATAGCGAGTTTCATCTTGTTGATTTTATCTTCGAGATGAGCCTGAGCCTCTCTGGCTGCATCATATTCTGCATTTTCACTCAGGTCACCCTTGTCGCGAGCCTCTGCTATAGCTGCAGAAGCCTTAGGGCGCTCCACAGATTCGAGCTGCTGTAGCTCTGCTACGAGCTTGTCGTAGCCTTCTTGTGACATGTAAGCCATAATTAAAAATGTTTTTTACTTAGGTTATATATATATATTAATAATGTGTAATCTTCCTTATCTCCTTTCATCCTCATCGAGTGGTGTAAAAAAAACGAGAATTCCGACATCACGTCAATGTCGGAATTCCGTCTCCTGTTATACTCGTATGAATCTTTTGCGAAGATAGCGCAAGCGAGCGCAATGAGAGTTTACTCTCAAATTGCCGAGCGCAGCTTTATTTTCTGCAAAGATAGCGCAAGCGAGCGCAATGAGAATTTACTCTCAAATTGCCGAGCGCAGCTTTATCTTCTGCAAAGATAAGCAATTAAATCGATACTGCCAAACTTTCCTTCATTTAAAAACTTTTTCCTCCTTTTTTCCTCCTTTTTACCTTTTTACACTTTACCTTTTTACCCTTCTAAAACTTCGTGTAGATTCGCCCTATTACTTCCCGTTGGTCAGTGGGTCTACGACTAATCTCGTGTTCGTCTCCCTTACACGAACTTTTCGCCCCTCTTTATTTGCACTTCATTCACAAACTTCCTTACCAGTGCCGACGAGTCCTCCTTCTTGCATATCAACAGCACGTTGCCCTCCTCAGCCACGATATAGCCATCGAGACCATTTATCACAGCCAACTTACCCTTAGGCAACTTCACCACATTACCCTTAGCATCATCCAGCACCACATCACTGTCAATAATCACGTTGTCATCCTCACTCTTCTGCATAGCCTCATAAATGCTATGCCATGTGCCGAGATCAGCCCAACCGAAGTCACACCTCATCATACACACATTCTCCGACTTCTCCAATATAGCCTCATCAATAGAAAGGTTAGGATACGAAGGAAAATTCTCCATCACATACCTTCTCTCAGCCTCAAGACTATTCACATCCTCAGTCTTATCGAAATTGCGCAACACCGGAGGCAAAAACTTCACGAAACATTCACGCAGATAGTTCACGTTGCCCAAGAACAGCCCAGTATTCCAATAAAACTCGCCACTCTCCATAAACATCTTTGCGAAATCCCTGTCAGGCTTCTCTGTAAACGACTTCACCTTATAGAAGTTATTCTCCACCCCATCGCCAAGCTGGATATAACCATACCCTGGCTCAGGACGCGTAGGCTTCACACCCATCGTAAGCAACCTCTTGTTACCCTCAACAAACTTCAATCCCTCCAACACGTTACGTTTGAAAGCCTCCTCATTAAACACAATCTGATCAGAAGGCGTAGCTATCAAACAACCATTAGGATTAAGGAGAGATATTCTGTGGTTAGCCCACGACAAACTTGGCGCCGTGTTACGGTAAATAGGTTCAGCCAAAATCTGATCCTCACTAAGCTCAGGCAGTTGCTCACGCACCAAGTCACGATAATTTAAATATGTAGAAACATAAATATTCTCCTTAGGCACAATATCCAGAAACCTCTCATACGTCTGCTGCAACTGAGTTTTTCCAGTACCGAAGAAGTCCAAAAACTGTTTTGGCTTGCTTTCACGACTGCAAGGCCAGAGTCTTCTGCCCTTACCGCCAGCAAGTATCACGCAATAATAATTCTTATTATCTGTAGCCATAGTTGGTTAAGTTAAGTTAAGTTTAGTTTTTCAAGTTTCACTCATCAATCTTAATACCCCACATTTCTGTGGCATAAGACTATTATCAACCTTAAATTCACTAAATAGAGCCCACAAAGTCCCTAATTTCGCATACGAAAGTACACATTTATCACGAAACAGCCAAGACTTTTGTATTTTTTTAGCTGAAAACTTTGTTTATTCAGAAAAAATATATACCTTTGCACTCGCAATTAAGCCCAGATGGCGGAATCGGTAGACGCGCTGGTCTCAAACACCAGTGGGGCAACCCGTGCCGGTTCGACCCCGGCTCTGGGTACGCTATTCTTAAAGGATAATGATTTGAGCGCAATGCTCAATGAATTATCCTTTTTTTGTTTGTTGCGCCCCACAATGTGGTGTACGGGCGTCAGTTTATTAAAACAAATACTTACCTTTGTAACGCGTTGAGGCAGACCACATACAGTCTGCCCGCAGTGTTGAACAGTTACCACAAACACATACACCTATATTATAAATATGCGTAAGACAACAATGACCCTCATGGCAGCCCTGCTGGCTGCCCCGATGTGGGCACAAGTAACGCCCCTCGGAGGCTTCTACTACGGACAAATGCCCGCACCCACAGGCTGGGAGTGGCAAAGCCCCGACTCGGTAGCCTATAACAAGCAGCAGCCACACGCCTGGTTCTTCTCGTTTGAGAATGTAGAGCAGGCGCGCAAGGTGCTGCCCGAAAACAGCGCCCTCTGGCAGAGCCTCGACGGCCAGTGGCAGTTCCATTGGGCCAAAAATCCCGACGAACGCCCAAAGGACTTTTACAAGACAGACTTCGACGCCTCGGCATGGGACAAAATACAAGTGCCCATGTCGTGGAACATGGCCGGCAAACAAGCCAACGGCACCTTTAAGTATGGTGAACCCCTCTACTCAAACCAGCGCGTCATATTCCAGCACCAAGTGCGACAGGGCGACTGGAAGGGTGGGGTGATGCGCACCCCGTCAAAGGACTGGATGACGTATAAAAACCGCAACGAGGTAGGTTCCTACCGCCGCACTTTCACCCTCCCCGCAGCGTGGGACGGCAAGGAAGTGTACATCAACTTCGATGGCGTAGACTCATTCTTCTACCTCTACATCAACGGCCATTACGTAGGTTTCTCAAAGAACTCACGCAACCTCGCACAGTTCGACATCACACCCTATCTCAACAAGAAGGGCGAAAACGTGATAGCCGTTGAGGTATACCGCCACAGCGATGGCTCATTCCTCGAGAGCCAGGACATGTTCCGCCTGCCGGGCATCTTCCGCACCGTGGCACTCACTGCCAAACCCAAGGTGCAGGTGCGCGACATCAAGGCCATTCCCGACTTTGATGCCACCTACACCAACGGCAGCCTCCACATCAGTGCCGAGGTGAGCAACCTCACCACCAAGGCCGCCAAGGGTTACACCATCGAGTACAGCCTCTACGAGAACGAGCTATACTCAGACAACAACACCCTCGTGCCAGGCGTGTCAGCAGTGGCCAAGGTAGGCGACGTGGCCAAAAATGGCGAACTTACCGCCAGCGTCACCCTCAATGCCGGCAATGTGGTAAAGCCCTGGAGCGCCGAGGCACCACACCGCTACACCCTCGTCGGACAGCTCAAGGACAAAAAGGGACATGTGGTAGAGACCTTCTCAACCAACGTAGGTTTCCGCAAAATCGAAATTAAGGACACACCCGCCAGCCAGGACGAGTTCGGACTGGCCGGACGCTACTACTACCTCAACGGCAAGCCCATCAAGATGAAGGGCGTCAACCGTCACGAAAACAATCCGCAGACGGGACACTACGTCACCCGCGAGCAAATGCAGAAGGAAGTGTTCCTGATGAAGCGTGGCAACATCAACCACGTGCGCAACTCACACTATCCCGACGCACCCTACTGGTACTACCTCTGCGACAAGTACGGCATCTACCTTGAGGACGAGGCCAACATCGAGAGCCACGAGTACTACTATGGCAAGGAAAGCCTCTCACATGTGCCCGAGTTCCGCAACGCCCACTTGGCACGTAACATGGAGATGGTGCACAGCACTGTCAACCACCCCTCAGTGGTGATATGGAGCCTTGGCAACGAAGCCGGACCCGGCGACAACTTCAAGGATTGCTATGCCGCCATCAAGCAGTACGACCAAAGCCGCCCCGTGCAGTATGAGCGCAACAACGACATTGTCGACATAGGCTCTAACCAGTACCCCTCAATAGCTTGGGTGCAGGGCGCTGTCAGGGGCAACTACAACATGAAGTACCCTTACCACATATCAGAGTACGCACACTCTATGGGTAATGCCGTGGGCAACCTGGTAGACTATTGGAACGCCATCGAGAGCACCAACTTCTTTATGGGCGGCGCCATCTGGGACTGGGTAGACCAGGCCATGGAGGGCACCGACTCCGTAACCGGCAAAACCTACTGGGGCTACGGCGGCGACTTCGGACCCGACAACAAGCCCAACGACGGCATGTTCTGCATGAACGGCGTGATGCGCCCCGACCTCTCACCCAAGGCACAGTACTTCGAGGTGAAAAAGGTGTATCAGAATGTGGGCGTCAAGGCTGTCGACCTCAAACAGGGACGCATCGAGATATTCAACAAAAACTACTTCGAGCCGCTCAAGGGCTACCAGGTAGTATGGTCGCTCTACAAAGACGGCGTGTGTGTGGAGAAGGACAAACCCCTGATGGGCGCCAAGAACATACTCGGCCCGCGTGAGCGCCAGGAGTATGTGCTGCCCTACAACTACGCGCAGCTCGACCCCAACAGCGAGTACTTTGTCAAGGTGCAGTTCCTGCAGGGCCAGGACATGCCGTGGGCCAAGAAGGGCTATGTGCAGATGGAGGAGCAACTCCGTGTGAAAGGTGCCGACGTAAAGGCACCCGCCATTAAGAGTGTGGCCGCCAAGGGCACTGCCAATGTCACAGTAGGCAGCAAGCAAGTCAGCGTCAAGGGCCACAACTACGACATCAACATCGACCTCAGCACAGGCGCCATCAGCCACCTTGCCTACAACGGACAGGAGATTATTGCCAACGGCAACGGTCCCAAGCTCGACGCCTTCCGTGCCCCCACCGACAACGATGCCGGCATTGGCTATCACAACGCGTGGTTCAAAAACGGCCTTTATGACCTGCAGCACAAGGTAGTGGGCAAGCCCACCATTGTCAAGGGCAAGAACGGTGTGACACAAATAAGCCTCACCATCGAGAGCCAGGGCCGCGAGGGCAGCCAGCAGGTATACTCCGACCGCGACCGCAACCCGCAGACAGTCTACACCTTCAGCCAGGGCAAGCACGCCCTTGGTGCCGACGACTTCAAGTTCACCACCAACCAGGTGTACACCATCTATCCTGATGGCTCGGTAGAGTTGCAGAGCACCATCTCGGCCAACCGCACCAATGTGGTACTGCCCCGCATAGGCTACTCTATGAAACTGCCCAAGCAGTACAACCAGTTCAGCTACTACGGCCGCGGCCCTGTCAACAACTATGCCGACCGCAAAACCGGCCAGTTCATCGAGCTGCACCAGGGCGAGGTAGGCAAGCAAGACATCATACTGCCCAAACCCCAGTCTATGGGCAACCGCGAGGAGGTGCGCTATTGCGCCCTGCGTCCCGCCCAGGGTGGCGAGGGTGTAGCCTTTGTGGCCGACAGCGTCATGTCAGTATCGGCTCTGCCGTGGAGCCAGCAGCAGCTCACCCAGGCTGCCCACATCTACCAGCTGCCCGAGAGCGATGGCACCTACCTGCATCTCGACGCCAAGGTAACCGGTCTTGGTGGTGCCAGCTGCGGCCAGGGTGGCCCGTTTGTTGAGGACCAGGCCCTCAGCCACAACTACAACTTCGGCTTCATCATACGTCCGCTCGCAGCTCAGCAGCAGCTTGCCGAGGTGGCCAAGGTAAGCCCCTCGGGTGAGCAGCCCATCAGCATCGAACACAGCCGCACGGGCATGGTCACACTGAGCAGTCCTGCCAAGGGCCGCACCATCATGTATGCCCTGGGCGGCAGCAAGAAGGCCACAGCCTACACCGCGCCCGTCAATCTGCGTGCCGGTGGCACCATCACTACGTGGTACAAGGACAATCCCGCTATGAAGACCTCCATGACCTATGCCAAGGTTGAGAGCGTGCCCCTGCAGGTAGTCTTTGCCTCGTCGCAGGAGCCTGGCAGTGGCGATGCCTCATACCTTGTCGATGGCGACCCCGCCACTATATGGCACACCATGTACTCTATCACCCTGGCCAAGTACCCCCACTGGGTAGATTTCGATGCCGCCGAGCCCAAGCTCATGAAGGGCTTCACCTTCCTGCCCCGTCAGAGCGGTCAGAATGGTTGGGTCAAGGACTACGAGGTGTATGTGAGCCAGGACGGCAAGTCGTGGGGTGAGCCTGTGTGCAAAGGCACTTTCGCTGCCAATGCCGAGCTCAAGCGCGTCATGTTCAGCAAGCCCGTCAAGGCACGTTACATTCGTTTCCGTGCGCTCAACGAGCAGAATGGTCAGGACTTCGCCTCAGGCGCAGAGTTCTCGCTGATTGCAGAATAACGAACACGCAGGGCGCCTCGCTCGCAGATGTGCAAATGTGCAAATGTGAGCAGAAGCGCAATATGCTAATATAATAATGGGCTGACGCCGCAGCGTTGCAAATAGTAACGCTACGGCGTCAGCCCTTTTTTTGTGCGTGTGCGTATCATCAGCACATCTTCCTGTCAGCCCATTCGCGTGCATAGCTTTCAGAATATGTTTTCATCTTATTGCAGTCCGGTGAAACGTAAACATACGAATGGACTCAAGCACCCAACGCTACCTCCCAACGCTACCTCCCAACACAACCACGCAACACAACCACGCAACTCAAGCACACAACGCAAGCACATAACTCAAGCACTAATGGGGGCGACGCGTCTCGCGTCGGGATAGAGAAAGGAGGAAGATACGAACGCTACTAAATAAATAGCCACATCTTTCCCCGACGCGAGACGCGTCGCCCCCATTAGTGCTTGCGTTGTGTGCTTGCGTTGTGTGCTTGCGTTCCTTTGCGGCGCGTTTCATACAACTTAAAATCCTCCAAAAAACCTGTCTCGCTAAAAGTCGATTTCGTACACCCTGCTTGTAAGGGCAAAAGCATCACTATGAGTCTTGGAACTTTGCGTGCACAGCCTTCAGAATATGTTTTTAAGCATAAAAGTGACACAAAATGTGACAGAAGTATTGCGCAATGTATAAAAAGGTTTTAATTTTGCGCCGAATTGATAATGAAAACGCAAGATACAGCCATTGCATTAAGTGTTGTTGATAAAAGCAGAGCAGAGCAATGAGGCTGTCGTGCCGCAGTTGTGCGTTTACAAATGCGGCAGCGTAAATTTACACAAAATTATTTAGCAACAAATTATGACACGCAACGCTTATTATGTACTTCCCTCCATGTTTGGTCGTAAGCCCAAGCACGTGGACTTGTGTGCCAACAATATGCTGTTATTTACCCCCCCCGTTTGTTATAGACATTTCACATCAGCAACGTACACACGCTATGGTGCAAGCCCCCTTTGTGCCGTAGTGTCATCGCCGCGCCATGGTCTGTATTGCCAGTCCATAGCGCGGCGATAGTTGTGTTGTACGTTGTCCGACGCTGCATTTATAACTTAATATCAACAAATATCACAACCTATGAAGAAAATTTCTACTCTTGCCTTGGCACTCATTGCCATGGGCAGCCTGTCTATGCCCGCTTCGGCACAGGTAACTTTTGAACCGGTTTCAAGTATTGATGCTTCGGGCTGGTATGAGATGCGCCAGGTGAAAAGTGCTAAAAACAATGCTGTCACTTCAGAGTCACCTAAGTATGTTTTTTCTAACGAAACTAAGGGTTATTCATGGTTCGGCACGTCGGATACTCAGAAGGAAGATGCTACTGCCTTTATTTATATAGACAAAGGTGTAGCCGATTATGGTATTCAGAATATCAATGGCAAGTGGGGTCAAAGTAAAGCACAGGCAACAGATACTCGTTCTGGTATGAGTATTAATGTAGCGAGTACCGAAGACAAGACATTTACTGTAGGTAATTATTGGGACGATTATAATACAGGTATAATGGGCGGTTTTGGCGGCAGTAGTACTGCCCGCTTCCAATTTTCAAAGGTAAGCGAAGAGACTCTCTCTAAATATGATGTTTATACTGTCGAAATTAATGGTGATATAACTACTGGAAGTGTGACAAGTAATATAGAGGCCAACAAGGGTACAAAGACTGTATATCCTGGCGGTAGTTTCTTCTTTACAACAGGCACAAAGCTGGAAGTTAGTAACTTTATAGCACCAGATATTGCAAACGTCAATAAGGTTATTAGCATTGATGATGAGAATAAAAAAGTAAGTGTAACTTACACATACTCTTTAGATGCTTTAGTTACTCAAGCCAATGAAGCAATTTCTCACAGAAGTGCTGGTTATCCGTTAGAAAACAGTGAGTCTCGTACAAAGCTTCAAGAAGCTATCAATGCAGCAGACGGCGCTGGTGATAAAAAAACGAAGTTTGATAATTTGAACACGGCTTTAACGGCGTACAAGAAAGATAAGGCTGTAAAGATGCCTGAGGATGGTAAGGTTTATGTTATCACCAATGTGCAAAATGATGGCACTTGCTATTATTTTTCATACAAAACAGAGAACATACTTAAGGCCGTAAGTGATAAGTCTCAAGCTGCTCAGTTCGTGTGCCGTGTAGTAAATGACAAGTATGTATTTGTTAATGTAGAGGACGGCAAATACTTGGTGGTTGCTGCTGTAAATAACCAAGGTACCAATAGCGGTAAGGGGTATATAACAGAATATGATGCGCAATGGGCAGACTTGACATTGTCAAAGAACAGCATGTTCTCTTGTTTCAATATAGGAGGAAAACGTGCAGAAAGTGGTAATAACGCGACTGGTAATTTCATTGTTGACAAGGCAGACGGTGCGTTCAATGGCTGGAATATGACTGAGCGCAATAACGACGCTAATACCACCGCCTTCAAGCTCGAAGAAGTTTCTTACCCCAACACCGTCACTTTCAACGCTGTGAGCGACGTTGAAGGCGTGAGCAACCTCGCCACATTCAGCGCACCATTTGCTACTGTTGTACCTGCTAACGTTACAGCCTACTATGTAAGCACTGCCGACAATAGCAAGGCTACAATGAAGGCCATCGAGGCTGGCAAGGCTATCCCCGCAAAGGCTGGTGTTATCCTTACTTCAACTACGGGTACTGAGGCTACCATGATCCCCGCTACTACTGAAACTGCTGCAGAACTCACTGGCAACAGACTCGGCAACTCTGCTGGTGCTGACAAGACAATCGCAGATGGCGACAATGCCTACATTCTTGCTAAGGGTGATAACGGCACAGCATTCTACAAGGGTACTATTGGTTCAACACTCAAGGCAAACAAGGCATACTTGACTCTCAATGCAGCCGGTGGCGAACAGGCCATCTCTATGAACTTTGGTGGCAACGTAACTGGCATCAACCAAATCGTTAATGCCGAGCAGAACAACGCCCCCGTTTACGACCTCACCGGCCGTCGCGTAGTGCGCACCGTTAAGGGTGGCCTCTACATCAAGGGTGGCAACAAGTTCATTGCACGCTAATTAAATTGACAGTAGTATTAAACCATCAAAACAGATAATGACAATGAAAAAGACATATATGGCTCCCACAGCCCAGGCTATCACATTCGATGCCATGACCATGCTCGCCGCCTCAAACGAACTGAAGGTGAGCGACAAGGAAGTTGACGCAGGCACCTCTTTCTCTGGCGAGAAGGGCTGGAGCAGCGATTCTTGGTCTGACGAGGACTAAGCTACAACTTGAAAATATTAGGTTAGATTTATTATACATGGGGGGTTGGCAGACCGTGAGGTTAGCCAACCCCATTTTTAGTGCCGTAAGTAACTCAAGCTCTAATGGGGGCGACGCGTCTCGCGTCGGGAAAAATGAGCACTAATTAGGCTTCTATCTGTGAGCTTTTGCTTTAATTTTCCCGACGCGAGACGCGTCGCCCCCATTAGAGGTAGCGTTTGTTGCTTGCGTTTAGTGCTTGCGCTTTGTGTTAGCGTTTAGAATTATTGCAGTCCGGTAAAAGTCTAAAGCATTACTATGTGCTTTAGCGCCTCACCGAACGCCAATAATTGGCTCAAATCTCCCCATTCTGAGAGTCCGCTCACAAGCCACAATTCCGCAAATATCTAAATATTCTTGGAATTAATTCCGCAAATATCTAAATATTTTTGGAATAGCGGCAAAATGTGCTTATATTTGCAGCGACGTGCAACACGTAAACTTACACATGGGTAGTTCCAAAAACAGACTTATAGAACCACCCAAAACAAAGAGCTACTTATGATAAAGCGAATATTAGAAGACAGCGTGACCAAACACATAAATAGTGGCAAGGCCATAATCATATATGGAGCCCGCCAGGTAGGTAAGACCACATTGTTGCGCCAAGCCATAACAGCCCCCGACACCCTGTGGCTGAATGGCGACGAAGCCGATGTGCGTGCGCTGTTTGAGAATCCCACCTCAAGCCGCATCAAGTCAGTCATAGGCAAAAGCAAAACACTGGTGGTGGACGAGGCACAGCGCATAACCGACATAGGGCTTTGCTTGAAACTGATTATAGACAACATGCCCGACGTGCAGGTTGTAGCCACGGGCAGTTCGTCGTTTGCATTGGCCAACAAGGTGAACGAACCGCTTACAGGCCGCAAGCACGAGTATTTGATGTTTCCGTTGTCTTTTGCCGAATTAGCGGCATACAATGGTTTGCTTGTCGAGAAACGTTTGTTGCCTACACGCCTTGTGTTTGGCACATATCCTGATGTGGTGAACAATGCCGGTGACGAGCGTGACATACTGCAGCAATTATCCGACAGCTATGTGTATAAAGATATCCTGCTGTTCGACAGAATAAAGAAGAGTGACAAGATACTCAAGTTGCTTCAGGCTTTAGCCTTTCAAATAGGCTCAGAAGTGTCGTATAATGAATTAGCGCAGCTTTGCGGTCTCGATTCAAAAACCGTAGATTCATACATACAGTTGCTTGAAAAGGCATTCATCATATTCAGGCTGCCGTCGTTCAGTCGCAATTTGCGCAACGAGCTGAAGTTCGCCAAGAAAATATACTTTTGGGATTGTGGCATACGCAATGCCATAATTCGTAATTTCCAGCAAGCCGAATTAAGGTCAGACATTGGGGCCTTGTTCGAGAATTATGTCATAGCAGAGCGCTTAAAGCAGCAGAGTTATGCCCGCACTTATGCCAACGGCTATTTTTGGCGCACAACAGCCAAAAGCGAAATAGACTATTTGGAGGAGTGCGACGGTATGCTGACAGCCTATGAGTTCAAGTGGAACCCCCGACGTAATGCTGCGGTTCCGCTGTCGTTCTCGCGCAGCTATCCCGATGCGGCGTTCAAAGTAATAACCCGCGATAATTATGATGAAATATTGCTGTAAGGAGGTTAACGGGTTGACAAGTTGACAGGTAAGTATGTTATACACCACTGCTTATATGTTAAAGTCAGAATGGCAAGAAACTTAAAGGAACAACAAACTTACCCGTCAACCAGTCAACCCGTCACCCTGTTAACCAGGAAACGCACAAAAACAATCAATAAATGTCATCATTATTTCTATTACAATACACCTGCCTGTTAGTGTTTGCCATGCAAACACTCGTGCTTGTCGTTTCACGCTTTCAGGTGTCCGTAGTCAACCGCCAGTACGAAAAATCGCGCTGGTCGCTCGTGGCCGCCGCCGTGCTGCTGATGATACACTACGGCCTGCAAATGGCCTGCGGCTTCAGAGCCCACAGCGACGATGCCGGCACGATAGTAAACATACTGTTCTACACCCCCGCCACCTTCCTGGTGGCCCATTCCATACTCAACCTCGAGTGCGAAAAGCGTCGGCGCCGTCGCTACGACCTGTTGTTTGGCATATTGCTTGTGGCCACATTCGTTGCATTTGGCAGTGGGTGGCTGAGGCGCAACAGTCTGTACATGCCCTATGAGCAAATGGTGTTGCACACCCTCTATTTGGTGTCCATGCTCACGAGCATCGTCATACCGCTCAGCGAGATACACCGCAACAGGAGCAGGGTAGAGGCCGAAACGGGTGGCGACATCATGCCCTATGTGCGCTATACGTGGGCGGGCTACCTGCTGTTTTGCTGCACTTCGCTTGCGCTTGTGGGTGCCATCATGTGGCGTCCGCTGCTCTTTGTTGTAGGGCCGGCCGTGCTGCTCTCCGCTGTCATCTTCAACCTGAGTTTCGTGGCCATGGGCTACAACCTTGCCCCCATCGACGAGGTGCTGACCGATGTGGCCGACGCCTCACAGTCAATGGACGATGGTGACACCGATGAGTCAGCATCAGACAATGCCGTCCCCGAGCAGTTGTCACCCGAAATGGTGCGTATTGTTGAGGCTGCCCTTGCCGCGTGGTGTGCCGAAAAGAACTTTCGCGACACCACCGTCAACATGGTCAAACTCTCACAGAGCATAGGTGTGGTGCGCCGCGTCCTCAGCATCTATTTCGACCAGCATTTGCACACCACCTTCCGCATTTGGTTGAGCGACATACGTTTTAAGGAGGCGCAGGACTACATCAAGGCCCACCCCGAGTACACCATCGAGAGTGTGTCGTCGGCCTGTGGCTTTACATCGCGCAGCCAGTTGTACAGGATATTCAGCGCCCGCACTGGCATGACGCCCCGCGAGTGGCGTGACGGGCAGATGGCGTAGCGAGCTGTGCCCGGTGATGAGCATTTTCTTTTTATTTTCCCGACGCGAGACGCGTCGCCCCCATTAGAGGTAGCGTTTGTTGGTGGCGTTTTGTGCTCGAAGAAACGCAAGCTTTTGCGCTTGAAGAAACGCAAGCTCTAATGGGGGCGACGCGTCTCGCGTCGGTGCAACTCAAGCGCTAACCGCTAACGCGGGAAACATAAGAACATAAGGACATAAGAACAGAAGATAACGTTCGTGTTAGCCGCTTAGCGCGGAAAACATAAGGAACATAGGTTTACATAAGAAACACATAAGGCCGCTGCGCGGCTGAAGGCCACGGACTAACGTCCGGGTGGCCTCAAGAACATAAGGGCTGACGCCG
>OLGY01000148.1_pt1 | contig 60942 bp, 51 predicted proteins | sample 1605951 | NCBI WGS metagenome assembly OLGY01 (sample SAMN03283280) | human gut metagenome | biome: human-associated habitat; material: feces | host: Homo sapiens | place: Peru | collected 2012
CGCGAGCTGGGTTCAGAACGTCGTGAGACAGTTCGGTCCCTATCCGGCGTGGGCGTAGGATATTTGAGAGGAGCTGTCCTTAGTACGAGAGGACCGGGATGGACAAACCTCTGGTGTATCTGTTGTTTTACCAAAGGCATGGCAGAGTAGCCAAGTTTGGCAGGGATAAACGCTGAAGGCATCTAAGCGTGAAGCCCCCCTCAAGATAAGATATCCCATCTTCGGAGTAAGACCCCTTGAAGACTACAAGGTTGATAGGCTTCAGGTGTAAGTGCGGTAACGCACTCAGCTGAGAAGTACTAATAGGTCGAGGACTTATCCTTAGAGGTTTCTAAGAGATAAGCTTTAGAAGATACCTCTTTCTGTGTGAAATTCTGAAGGTACAGAATAAAAAAGTACCGGGAAAATTTAACGCTGCAGCAGGTGTTAAATTTTTTCTGTATATAGGGGATTGGTCAAATGGTATGATAGGGGTCTCCAAAACCTTTGGTGGGAGTTCGATTCTCTCATCCCCTGCTGATAATAAGCGCCAGAAACCTTGAATTTACAAGGTTTCTGGCGTTTTTTGTTTGTGAAAAAACAAAATCCGTAATAATTACGGAACGAAAATCAAGGAGCAATATACTTCATGTATGAACTTAAGAGACAGTTTTCTACTGTTGAATACAGAGAGAAAACACATGTGTATCAGACAGGAGGTAGTGGATTAGGTCAGGCCCATCTGCCATCCATCAAAAAGGAACATATAGTCGATTCTTTATGAGCAAATTTTTACGTATTATGTTAATATAGAAAAAGAATAGAGATGACTGAGGTTGAGAAAATATGAGAATAATACACTGTGCGGATATCCATCTTGATTCTGCTCTGAGTGCACATCTTGGAAGAGAAAGAGCCAGAAGCAGAAGAAATGAGATACTTAACACATTCAGGAAAATATTCGGGTATGCTGCAGAGAATGATGTGCAGGCGGTTATAATAGCAGGGGATCTCTTTGACTCAGAGACTGTGTCTGCCACGACGATCAATGTAGTTCTGGGGGAGATAGCGAAGCATGCTGACATAGATGTGTTCTATCTGAGGGGAAATCATGACCCGGATGAAAGCTTATTTGCGGGGCGGAGACTCCCGGAGAATCTGTATTTGTTCGGGGAGGATTGGATCAATTATCAGCTTAAGGGATCACATATAGTGATCGCGGGGGTTGTGCTTACTGCAGAGAATTGTGACAGAATATATGACGAGCTTGAACTGGATGAGAAGGATATAAATATTGTCACACTCCACGGACAGGAGCAGGAATACGGCAGAGCCCGCAATGTGAATGACGTGTGCCTGAAGCGACTCAGAGGAATAGGTATAGATTATCTGGCACTGGGACATGTGCACGGAAGAAAGTTGGAAAGCCTTGATCACAGGGGATTCTACTGCTATCCGGGATGTCTGGAGGGCAGGGGCTTTGACGAGTGTGGTGAGCACGGCTTTATGGTGCTTGATGTGGATGAGAGGAAGCATACGGTTGAGACCGAATTTGTGTCATTTGCCTATAGAAGGCTGTTCGATGTGGAAGTGGACGTGACAGGGGCAGAGTCAAGCTCTGATGCGGCGGACATGATCGCAGACAGACTGTATCAGGAACTGCCGGGGACCATGGAAGATGAGTCCAGGGACATGGTGAGGGTATCCCTCACAGGCGCGGTAAATGTTGAGAGCGAGATAAACACGGATTATCTGACTAAGCAGTTTCAGGATTCGTTCTACTATATGGAGATAGTGGATCACACGGAATTTCAGGTGGATTACACGAGTTATATGGATGATGCATCCCTCAAGGGCGAATTTGTGAGGAAGGTCATGGAGCAGGATATGTGTGAAAATGACAAGGCATATGTGATCCAGACAGGTCTCAGGGCTCTTGCGGGCGAGGAGATATTTTAAGTATGAGATTGATATCTTGTTATATAGATGGATTTGGCAAATTGAATAACATGGAAGTCCAGTTCGAGGATGGGATAAATACATTTGTCCAGGATAATGGCTGGGGCAAGTCGACTCTTGCTACATTTATCCGGGTCATGCTGTATGGCTTCGACGGTGAGACGAAGAGAAATGACATTGAGAATGAAAGAAAAAGATATCGCCCGTGGTCGGGGGCTGCCTATGGCGGAGAACTGGTATTTGAGAGCAGGGGCAGAAACTACAGGGTTCAGAGGACATTTGGCGCGAAGAAGAGCGATGACAAATGCGTGATATACGACGAGGCGACCCATGCTGTGACAGGAATGTTCACGGATAAGCTTGGGGAGGAGCTGTTTCATGTGGATTCTGCGTCATTTGTGAGAAGTATGTACATAGGGCAGGATGACTGCCGGACCTGGGCGACGGATGGGATAAGTGCTAAGCTTGGTAATATCGCTGACAGCACGGATGATATAAGCAATTATGAGAATGCCAGACAGATACTGAAGAATGTCATAAACAGGCAGTCGCCAACCAAGCGGACGGGGGAACTGTACAGGAGAAAATATGAGCTTGATGGGATGCGTGAGCAGGTCAGGGAGCTTGATGGAATAGACAGACGGATAAATGAACTGAATAAAAATATCCGGGAAATAGAAATGCATAATCAGAGCCGGATGAGACGACAGCGTGACAGTAAATATATTATGACAGGATTTTGTGCGTTGATCGCAGCACTTTTATCTCTGGGAATGTGGAAATTTATGCTCGGAATAGAAGAGCCTGACGATATGGCTATGATTATATTTGTTGTATGTGCAGGTATATTTTGTGTACTCGGAATCTACTACATTATGCGCGGGATAAATGAAAAGATCAGGCGCATTCAGAATAATGAGAAAGAGCCGGGGGATGCCTCTGATGATAATAGACCGATTGAATCAGATGATATATATACTGTTGATGAAGAAGCCGATATGGATGAGGAAATGTCTGCTTATATGGCAGGAAATATGAGACTTGGCGAGTATGCAAGGGAGCTGGCGGAGCTCAAGCTTCGAAGACAGGAGATAGCTGCTGTGAAGGCATCGTTGGCAGATAAGAAAAAGGCTCTGGATGATGATCTTCACAGATACGAGCTCAACGTAAAGGCGTACGAGCTGCTGGGGGAGGCAAGGGATACATTTGCAGTAGGGCATTCGGCGCCGGTCATGGAGGCATTTGACAGGTATTATGAGTGCGTTACGGGAGAGCCGGCAGGGAATGTACAGGCGGCCCCTGATATGACGATCAGGTACAGAGAACAAGGAATGTACAGGGATTCTCAAACCTTGAGCTCAGGCTTGGCGGATATTCTCGGAGTGTGTGTAAGAGTTGCCATAGTGGATAGCATGTATCAGGACGAGAAGCCGATGCTCATAATGGATGATCCATTTGTCAATCTTGATGACAGGAACATGGCAGGGGCGAAAAAATTTGTGGAGAAGATATCGGAAAAATATCAGATATTGTATTTCACATGCAGCCAAAATCGTGTACTATAGACACATAATAAATACTCAGGAGGAAGTATGTTGAGGACAATAAGGAAGGGATTGTATAAGTCGAATAACGTAAGATTTCTTGCTCTGCTTATCGCAGTGGCATTTGTTCTGCTGACGGAGATGGCATGCGTGGGAAACATGACGGTCAAAGCGGAGACTGCAGGAGATGTGGCTGCATCTGTATATGCGGATGCGGAGGCTCCGGGGGTGGCGACACCTACCAGTGTGGTGGAGAAAACAGCACTTAAGATGAACAGCAGCACATATGTGTTCACGAACTCTACTGATGGCATGTTCAGACTCAGCTTTGCGGAGGGCGAGAGTTACTTTATTGGTTCAGGTGAGGACAGTGATACACTTATCACATACGCACTGATAAGATATAACTCCAAGTTTTATCTTGTCGCAGCGGATGACAGCGATGCAAATGTGCAGTATAACGGAAGCTACACAGACACCAGCTTTGAGATGCTGAAGTCAGCGAATTATAATTCTTCAAGCAGATATGTCAACATGAGCGTTAAGAGCGGCAATACCATAGAGCTTAAAAAGTTTACATTTGCCAGGGACTATTCTGTAGCGCTGACAGGATATTATAATGGAGTGTATTATACCGAGGGCAGTCCAGCGACAGGACTGTTCACAAGATCCGGGTACTGTGATTATTTTGTGAGTGGCAAGGCTGTTGTGGGAGATGGCTGGTACAAATATGGCAGCAGTTCACCGGCAGGGGAGCTTGTTGACGCGGATATATCCGGAAGCATGTCTGGAAATGATGTGAAGTATATCCAGCTTTTTGATGGGCATGTTGTGAGCGCTTATCACGGCAATTATTTCTATAGTTATAATGGAACAGTCAGGACCACCGTCAAGAATAAAGCGGTCATGGTGAATAATATAAAAGTCCTGTTTGACAAGAATGGCAATGCGTACAAGGGACTCAGAACAGAAAATTCCAGAGTGTACTACTACGAAGCGGGTATTCCGGTCAAGAACGTGGTGAAGCAGTTTGGAGAAGACTATTATTACTTTGGAAGTGACGGCGCTGCGGTGAGATCGGCCTGGATCACATCAGGAAACTGCGTGTATTATTTTGCGGCGGACGGAAAGGCTGTAAGGCGAATGCAGTCGGGAAGACTGTACCAGTATTCAGCGGGAAAATGGACTAGTACGGCAACCGGTGTATACGAGGTAAACAGAAGGTATTATTACTTTGTGAACGGTGCCAAGAGCAACGTCACGAAGTGGTATGAGATTTCAAGGGATAAGAAGTATTATATAAGAAACGGCGAGGCAACCTATTTTGTACAGGTGGACGGCATAAGATACAGATGTCAGAAGGTGGCGAGCGAGGGCGGCTGGACGGCTGCGGTAAATGCGTGGATACCTTCATTTGGACATGTTGTGCTCCACACGGACAGCACGGGAATGTCTGATGCGATATATTACAGGTCAACGCATACTGTATCGGGATATGCAGATACGTACAGAGTATTCTCGAATAATAGATGGATAGTAAAGAAGAATTCTGTTGTGAGACTACAGGACAACTGCAGCTACTTTGGCAAAACAGGTAAGGCGGTCAGAACAAAGGGCTGGCAGACGATAAGCGATTACAGTGCGGCTTATGTAGGCGACGAGGGAACTGTGACTGAATACGTGTATTATGACGAGAGCACAGGATATTCCGAGTATAGAAGCGGCAAGCTGCTTAGCGACAAGTCTGAAGGACTTAAGAATGCCAAGATCAACAACAAGAAGGTATATTATTTCAGCGATGCAAATGGACGATGCAGTAAACTCACGAAGATAGTAGTGGGTGATGTGGAGTATGAATTTGACAGTTGGGGAAGATGCTTCAAGACAGATTCGATAAGCTGGGATTTTGACGAATGGATGAAGAGGGTTGCCAATGAATATCTGGGCAAGACCGGAATCTACTGCAATGTATTTGTGGCAAATGCGCTTAGATACGCAGGCAGCAGCACTCCGGGAAGTGATATGTCAGTCAAGTACACCGACTTTGCAAATGGCGGATTCGTGATAAGTTCATCAAATATATGCTCAGATTGGGCACTCCGCAAGGTCATCGCCAAGGCGATTCTGGCGCAGAATGGAAGCTGGGGGGAGGCGACGGATTACGAGCTCACAGCGGACAGGGAGGACTTCTCATACGATGCGCTCCTGCCTGGTGATATAGTTGTCTACTATACGGATGGAGAGCCGACCCATGTCGGAATCTATTTTGGAAAGTTCTCTTCAACGACTGCACTTAAGCAGTATCTGAGAAAGCTTGGAGTTCCGGCTTCGGCATGTGAGGCATATGTGCATGACTGGGGTTCTAACAGCGGAAATAAGCCTGAATACTGGATCATTCAGGGTGGAATGGGCAGCAGCGATCAGGTCTATATAAGTAATTCTGCATATGATCTGTCGGGACAGTATGCCATGAAGATAATTCATGTGAGACATTAGAATGTAGAGAGATTGACATAAATGTACAGGGAACTGTGCATGATAACAAAGAAAACACCATATATGAATACGGTGAGAGGATACCTTATATGTATCCTCTTTGCGGTAGTCGTATATGGTGTTTTTGTATTTGTTGATATAGTTAAGCCTGCAGGTTTGACATGAGCGATCCCGCCATCAGTCCTCCTCGGACAGTTCCTCCCATTTCGTGTAGAGCTCGTTGAGTTCTGTGTCGGCTTCGTTCCTCTGCTTTGTGAGGTCGTTCAGCAGACCGACATTTGTGGCGTTCTCAGGAAGAAGAAACTGTTCATCGATCTCTGCGATTCTGTTCTCTAGTTCCTCGATGGATGACTCAAGCTTCTTCAGGTCATTTGCCTTCTTGCGCTGCCTTGCCGCCTCAGCTTTGCTTTCCTGCCATGAGAGCTTGGCCTGTGAGACAGCGGGAGCGGTCTGGGCCGGTGCGTCAGAGACTCCGCTTATTGGAGTGAATGGACTTCCTGAATCTGTGGAGTACGTTCTGTGGGCCTCGTAGTAATCGTAATTGCCTATATAGCTTGTGAGCTGTTTGTCCCTTAACTCGATGATTCTTGTGGCCGTCTGGTTGATGAAGTATCTGTCGTGGGATACATACAGGACGGTGCCGGTGTAGTTCCTTATTGCATTCTCCAATATCTCCTTGGATGTGATATCCAGATGGTTCGTCGGCTCATCAAGAATGAGGAAGTTGGCGGAGGAGAGCATCAGCTTGGCAAGTGACACACGTCCACGCTCACCACCTGACAGATCCTGTATTCTCTTGAACACGTCCTCGCCTGTGAAGAGGAATGCCGCAAGAACATTACGTATTCTGGTGTTGGACAGATCAGGGTAGGCATCACTTATCTCATCGAATATCGTGTTGGACATCGTGAGCACCTGATGTTCCTGATCGTAGTAGCCTATCTTAACACGGGATCCCAGTATGATGGCTCCAGCATCCTTTGCTACAAGTCTGTTGATCATCTTCAGTATGGTGGTTTTTCCGGTTCCATTTCCGCCTATCAGGGCGACATGCTCGCCGCGCTTGATATCCATATCTATTCCTGAGAACAGATTATTGTCGCCAAATGATTTGGAGAGTCCTTCAATCGTGAGTACATCCTCACCGCTAAGTACGTTAGGCTCAAGAGTAATCTTCATCTCGGAGGCAACCTCGGTTGGTTTGTCGATACGTTCTATACGTGAGAGCATCTTCTCACGGCTCTCTGCACGCTTGATGGACTTCTCACGGTTGAATTGCTTGAGCTTTGTGATGACATCCTCCTGGTGCTTGATTTCCTGTTGCTGGTTGAGATATGCCTTCATCATGTTCTCACGGATCTCGGCGCGCTTATGAGCGAAGTATGTGTAGTTGCCGTTGTATACCTGGCTGTGTCCATTGTCGAGCTCGACTATCTTGGTCACTATCTTGTCAAGGAAATAACGGTCGTGGGAGACGATGATGACGCTTCCCTGATAGGATGACAGGAAGCCCTCAAGCCATGATATGGATTCCATGTCCAGATGGTTTGTCGGCTCATCGAGGATGATGATATCCGGCTTCACCATGAGGAGTCTGCCGAGTGCAAGCCTTGTCCTCTGACCACCGGACAGAGAATCCGTGTGGCGGTCATAATCTTCCTTGGAGAAGCCAAGTCCCTTGAGAACTCCATTTGCCTCGCTCTCACAGCTATAGCCGTTCTTATATTCGAATTCGTGGGTGTAGCGGTTGTAGAGCTCCAGAGATCTCTCGAGCTCCTCACCGTTCTGTCCAGCCATGGTGTGTTCCAGTTCGCGCATCCTGTCCTGAAGCTCAAGGATAGGCTTTAGTGCATCCATCATGACACCGCGGACAGTAGTGTTGTAATTGCTCTCCTGATACTGGGACAGATAGCCGATGGTCCTGTCCTTTGACACTATGACCTGACCGGAGTCAGCACTTTCCTCACCCATTATTATCTTCAGGAGAGTGGTCTTGCCGGCGCCGTTTATGCCGACTATTGCCATTTTCTCTTTCTCCTCAAGATGAAAAGAAATATTGTCTAATATAACATCTGTGCCAAATGCTTTGCAGATGTTCTGACAGTCTAAAATCATAATTTAACCTCTCATTTGTGTTCTAGCCTTTTAATTATATATACAAGCCTTTACTTTCGCAAGAAAATGGAGTGGATTTTATACTATAAGGGTGGAATTGCACTGTTTTTTATAAAATGTTCATATCATTTTAAGCAAAATACACAATTATTGTGATATACTAGATAGAGATATGCGTGGATATAGGAAAGACGCCGCAGGGCGGATTGATACATAATTACAGAAAAGGAATGATGGAATGGATTATAGCATCTATGACTATAATAGTGACGAGAAGCTTCTTCAGGAACAGGAGATAGAGGAGATCAACAATGTGAAGATGAGTCTGCTCAACACTCTTATCACGAAGCTGAACAATGCGGGAATATATTTTAACAGTACATCGAGAATCAAGTCAGAATCGTCACTTCTGCACAAACTGGAGACCGGTAAATACTCCATGCAGGACGGCGGAAGAAAGATTCAGGATATCATAGGTATACGAATCAACCTGTTCTATCTGGAGGACATGGATATATGTGAGAAGATACTTGAGGAGACGTTCCTTCTGGACAACTGGTCCAAGACGAAGAACGAGGAGAACAAATTTGAGGCACAGAAATGCAACGGTGTGTTCAGGATACCGAGCAAATATCTGCGCAACATACCTGCAAGTGTGTGGAACAAGCCATTTGACCAGACATTTGAGGTTCAGCTCAGGACGGTGCTCTTCGAGGGTTGGCATGAGATAGAGCACGAGATGAGATATAAGTATAAGCTGGGCTCGGATTCCAAGGAGACCGATCTGTGGACGGGACACGAGGATCTGTCCAGAGTCATGAACAGTATCATAGCCAATCTGGAGCTGTGCGACTGGTCCATCATGCAGATATTCAACAGCATACACGATTCACAGTACAAGGAGAAGAACTGGGAGAATGCAATAAGGAGCAAATACAGGCTTAGGATCACTCAGGATCCCCTTAAGCCTGAGCTCAGGGAATATCTGGACAACAATCCTGATATTGTGGCGCAGTTCCATGCTGTGAGCAAGCGTGAACTGGTGGATATACTGCTCAACAAGAAGTATCACAAGGAGTTGACTCCTGACAGGGTTATTTATTTGATCAATAAGGAGATAGTCCACAACGAGTATATATCAAGGCTGCTGGACAAGGAGCAGTTCGTTCCTGCGGTCAGACCTGAGGTGAAGACAGAGATAAAGCCTATGGTTCCGAATGTTGTGTACAGCCACAGGGTTGGAATACCATCAGCAGGGTATGACAAGGCGTGTGAGATTATATACAAATGGGTTAGAGAGCACATCAGTATGGTGTTCCCACAGATGCCGGAGGAGCTCACGAGTGTGGATTATTCCACCATAGGATATAAGGTATATATAACATATGAGACCGGTGAGTTTCATATGGATTTCCAGCACATAAGCAATTCTGAGGCGGGGGTTATATGGCATGTGACAGTGGATATGGTGAGTGCCGGGGATATATATGATGTAAATGTGGAGAACATATGTGAGACCATCAACGTCAAGGAGAGAAGATACAGCAGGCCAAAGTTCATGAAGGATATGTTCAATCAGGTGGGCTTTGTTGATGCCGGAATAGTCATGGAGGAGGGCTCAAGCCCAGAGGAGATCAGCTACGACAAGCTGAATGCGATAGTTGAGAGCCCTGACAGACATATGCCGATCATAGTCATTGTGAAGCCTGATGAGATACCTGAGTGGGCTATAGACTGTGATGGATATATACTCAGAACAGATATGCTGAAGAAGACCCTCAATGGTCTGTGTCATGTATATCTGTGCAGTGGAGACTGCAAGAAACGCTACGAGGAGGAGTACGGTAAGGAATCCGTGGATGGTGGAGTCATGATGTGGGAGAAGAACAGCAATTATCCTATATTCTACTCCATGGATATCATCAACCAGAGCTTCTTCGAGGAGGTAAACCACAGCATCAATGAGAATGTGGAGTATGAGAAATCATTCAGATATTCACTGAGAGAACAGGTTCACGATGTATATCTGAAATAATACAGAGGTAGACAGACCATGAAAAAATGGTACAGGATAGCAACCGTAGTGGTTGCCATGACGGCTGTGATTGCTATGGTCATCATATCAGGCGTGAGACGGTCAGGTGAAAGTGAATATACAAGGAACACGATCACCATGGGAACTGCAGCGTCATTTACAGTGTATGGAAGTCATGGCAGTGAGAATATAGATGGGATGCTGAAGATCATAGACAGTCTGGACAAAGATGTGCTGTCATGGCGCTCGGCGGACTCTGAGATATACAGGGTGAACACCACATATAAGCCTGATGAGGATATTACAGTGAGCAGCGAGCTTGCGGGTGTGCTGAAGCAGACGCTTGACATATCGAGGGCTCATGACGATCTGCTGGATATCACCATACGGCCTTTGGCGGATGTGTGGGGGATAGAAGATGGCAGGACAGAGATTCCATCACAGGCGGATATAGACAGTGCACTGAGGCTAGTGGATGTGTCAAAGGTAAGTGTGGATGGCGATACGTTAAGGATATCAGAGTCTGGTATGATGCTTGATCTGGGAGCAGTCGGCAAGGGATATGGCTGCGACATGGCAGCAGAGTATCTCAAGGGTACTGATGCGGCCGGTGCATGTGTGGCCCTGGGCGGAAGTATAGTTGTGTACGGAAGCAAGCCTGATGGTACAGCCTGGAAGGTCGGTGTTAAGGATCCGAGAGCCGGAGAGGGAACGACGATGGGTGTCATAAGCTTTGGCGATGAGGAGACGGCATTTGTATCCACATCGGGAGATTATGAGAAGTATTTTGAGCAGGATGGCAGGAGATACCACCACATACTTGATCCCCGGACAGGATATCCGGCGTGGAATGGTACGATAGCGGCAACAGTGGTGTGTGATAACGGACTGACGAGTGACGCCTTGTCCACACTGTGTATGCTGATGGATAAGGATAAGGCTATGAAGACCATTCAGGAGTATGGTGCGGAGGCTGTTCTCATAGATGAGGATAAGAATGTGTATGTCAGTGAAGGGCTGAAGGACAAATTCACCATAACGGCTGCAGATTATAAACTGGCAGAGTGAGATCCGGTAGAAGCAGATTAGGCACTTGATATGATGGAAAATATAGCAGATATAAATATATTACAGATATGAAAATATGACGGATATGGATATATGACGGATATGGATATAGATGACAGAAACAGAAATACAGAACATACACAGGAGACAGATGAAATTGGCAGAACAGTATGGCTTAGAAAAAAGGATATTATACTGTGTGCGGTCCTTTTAACTGCAGGACTCATATGCTGGCTTGTCATGCGGCTTGTGCTTCCGGCTGGAAATACCGCGAATGTGTATATAGAGGGCAATCTGGTGCAGACTATAGACATGACAGTCGATGATACCTATGAGCTCAGCACGGACAGGGGCAGCAATACTGTTGTGGTTGAATCTGGAAAGATCCGTGTCAGTGATGCGGACTGTCCGGATAAGGTGTGCGTGGATATGGGCTGGAAGAGCAGGCGCGGAGAGACGATAACCTGTCTTCCACACAAGCTGGTCATAGAGATACAAGGTGGCGGGGAAAGAGATATAGATGTGCAGTAGAGATAAAAATGATCAGAAAAGTTCAGTGACGGCTGTGGGCAGAGCACATGGCTGGAGCACAAAAAGAATCACATATACAGGCATGTTCGTGGCCATAGCCATGGTGTTTACCTATCTTGAATCTATGATTCCGGTGAATATAGCGATTCCTGGAATCAAGCTGGGACTTGCCAACATGGTTACCATAGTTGTCATGTACAGGCTGAGGATAGCAGATGCGTGGATAGTGTCTCTTGTCAGAGTGGTGCTGTCGTCGCTGCTGTTTGGCAATATGGCAATTATGATATATAGCATGGCGGGAGCGGTGCTTTCACTTCTGGTCATGTCGCTTTGCAGGAAAAAGGATCTGTTCGGACTACTTGGAACAAGTATACTCGGCGGAGTGAGCCACAACGCAGGTCAGATAGTCATGGCGGCATTTCTCATGAAAAGCGGGAATATCATGTTGTACATACCGGTGCTGTGCATATCGGGAACGATAGCCGGTGTGTGTATAGGCCTTGCGGGGGCTGTGCTTGTCAGAAAGCTTCCGGCAATAGAATATTAGAATGATCCAAATGAATTTATAAATGATCACATATAAGATACAGAAAAGGCATAAGTGTATATATCTTATATGTGATCGTTTTTTATGCGGATAAGCAGAAGAATTTCCATATTTTAAAATGATAATATATCCCCATTTAGGTTGTTTTTGAGGGCTTAAAGCGTTATTATATAGGGAGATTTTTTTAATAAAAAATATATAAGGAAAAGAGGTAGAACATGGGTTTGTTAACATTTCTGGGCGGAATTCATCCATATGAAGGCAAAGAATTGTCAATGGAAAAGCCTGTCAGAGAATACCTTCCAAAAGGTGACTGTGTGTATCCGCTGAGTCAGCATATCGGAGCGCCGGCCACACCTATAGTGAAGAGGGGCGACCGAGTCCTGGTTGGCCAGAAGATAGCAGAGGCCAGTGGATTTGTGTCAGCGAATATACATTCATCCATATCGGGAAAGGTCAAGGCCATCGAGCCGAGATATGTGCCTGGTGGATCAAAGGTTGAATCGATAGTTGTAGAGAATGACGGTCTGTTCGAGGAGATCGACTTTGCAGCAAATGTAAAGGATCTTTCCACTCTGTACAGAGAGGACGTGAAGGAGATCATCAAGGAGGCCGGAATAGTAGGAATGGGCGGTGCCGGTTTCCCTGCAAATGTCAAGCTGTCCCCGAAGAACGAGGATGCGATCGACTACATAATAGTAAATGGCGCAGAGTGTGAGCCATATCTTACTTCGGATTACAGAAGGATGATGGAGGAACCGGACAAGCTGATACTGGGACTTGAGATATGTATCAATCTGTTTGATCATGCAAAGGGAATCATCGCCATAGAGGATAATAAGCCTGAGGCAATAGAACTTCTCAGGGATAAGGTAAAGGACAATGACAAGATCGAAGTCCATGTGATGAAGACCAAGTACCCACAGGGTGCCGAGCGTCAGCTTATATATGCGAACACCGGAAGATATGTCAACTCTAAGATGCTTCCTGCGGATGCAGGCTGTATAGTTCACAATGTTGATACAATCGTGTCCATATATGAGGCAGTTATAGAGGGAAGACCGCTCTACACAAGGATAGTCACCATAACAGGTGACGCCATAGAGAATCCATGCAACCTTATGGTGAGGACAGGAACAAACTGTCAGGAGCTCATAGAGGCTGCGGGTGGATTCAAGGATGGTGTGGTTCCTGAGAAGGTGATCTCAGGCGGTCCTATGATGGGAAAGGCACTTTTCTCATTGGATGTTCCTGCAACCAAGGGAGTGTCGGCACTGCTGTGTATGACACATGACGAGGTGGCAGACCTTGAGCCTAGCAACTGCATAAGATGCGGACGCTGTGTTGATGTGTGTCCCGGACGTATTGTTCCTTCGATGCTTGCTTCACTTGCTGAGCATGGGGATACAGAGGGCTTCCTTGCTCACAACGGAATGGAGTGTTGTGAGTGTGGATGCTGTTCGTATGTGTGTCCAGCGAAGAGACATCTGACACAGACCATTGCGGGAACAAGAAAATCCATCATAGCGAATAAAAAGAAGTAGGAGGTGCACACATTGGATAATACATTTAAGATTTCGTCATCTCCACATGTCAGAGATAAACGAAGTACACAGAGCATTATGCTGGATGTGATCATTGCTTTGCTTCCGGCAACCGTATTTGGAATCATCAACTTCGAACTGAATGCCATGATACTCATACTTACATGTGTGGTTTCATGCGTGCTGTTTGAGTGGCTGTATGAGAAGATGATGAACAGAAAAGTGACCATAAGCGATCTCAGTGCAGTAGTTACAGGACTTCTGCTTGCACTGAACCTCTCACCGGATGTACCGGTGTGGATGGCGATACTCGGAAGTGCATTTGCCATCATCATAGTAAAGCAGCTTTTCGGCGGGCTGGGATTCAACTTCATGAACCCGGCGCTGGGCGCAAGATGCTTCCTTCTCATATCATTTGCGGGAAGGATGACATCATTCTCATATGACGGAGTGACAACAGCCACACCTCTTGCGGTTCTCAAGAACACAGGAGACCTGGCAAATGTAAATGTGCTCCACATGTTCCTCGGAAACATACCGGGAACCATAGGTGAGACCTCAGTTGTATGTTTACTTGTGGGTGCGGCTTACCTTCTGATCAGAAGAGTCATAAAGCCGGTTATACCACTTACATATATAGGAACATTTGCGGTGCTCATTATGATATATGCGATTGCATCGGGTAGAGGTTTTGACCTTACATTTCTCGCAGCACACCTGTGCGGCGGTGGTCTGATGCTTGGAGCATTCTTCATGGCAACTGACTATGTTACATCACCTATCACACCTGCAGGTAAGGTCGTGTTCGGTGTGATACTTGGTATACTTACATTCTGTTTCAGAATATATGGCGGTTCAGCAGAGGGTGTGTCCTATGCGATCATATTCTCCAACCTGCTTGTGCCACTCATTGAGAGATGGACACAACCGAAGAGCTTTGGAGAGGGTGCAGAGCTTGCAGCCCAGGGTGACACAGCCGGAACAAAGTCCAAGATGGATACAAAGTCTATAGTTATTGCGACTATAGCTATCATGATAATCACAGTCATAGCAGGATTTGCACTGGCATATGTATATAAGATCACAAAGGATCCTATAGCGGTTACAGAGCAGAAGGCAAAGGAAGAGGCATACAAGGCGGTATTCAATGATGCTGATTCATTTGACAGCTATGCTGACTTTGATGCCGATGCGGCTGCAAAGGTTCTGTCGGATGCAGGATATAACGCAGATATAGATGAGATAGTGGAAGCAAAGGGCAGCGACGGTTCAGTGCTTGGATATGTTGTGACTGTCACATCACATGAGGCGTACAGCGGAGATCTTCAGCTTGCCATGGGAGTCAGAGCGGATGGAACGACAAATGGAATCTCATTCCTGTCACTCTCAGAGACAGCGGGACTTGGTATGGAGGCTGACACAGACAGCTTCAAGTCGCAGTTCGCCGGCAAGAATGTTGAAAAGTTCCAGTACACCAAGTCAGGCGCCACAGTGGACGAGGAGATAGATGCCCTGTCAGGCGCTACCATCACAACAAATGCGGTTACCAATGCGGTGAATGCGGGACTTGAGTATGTGAAGTCCATAAATGGCGGAGCTGCTGATTCATCTGCAGCGTCGAACGGAGGTGACAAGTAATGGGAAAATGTACAGAGCGTTTATATAATGGTATTGTGAAAGAGAACCCGACCTTCGTACAGATGCTTGGAATGTGTCCGACACTTGCGGTCACATCATCAGCCATCAACGGCGCAGGAATGGGACTTACGACCACATGTATCCTGGTGCTCAGCAACTTCATGATCTCAGCACTCAGAAAGGTCATACCTGATAAGGTTAGAATACCATCGTTTATAGTTATCATAGCTTCATTTGTTACGATTATACAGTTCCTGCTGCAGGCGTACCTGCCATCACTCAACAGCAGCCTTGGACTGTATATACCACTTATAGTTGTTAACTGTATCATCCTTGGACGCGCCGAGGCATATGCCTCCAAGAACAAGGTACTTCCATCCATATTCGATGGACTTGGAATGGGTCTTGGATTTACAGTTGGACTTACACTTATAGGAATGTTCAGAGAGCTTGTAGGAAAGGGCTGTGTATTTGGAGTTCAGATCCTCGGAGACGGCAATGTACTTCAGAGCTCATCGGGAATTGTCAAGGGTATAGGCAATGCACTCAGTCTGTACACACCTATAACGATATTTGTACTTGCACCTGGTGCATTTTTCGTGCTTGCCTTCATCATAGCATTTATCAACAAGAGAAATGCAAAGAAGGCGGCAGCAGCACTGGCGAATGGAGAGGAGATCCCGGCAGCATGCAGACCGGACTCATGTGCAGGCTGTATCAATGCAGCATGTTGTGGCAAGCTGGTTTCAGAGACTCCGGCTCCTGTAAAGGCAGCAGAGGCTCCGACGAAACCTTCAGCGGATGCAAAACAGGTTAAGAAGCAGGAAGAGACACCTGCAGCTGCAGATAAGGATGCAGCAAAGAATACAGCGCCAGAGACTGACAAGCCAGATGAGGCGAAGAAGGATGAGCCAAGACTCAGCCCATATGCACCGACCAGAGAGTCAGTCCTCGCCGACATAAAGCTTGTTCCAAATGCAACTGGAAAGATGCTTAAGGAGCATGGGGATGTTTCGGAAGCTGAGACAGTGAAAGAACAGGGATCAGAAGGTGCATATATACAGCCGTCTGTTACAGATAATCAGTCAGACAGTCAGGACAATCTCCAGAATGAGAAGTCAACAGAGCAGCCAGCAGCAGAACAGGAAGTAGCAGACAAAGTGGCAGCAGAGCAGCCATCAACGGATCAGCCGACGGAAGCAGAGCAGCCAGAACATTCTGCAGAGAACGAGCCAGCAGATTCCGACATAAAGCTCAAGGAGACAATGGCTCATATAAAGAAGAAAAAAGGAAAGGGAGGTAAGAGATAATGAATATTTTATTGTTAGCCATCGGAGCGGCACTTGTAAATAATGTTATCCTCAGCCAGTTCCTCGGACTGTGTCCTTTCCTTGGAGTGTCCAAGAGTGTCAACACAGCAACCGGAATGGGAGCAGCGGTCGTATTCGTCATGACCATAGCTTCATTTGTCACCAGCGTTGTGTATTACGGCATACTGAGAAGATTCGGACTTGAGTACCTCAACACCATAGTGTTCATCCTTGTGATCGCAGCACTTGTACAGTTTGTTGAGATGTTCCTCAAGAAGAAGGTCAAGTCATTGTATGAATCACTTGGAGTTTACCTTCCACTGATCACGACCAACTGTGCCGTGCTTGGTATCGCTCTCTCAAATGTACAGAGCGGTTACGGTATACTTGAGAGTACCATCAACGGATGTGGCTCTGCAGTCGGATTTACTATAGCCATAGTGATACTTGCAGGAATCAGAGAGAGACTTGAGCACAGCCCTATACCTGAGGCGTTCAAGGGAACCCCTATAGTTCTCATCACATCAGGTCTTATGGCGATCGCGTTCTTCGGTTTCTCAGGATTGATATAAGGAGGGTGCGGATATGACAGGAATATTGATAGCTGTGGCAGTCGTCGCAGGCGTAGGTATTGTGATAGGTATCCTTCTGGGTGTCGCAGGAGAGAAATTTAAGGTAGAAGTAGATGAGAAAGAAATAGCAGTAAGAGAGCTCCTTCCGGGAAATAACTGCGGTGGATGTGGTTATCCGGGATGTGACGGACTGGCAGCGGCCATCGCCAAAGGTGAGATGCCGCCATCAGCGTGTCCTGTTGGAGGCGAGGCAGTGGCAGCGAAGATCAGTGAGGTCATGGGCGTGGAAAACGCTGAAAATACAAGGTATGTGGCATTTGTCAAGTGTGCAGGAGACTGCGAGAAGGCGAAGGATGTATACGAGTATGTTGGCCCAAGGGACTGTAAGCTGGCACAGAACAATCCAAACAGCGGTCCTAAGGCATGTACATATGGATGTACAGGTTATGGCTCATGTAAGGCAGTATGTGAGTTCGGGGCTATTGACATTATAGATGGAATTGCGGTAATTAATAAGGAGAAGTGTAAGGCATGCGGCAAATGTGTCACAGAGTGCCCGAGACACCTGATAGAGCTGGTTCCATATGATGCAGAGAGACTTGTCAGATGTAATTCCCATGACAAGGGTCTTCAGGTCAAGGCAGCCTGCAGCGCAGGATGTATCGGATGTACACTGTGTGCAAGGAACTGTGAGGCTGGAGCCATCACGATAGACAGGAATCTTGCCCACATAGATCCGGAGAAGTGTACAAATTGTGGTGCATGTAAGGCCAAGTGCCCGGTAAAGATTATCACCTAACATACAGATATCGGAGGACAATATATGAGATGCCCATTTTGCTCAGCAGATGATACAAAGGTTATCGATTCCAGACCAGCGGAGGATGGAAGTGCGATCAGAAGAAGAAGACAGTGTGACGCCTGTGGTAAGAGATTTACCACATATGAGAAGGTGGAGACCATACCTCTCATAGTCATCAAGAAGGACAAGAACAGAGAGACTTATGACCGTTCCAAGATAGAGTCAGGTGTCATCAAGTCATGCCATAAGCGTCCGGTTTCAGCGGAAGCAGTCACAAAGTGCATAGATGACATAGAGAACACCATCTTCAACATGGAAGTGAGAGAGATAGAGAGCACGACCATAGGTGAGATAGTCATGGATAAGATCAAGGATCTTGATCAGGTAGCTTATGTAAGATTTGCATCAGTGTACAGAGAGTTCAAGGATGTGAATACATTTATGGATGAGCTGGGCAAGCTGCTCACCAGCAATTCGGAGAAGCGATGATAGAGACATACAACACGATATTACAGGAGGGGCAGGACGAGATAGTCGAGAAGAAATCACGATTCATCGGCTATGCAGTCCCTGTGTCCTCGGAGGAAGAGGCATATGCCTTTGTCGAGAAGATCAGGAAGCAGCATTATGATGCAAGGCACAACTGCTATGCATTTGCAATAGGCAGTGAGAACACACTGCTCAGATTCTCGGATGACGGAGAGCCACAGGGAACGGCAGGAAAGCCTATTCTGGAGGTTATCACAGGAAATGCGGTGGTCAATATATGTATAGTGGTCACAAGGTATTTCGGTGGCACACTGCTCGGAACCGGAGGTCTTGTGAGGGCATACACCGAGGCGGCTAAGCTTGCACTGGCTGATGCGGGCATACATAATATGCAGCTCATGAAGCTGGTGAAGATCACCACGAACTATAATGATTCGGGTAAGGTGCAGTATCTCCTCAGCAACAGTGATGCACTGATAGACAGTACGGATTACACCGCAGATGTGTGCTTCAATGTGGCGGTGCCGGCGGACAGTTATGGATGTTTGGTAAAGCAGATAACCGAGTCTACATCTGCGAGAGCATTGATAGAAGACTCAGGAGAAGAGTACAGATGATGATGAATGGCAGAGCTATAGTAAATATCTTATAGCGCCTGAATATCACTCTGAATATGAGTGCAGCAGCAAGGCTGATGACTGAAACTGCGGCGATATGCAGCAGGACATTGAGAAAGCCATTGGTGCCGGAATATATGAGCAAGGATATAAAGCTGATAATGGCAGCGGGAATAATTCCCGCTGCTATATTTTTTACACAGAATCCGGCTTTTTTTCTGGAGGAGAGGATAGAGTAAGCCCCACAGTCCAGATCCCGGAGATAGTTCTGAAGTCCCAGGAGAGAACATACGAACAAAGTTATGTAAACCAATATTTCCACAGGAAAATTGTTTGGCGCAATATCTGTCGATGCCGTGTATTTTCCGGTGAGTCCGCTCTCGATGGTGAAAATGTCCTCGTTTTCGATATATCCCTTAAATCTATCACTGATGTATTCTGACACCTGGGTCTCGTCGTATGGGACATTTGCCAGATAACGGTCCTGGAGCATACATACAGACATGTCTGCCGCATATGCATACAGGAGGGCGACATACACGGATTCTTCGGACACAGACTGGAATGAGCTTCCATCGGTTGTATACACGGTTATGTGGCGCTTCCCGTCAGAGTGGATCATTGATTCACTGAAACCATCAGGAACCATGTACGCGGAGTCAATCCTGCCGGATGCTACATCATCCTTCATGTCTTTCAGGGATTCATAGTGCCGGAAGGTAAATCCCGTGGATGTCGATGTGAGATACGACAGGAAAGCATCCGAGTGTTCGTCAGAACTTTCAATATACACGCCGGACACGATCTCGGTGCTTTGCTTTCTGGCTGGCAGAAGGCTCACTGCGATCAGCACAGCGGGGATGACCAGCAGAACGACGATCATGGCGGGACGGCACAGTATTCTCTTTATAAGTAAGTTTATCTGTCTTATATGGTTCATAGATGTATCTCCGTAAATTTATGATAAATATATGCACAGTGTCTGCACAAGCTTATTGAGCAGCGATCCATGGCATATATCCTTTGCAAAGTTTGGAAGCATGGCTTCCGGTATAAATAAGCCGCTCACATAGGCCAGTATGACAGTGACCACAGTGAGAAGCAGTGTGCAGCCGTGTATCCCTGCGGGAACCAGACTTATGAGCAGCGTATATACCGCGACACATGTAGCTATGACGATTCCGAACAGTATCCCGCTCATGTGGATATTTACATGCAGTTCATCGATAAACAGTGATGCCAGGGCGAGAGCCATGTATACAGTTATATAAAGGATATACAGCCATATGAACATGGATATGAAATTGCTGACATTGCGTCTGACTTTGCCAATTCCATGTGACCTGAGCTTTGTTATGTAAGAAGCTGGGAGGTCGAGCAGGAATGGGAAGAAAACAACGCTGCACAGCATCATCATGAGAAGGATCGCCGCACTTGTGTAGAAGTCAGTGGTATTTGCTGCTCTGGTTGCATTTATCTTGTCGATGGTGAAGTTGGCAGTCCTGTCAAGAACCTTCGTCATGAACATGGCATTTATATCGTTGCTGAGCGTGTCCTGAATATCCTCGGGAAGCTCCATGTTCCGCCCTATCGCCTGAACCGAATATATGGCCGCCTGGGATATGCCAAGCATGGAGGAGGTGGAGTGGAAGAGGTCATTCAGCACAAATGTATCGATGGACCGGTTGTCAGAATAGTATACCTCGACAGGTGTGTTCGTTCCGTCCATGATGTCGCTTATGATATTGTCAGGGACGTAGATTACAGCGAACAGGTCTCCGTCAGAGAGCCTTGAAAGGGCTGTATCCTTGTCTGAAAATTCTGTGAATACACATGATGAGCGGTAGCTGTCCATATCAGATATCGTGTTGTATGCCATCTGTGCGAATTTTGAATCTGCACGCATTACGATTCCGATTGAAAGTGGTTCGGAGCGGTCATCAGAGTAGATAAAAGAGTTCGCGTTTAACGCAAGGCACAGGAAAAACGTCATCATGACAAATGCTGCGACTACCATGTATATTCCGTAATGAGCTATTCTTTTCAAATCAGTTCGTATAAGTCGGTAAAACATAAAACTCCTTTAGATAAAGCTATGATCTGATCAGATTGATGTAGGTTTCAGGTGAGGTGTATCCGGGTGAGATATTTCTGTCTATGGCCAGTTGGATGTGTCCATTTTTCAGTGTGTATATCTTGTTGCATATATCCAGCGCGGATGTCTCATGTGTGGCGATGATGACACTTCCTCCATGTGATATGTAATTCTGGAGATAGCTCAGTATCCCGTTCTTGCATAGAAGATCAAGCGAGGCCAGAGGTTCATCGAGAAGAAGCAGATCCGGGTCAGACATCATCGTGATGGCAAGGCTTAGCCTCTTCTTCATTCCACCGGAGAGCTTTGAGACACGTTTGTCCAGAAATGAATCCACACCGAGAGACTGACATATGCTCATATTGTGGGAGTTCATGACTGTTTTCCTGCTTCCGGGGTGCCACAGTCTGATGTTGTCAATGGCTGTGAGTTCCGGTATGAGTGGATTGTCCTGTGGGAGCAGAGCAGCATTTGCCTGACAGTCGAAACCGAAGCGTCCTGAGTCTGGCTTTATGTTTCCGGACAGTATTCCCAGCAGGGTGGATTTACCCGATCCGTTGATTCCCAGAAGGGCGATGCATTCACCCGGGGATACGGACAGTGACACATCTGTCAGAACTTTATTTTTGCCGTAGCTTTTGCTCACTGAAGAGACAGAAAACATCTAGTATTCCTCCTCTATTACCTGAAAATCAAGGTAGTCAAAATCTATATCCTCCACAAAGTTATCCGCGGTGAATCTGGTTCTTGCGTGGTGGATAAACTCATCCTTATTCTTCTTAAGCCACACCGGCTTTGCCAGGTCAAACTCGTAGCACATATCCTCAAGGGCCTTGTATACCTTGTGGGTACGCGTCATCTCGTAGTCGGATATGCATATCACGGTATCCTTCATGAGGTGGTTATCTTTTATAAGTTTCCCCCATACTCTAAACATATATTATCCTCCATAAGGGTTATTTGAGATCGTACCTGACTAGTATATAACATTTGTGCACAGAATTAAAACAATAAAGACACAAATATGACACATTTACTGCGTATAGTAACAACTGTAAGAAAGAGAAAGGTACCGATTACAGGAATTAAGATAATAAAGATGTGAAAGGATGATAGAGATGGAACAGGAAAACAAGAACCAGATGAATGGAAATAGTGGTCAGGCACCACAGCAGGATGGTCTGTATCATTACAGCTATATGAACAACAGTGGAGATTCAAGATTTGACAGACCGTCGACAAATGCTTCACAGCAGACACAGAGTACACAGAATGTTCAGGGAACACAGTCAGCACAGAACAATCAGACAGCCGGTGTTCAGGGCTCGGCACAGAACAATCAGACGGCCGGTGCGCATGGTCCAGCTCAGAACGCTTCATATTCAGGCTTCCAGAGAAATGTAAATGGCATGGAAGCATGGTATGACAGCCAGAGAATGAATCAGGGTTATCAGAATCAGGCAGGCAATTCAATGAACAATATGGGAACAGGAAAGCCTTCAGATAACAATATAAAGCAGAAGAAGGCAAAAGATAAGAAGCCAAAGAACAGGAAGAGCGGATTTGGCAAGAAGGCAGCATGCGTGGTTGCAGCGGCTGTTGTATTCGGACTTGTGGCAGGTGTTGTATTCCAGGGCGTCAGATATGGATCGGATAAGCTTCTCGGCAAAGATTCGCAGATCACAACAGAGCAGAGTGCGGAAGGATCAACAGAGAACAATGCACCACAGCTCAAGCAGGCATCATCAGACACGACAAGTACAGTGTACGATGTGGCAACGGTTGCCCAGAAGGTTATGCCATCAATCGTATCGATCACAGGAACATACGTAACAACATATGATTACTGGTTCAATTCATATCAGCAGGAGTCAACAGGAGCTGGTTCAGGTATCATCATCGGCAAGGATGACCAGTACCTGTATCTTGCAACCAACTACCATGTTGTACAGAATGCAAAGTCACTGTCAGTTACATTTGTCGATGGCAAGAGTGCAGATGCAACGGTAAAGGGATACGTTGAGAATAATGATATAGCAGTTGTCACAGTCAAGCTTTCGGACATATCAGATGACACTTTGAATGAGATAAAGGAGATTCAGGTAGGTTCATCGGATGACCTTGCAGTAGGTGATCCTTGTGTGGCAATCGGAAATGCACTTGGATATGGACAGTCAGTTACAGTTGGATATATAAGCGCACTTAACAGAGAGATAAGTGCCTCAGATGAGACAGTAAAGGTACTTCAGACAGATGCAGCCATCAACCCTGGTAACAGTGGCGGCGCCCTTGTCAACATGCAGGGCGAGCTGATCGGTATCAACACAGCCAAGTATTCAGATACAAGCGTTGAGGGTATGGGATATGCACTTCCTATATCAGATGTACAGGATATAATCAATGACCTTATAGCAGGCAAGAATGTGTCAAATGATGGAACAACATCAGGACAGGCTTACCTCGGTATATCTGCCCAGACCATCACAAGCCAGTACGCACAGCTCCTGAACATGCCTGAGGGTGTATATATCTCATCAGTTGAGCAGGGTTCAGCAGCAGAGGAGTGCGGACTCCAGTCAGGAGATATCATTTGCAGCCTTGACGGTGAGGACATAGCAGATATGGAGACATTCCACGACAAGATCGTGGCCTGCAATCCTGGCGATAAGGTAACTATCGTATACTACAGAAACAACAATGGTAACTACGAGAAGCAGACTGCTACAGCTACTCTGAAGGAGAAGCAGTGATAAGTCAGATAATTCAGTGGTGATTTAGCACGGAGCTAACAGAACTGAAAGCCTATAGATTGATATAACGGCACCTGTAAGTGAAATTACAGGTGCCGTTTTGTATGTAGGATGTGGTTGTTAAAATTGTAATTTGCCTGCACTGTATCTTCGGAGGATACGGGCTCGGATAATTTTAATTGCATGTTGATTTCCCATTTTATTTTTCTATGAGCAAATATAATAGATGAAACTGTAAAATAAAAGTATAAACATTAAATTAAATATGGGGTGAACACTTTAAATTTGCTTGCAAATATACTTTAAATGGTGCATTATAAAGAGTACGCTTAAGTATAGCGTAAGATTCGGAAGAATGAAAAAGAAAGGTTTACATAACAATGTACAAAATACTTTGTAAGGATGGAAGGGCAAAGAGAGCTGAATTTCAGACTGTTCACGGAACAGTGCAGACACCTCTGTTCATGAATGTTGGAACGGCAGCAGCCATAAAGGGAGCTGTGGCAACAACGGATCTCAAGGACATAGGATGTCAGATCGAGCTTTCAAATACATATCATCTCCATGTGAGACCTGGGGATAAGATAGTCAAGCAGATGGGTGGTTTACATAAGTTTATGTACTGGGACAGACCGATACTCACTGATTCAGGCGGATTTCAGGTATTCTCCCTGGCGGGACTCAGGAAGATCAAGGAGGAGGGCGTAACCTTCAATTCCCACGTCGATGGACGCAAGATATTCATGGGACCTGAGGAGAGCATGCAGATACAGTCGAATCTGGCATCTACAATAGCCATGGCATTTGACGAGTGTGCCCCTGCACTGGCTGACAGACAGTATGTGGAGAACTCGGTGGCAAGAACCGCCAGATGGCTTGTCAGATGTAAGAATGAGATGGAGAGACTTAACAGTCTGCCTGATACGATCAATAAGAATCAGCTATTGTTTGGAATCAATCAGGGTGCCATATACGAGGATATCAGAATAGATCACGCCAAGAGGATCAGTGAGCTTGATCTTCCAGGATATGCCATAGGAGGACTTGCGGTAGGAGAGACTGCAGAGCAGATGTACCACATACTCGATGTGACCGTTCCGTATCTGCCTGAGGACAGACCGACATACCTCATGGGTGTTGGAACCCCGGCAAATATACTTGAGGCGGTCGACAGAGGTGTTGATTTCTTCGATTGCGTATATCCATCCAGAAATGGACGACACGCCCATGTGTACACGAAGCATGGCAAGATGAATCTCAAGAATGCGAGATTTGAGACTGATGACAGACCTATAGAGGAGGGCTGTGGATGTCCTGCATGTCAGCACTACAGCAGAGCGTACATAAGACATCTGCTCAAGGCAAATGAAATGCTCGGTATGAGATTTTGCGTCTTGCATAATTTGTATTTTTATAATAATATGATGAAAGACATCAGAGAGGCTATAGAAGAAGGACGATATCAGTCATACAAGAAATCGATGCTTGAGAGCCTTGCTGGTGGAGAAGAGTAATCAAAAAGGAGACCAGAGAATGAATTCACTTTCAACTATTTTATCATCGTCAACAGGAACACAGGCCAGCGGCGGTTCATCAGTTATGTTTATTGTTGTATATATTGCCATATTTGCTGCAATCATTTACTTCATGATGATCAGACCACAGAAGAAGCAGAAGGCCAAGACAGACCAGATGCTTTCACAGATGGAGCCTGGTGACAATATCATGACAACCAGTGGTTTCTACGGAACCATCCTTGATGTGGTTGATGATTCAACTATAATCGTAGAGTTTGGTAACAACAAGAACTGTCGTATACCGATGCACAAGAGTGCTGTTGCAGAGCTTGAGAAGCAGGGATCATCAACAGTCACAGATGATGATAAGGATAAGAAGTCAAAGATATAATAAAGGTATCATCAGAGTAAATAAAAAGCGGTCATTATACAGTGACCGCTTTTTTTATATCCTGAAATACAGCTTCCGTGATCCGAAGACCGCCCCTTCCGGTTCCCACAGATATGTCAGGCTTGGCTGCGCCGTGGAAGTCGGAACCTCCTGATATGAGAAGTCCGTGTTTTCTGGCGATCTCCCTGAGTCTGCCGGATTCGTAGGCATTGTTGGAGGAGTGGTAGACCTCAAGCCCTGAAAGGCCATATGGCTTCAGTTCTTCAAGCATGTCCTCTATCTGTTTATATCCAAATCCGTATATGAGGGGATGGGCGATGAAGGCAGCCTTGCCGTAGGTTCTTATGAGTCTTATGGCATCGATAGCCGGTATGTCTGGTGTTGGAATGTAATATTTGCATTTCTTGCCCAGATACTTTTTGAATGCCTGATTCATGTCCCTGCATACGCCTTCGGCTATGAGAATTCTGGCAAAATGAGCTCTTGTGACGACAGTATCAGGATTGCCATGCTGCAGCTTCTCCATGGTCATGTCTATTCCGTCGGCGCGGAATCTCTCACACATCTGCTCGTTTCGGTCGTATCTGGCCTGTTTGATGGCGGCAAGACGGGAGATGAGCTCAGGGTTCTTATAGTCCATATAAAAGCCCAGAATGTGGATCTCCACACCGTTGTAGATTGCGGACATTTCTATGCCGGGAATGACCTCGATATGGTGATCATCATTGTTCCAGTTATCTGCATATGTGATTGCCTCTGCCACTCCGTCCACTGTGTCGTGGTCGGTTATGGCGATCGCTGCAAGATTCCTGTCAATGGCAAGCTGGCACACCTCTGATGGGGTGCAGGAGCCGTCGGAAGCGGTGGTGTGAAGGTGCATATCTATAAATCTCATGGTGAAAACCTCCATTTCTATTTTATATATCGTGTATCTGAGCAGCGTCTGGAGTGACGCATTTCTGTTTTGTATGAGATCTGACAGAAGTATTGTATATCAGACAAATGCATCAGTTCAAGTGAATATGGTTGCGATTAAATGTTATAAGTAAGCATATCAACGCTGATAACTGTTCCTTGTTAAAAACTTTCTCAATAAGGCGTGCTGTACTTGATAAAGTACACGCAAATGCGACAAAATTTTTCAATAAGCTATGGACTTACTAACCGTTTTGTGAGAAAATACCACTGATGGTTTGAATTAGAGAATTCGAAACCGCTTTTAAGAATTCATATTTTGAAAGGAGTTTCACAATGATTTACACTAAGGAAGTTGAAAACATGTGCCCTGTTGCAAAGGGTGCAAAGCATGAGCCAGCTCCTATCCCAGAAGAAGGAAAGTGGGTTTACTCAAAGGAAATCAAAGATATCTCTGGTTTTACACATGGTGTAGGCTGGTGTGCACCACAGCAGGGTGCCTGCAAGCTTTCACTTAACGTAAAAGAGGGCGTTATCGAGGAGGCCCTTGTTGAGACTATCGGATGTTCAGGTATGACACATTCAGCAGCTATGGCAGCTGAGATTCTTCAGGGTAAGACAATTCTTGAGGCTCTCAATACTGACCTTGTGTGCGATGCTATCAACACAGCAATGAGAGAGTTATTCCTTCAGATCGTATACGGACGTACACAGAGTGCATTCTCAGATGATGGACTTGCAGTTGGTGCCGGACTTGAGGATCTTGGAAAGGGTCTTCGTTCACAGGTTGGTACAATGTACGCAACAAAGGCTAAGGGTGTTCGTTACCTTGAGATGGCAGAGGGCTATGTAACAGGAATAGCACTTGACGCAGATGACGAAGTTATCGGATATCAGTTCGTTTCTCTTGGAAAGATGACTGACTTTATCAAGAAGGGTGATGACCCTAACACAGCTTGGGAGAAGGCTTCAGGTTCATATGGACGTGTTAAGCCAGAGCAGGGCGCTGTTAAGATCATCGATCCACGTAAAGAGTAGTCGGAAATAGAGGAAAGGAGAACGAGACAATGGCATTATTTGAATCATATGAAAGAAGAATAGACCAGATAAACGCTGTACTTAACAGCTATGGAATCAGCTCAATCGAAGAAGCTGAGAAGATCACAAAGGACGCTGGACTTGACGTTTACAATCAGGTAAAGGGTATTCAGCCAATTTGTTTTGAGAATGCTTGCTGGGCATACACAGTAGGTGCAGCAATCGCTATCAAGAAGGGATGCAGAAAGGCAGCAGACGCAGCAGCAGCTATCGGCGAGGGTCTTCAGGCATTCTGTATACCAGGTTCTGTTGCAGATCATCGTAAGGTTGGTCTTGGACATGGTAACCTTGGTAAGATGTTACTTGAGGAGGAGACAGAGTGCTTCTGTTTCTTAGCAGGTCATGAGTCATTTGCAGCAGCTGAGGGCGCTATCGGTATCGCTGAGAAGGCTAACAAGGTTCGTAAAAACCCTCTTAGAGTTATCCTTAACGGTCTTGGTAAGGACGCAGCTCAGATCATCTCAAGAATCAATGGATTTACATATGTTGAGACAAAGTATGACTACAAGAAGGCTGAGCTCAATGTAGTATACGAGAAGGCATATTCAGATGGTATCCGTGCAACAGTTAAGTGCTACGGCGCTGACGATGTTCAGGAAGGTGTTGCTATCATGCACAAGGAGAACGTTGGTGTATCTATCACTGGTAACTCAACAAACCCTACACGTTTCCAGCATCCAGTTGCAGGTACATACAAGAAGGAGTGTATCGAGCAGGGTAAGAAGTACTTCTCAGTAGCATCAGGCGGTGGTACAGGACGTACACTTCACCCAGATAACATGGCAGCAGGTCCTGCTTCATACGGTATGACAGATACTCTCGGACGTATGCACAGTGATGCACAGTTCGCTGGTTCATCATCAGTTCCTGCACACGTAGAGATGATGGGACTTATCGGAATGGGTAACAATCCTATGGTCGGCGCCACAGTAGCTGTAGCGGTAAGCGTCGAAGAGGCTGCTAACGCTGGTAAGTTCTAAGTAAAATCAAGGCTTTTGGGAATTGTGAGATAATTCAGAATTTTCCAAAAACTTGTCCACATTTAGTATAAAATGTGTTTTTGTCCACATTTTGTCCACGTAAATATACGTGGGCAGGATGTGGATTTTTTTATGTGAACGATTGGCAAAATACTATGCTTATACGAGAAATGGACGACAGTTGATATGCCAATGGACCGCGCGAAAATGCGCGTATTTAGCGCAAATTCGCTTTATTAGCGCATTTACGAAAATCTATTGACTTGCATCCGATTTCGGTCTAAAGTGGGGCTACCGATCGGAAGAAACGCAGGAGGTAGAAATAGCGATTGACACATAAAATATTTGACAGCACATTTAAAAAGATACTTACGCACTCCTGAGAATATAGCGTCGTTGAAAAGCCTCATAAAAACAGATATAATGGGTAGCATAGATAAGAACATTGAACTTGGAAATATAACGCTTGAGGATGGAGCACAGCTCTATAAGCTTACACAGGTGTTATATACTAAACTGTATTCCTATTACGAAGAGACGGAGAGTCAGTGCTTATGCACCGAAGGGGCATATCGGAATAGCACTGACGACCTGCCGCTGAGCGTAGCGAGGGGGCGACACAACAAGGAGGTTACAGATATGGTAGATCAATCTATTGTTACGTTTGTTGATGAATTTCAGGAGCAGAAGGCTAAACTGGAGCATGAAATAGCGGAGAGGGATAAGGAGCTTGCATATAGAGATAAGGAGTTGGCGGACAGAGATAAGAAACTGGCAGCGCAGAAAGAGGAGAGTGATGCGATAATTGCCAGACTTCAGGCAGAGATCGCAGAGCTGAAAAAGAGTCAGAAATAAGAGATAACAAAAAGGGATAATAAAAAAGAGAACCACACCCAGCCTCCAGAATATATTAAATTATATCATGGACAAGGAGGTAGACACACATGGATAGATTCGCAGAATATATTGTCGTGGTTGCGGTTCTTTGCACTTTGATATCGATAATAACGGAATTTACGAAAGAGGTTGGGATATTTAAGAAGATTCCAACATCATTTCAGGTGCTGATAACAAGCGTTATCGTGTGCGAGGTTGGGCTGTTTGTTGGGATTTCGTTTTACCATCTGGTATTTGTATGGTATTATCCTGTGGCGGCGTTCTTCGGGGCGTTTGTCATAGCCATCATATGTACCCGCGGATGGGATTATCTGATATCCATATTTAAGCGGTTTTATAAGGGAAACGATAAAGAGTAAGAGTTTGTCTCCTGAATTAATGTCTGGAATATTATATACAGACAAAAGAATTCAGGAGACAATTTTATGGCTTCTAATAAGGTTCCATTAAAGGGCTACATGGATGGTATAGATATATCAGCGTGGCAGGATACTATAGATATAACCAAGGTGCCTTGTGACTTTGTGATAGTGAAAGCTACGGAGGGCACGGACTACAAGAACAGGTATTTTGCAAAGCACTGCGATCAGGCTGTGAAAGCGGGAAAACTCCTGGGGGCATTCCATTATGCAAATGGCGGAGACCCGCACAGCGAAGCGGAGTATTTTATCGCCTATAGCAGGAAATATATCGGTAAGGCGATACTTGTCCTTGACTGGGAGGGGCAGAATAATCCGCAGTTCGGAAGAAGTGACAGAGCGTGGTGCAAAGAGTGGTGTGACCATGTGTACAGAAAAACCGGTGTTAAGCCCCTGATCTATATCCAGAAGAGCGCCATGGACAATGTAAAGGGCCTGGGATACAGGCTGTGGGTTGCACAGTATCCTGATTACGAGCGGACTGGATATCAGGAGCATCCATGGAATGAAGGTCAATACGAATGCGATATCAGACAGTACACATCCGTTGGAAGACTTCCGGGTTACTATGGCAATCTCGATCTGAACAAGTCATATATAGACAAGGCGACATGGAAAAAATATGCTGCAAAAAAGACTGACGGTACACAGGGAAAAGATGCGGGCAGTAACAGCGGAAAAAGTAATAATAAAAAGAAAAGCATAGAAGTGATAGCAAAGGAAGTCATAGCCGGAAAATGGGGGAACGGCGATGACCGGAAGAGCAGACTGAAAAAGGCAGGATATGATTACAATAAGGTTCAGGCGAAGGTAAATGCAATGGTCAAGGCTTCGCAGAAGAAATCGATAGATGTGATAGCCAGAGAGGTCATAGCCGGCGACTGGGGAAATGGCGATGACAGAAAGAACAGGCTGAAGAAGGCAGGGTATGATCATGTCAAGGTGCAGAATAAGGTAAATGAGATGCTTGGCAGATAGATGCAGGTAAATGACATAAGAAAAATGGCAGGAAAACGAAGGATAAAATTAGTTCCGGCAAAAATGAAATTTATATGAAGTATCATCCACACCTGTTGACGAAGCGCAATATATACTATAGGATAGTGGAAAACAAAAGCCCCTGTCAGGGATACATGAAAGGAAAAGGTGATATATATGCCATATTATGGATTTTATTTTGACCCAACATATCTGTTGGTTCTCATAGGCGTGGTGCTCTGCATGATAGCGTCGGCAAGAGTCAAGACCACATACAAGAAGTATGAGAAGGTGGGATCGCGGTCAGGCTACACAGCGGATCAGGTCGCATACATGATACTCAGGAATGCGGGGATAACGGATGTGTCAATACATCACATCTCAGGAGATCTGACTGATAATTACAATCCTAAGGAGCATACGCTCAATCTGTCGGACAGCGTGTATGGTTCCAGATCCATCGCGGCGATAGGCGTGGCAGCCCATGAGTGCGGACATGCCATACAGCATGCAAATGCATATGCACCGCTCACCATCAGGTCAGCCATCATTCCAGCGGCAAATATAGGCTCAGCCATATCATGGCCACTCATACTTATAGGACTTCTCATTCCGAGGGTTGATTACCTTATAACACTCGGAATCATACTGTTCTCACTGGTTGTTGTCCTACAGTTTGTGACACTTCCGGTGGAGTTCAATGCATCGAGAAGAGCCATGGCGATACTGGAGGGCAGCGGATATCTCTATCCGGATGAACTCAAGGGTGCAAGAAGTGTACTCACAGCGGCAGCTATGACATATGTGGCAGCCATGGTATCAGCATCACTTCAGTTGCTCAGACTTGTATTATTGTTTGGCAACAGAAGAAGATAGCGGAATTATAACAGAAAATATAAAAATGCATAAAAAAGTCTTGTGAATTTGTTGATAGTATTTGCAACATTGCTATGGTAAAATGGTTAAAGTGGCAAAAATCTACATATTTGCAAGACTTTTTCTGTTATAGTGCACAATTATAGCTGGGATGGTCTGCGAAACAATTAATTAAGGGAGGGTAATTGATGAGAAAGAGAAGGCTAAGAGGAGGTATAACGGCCTTGTCGGTGCTTGCGGCTATAGGCATGGCATCGGGAATAACGGCATTTGCGGCGGACGGAACACAGTCTGAAGCTGCGGATACGGGAAAGGGGCTGGAGTATGTATATGAGTCGTCAGGCTCTACACCATCAGGTGTCACGCTCAACGGCAATTCGGTAATTATAAAGCAGTCGCCGAATTCCACTGACAGCGAGCAGTTATTCAATATTTACAATGACAAAGACAGGGATGGAATCCTTGATGAGGGCGAGGAAGCTTTCACATTGGATGGAAGCACGGATATACATTACGGTAAGATATATGGACTTTACCAGGGGAAGAGCAGCTCGCCGATTTCCATAACCATAGACGGTGCCGAACTGCCCGCCGTATATGGAGCTTTTGAGAGCACTGTTGAGACCCCGGAGAACATGACTGCGGTAACTATCAGTGTGAAGGGCGACGCAGCAGTTGAAAGTCTGTATGGACTTTTTAAGACATATTGTACTGGTGGTGTACTGATAGACACGGAGAAGTCAGTTACGATAAAGACGCTCTACGGTCTCAGCACATCGACCATAGATGGAGACATCACGGAGAATATCAATTATAGCTGTGATGGCAACACATTTGTCGCACTGGCTACAGATGGATATTACACAGGAAAGGCATACACGATAAATGGCGATGCAGTGTTCAATATGAACGGTGCCAGCGTCAATTCAGCGTATCTCGTGCAGAATGGAGCTGTGCTCAGTAAGACACTGACGGCCAAGGTGACTGATTCCAAGGTAGACAGCCTGAACGGAGTTTCCCAGGGGGCAAAGGTTGATGGTGACGTGAGCCTTACATTTGACGGAATATCAGCCGTAAAGGATGGAAGCAGTGCCAGTGTATATGGTGCGTCAAGTGCGACTATCCTTGGAAATCTGGACCTTAAGCTGAAAAGCCAGTCTGGATCAGAGATGTCTGTGTATGGCACCAATAATACAAATATAAAGGGAAATGTAAATGTCAGCGTTGATGGCTCAGGAGCAAAGTTCAACACCATATATGGAATGTATGGCGGTATGCTGGGCGGAAGGGCTGATATAGATATAAAGAACTGCGCTGCCGGTTACACAACATGTGGCATGAATTCGGTTTCATTCAGTCAGACTCAGCCGGAGGAAGAAGGAACATATACGTATACTGTGAACATGGAGAATATCATTGGCGCCAGCGGCAGGGTATATGGAATTTCAAATTGTTCCGGTATCACTTCTGCCAGCGTTGTAATGAATGCTGTGGCAACAACAGATACATTAAATGGCATGTATCTGAGCACAGGTGTAAAAGGTGATATAAAGGCAGAACTTTACAACTGTAATGCAGCCTATGTAAATGCTCTGGAGCTGTCAAATGTGACGGTAAATGGTTCTGTAGATGCCATAGTTTCGGGCTGCAGCATTACGAGATCTCTGAATGTAGAGCAGGGCGGAAGCATAAGAAAAGATCTTAACATAAGCGTCAGCAACGTTATCAGCAGTTCAGCACAGTTTGTATACGGCGGTAGCTGTCTGGGAAATATGACGGTCAATGTGGATGGCATGAATGATGAATCCATAGTAGACGAAAATGGCGATCCGCTTGTGAACTCGTATGAATACGCGGGCAGCGACATGTTTACCATGATGGGCAACTTTGCACTGGCAGGGGAACTCAAGGCGGATATAGCAAAGATACATTTTGCAAAATGTGGACTCGCCGGAGGTGATTACAGTTGCGGAAATATCGGAACAAAGGTTGACATAACGTTGTCAGACAGCAGTATAAATGGACTGGCGGGAAATAATATTTTCTATCTGGCAAATGAGAGGTATTCCGGTTCAACCGAGAATACAGTTCCTGTTGATATAAAGATCAACAACACAGATTTTACAAATGCAGACGGAATGAGCTTCCAGATGTATATAGGTAATAACAAGAATGCAAAAGTTGCATTTGATGACAAGTGCAGTATGCCGGAGAAGTATTATATGGCTCCAAGCATGAATACCACCGGCTCATCAGTCATAACCTATGGACAGAATATATATTATGGCGGACAGAATCTTGTGATAGACAAGGATGTAACTGCTGACAATATTTACTTTGGTAACTTCACAGAGAACGGAAGCCAGGGTAATTCCGCGATCGTTATCAACAAGGGGGTAACGGTAACTGCAAATGAGGGTATATATGCAGCAGGCGGTTCAAACATACTCCACAGTGGAATCCTCAAGGGAACATTTAAGGCGACTGATGGGTATCTGCCAAATATATTCTCAAAGGGTGGTGTAATAGAGGATCCGGCTGTAGGTGATGTTGCAAATGTAAATTATTCATTAGATGTTGTGTCCAACGAGAAGGCCGCAACGTACACCATGACAGGCAAGACGTCACAGTTTGTTGACCCTGACGGTACATATGTCAAGGGCGGCGCAGATGTCAAGATAACACCGACCGTGAACAAGGGATATATTCTTGACAAGGTGACCTTCAGAGGTCAGAGCGACACAGCGGAAAATTCAGCGGTTGAAGCAAATGGCGTGTACACGTTCAGCATGCCGAACGAGCCTTGTACAGTGACGATCGCAACGACAGGAAAGCAGATCGTGGTATCCAAGACAACTGTTGATCCATCGGCACTGCTTGGAAAAGAATACACGGCAGCTTCACCTCTCTATGACATGGAAGATCTTGTCATATCAAACGACGCAAGAGAGGGCGAGGTTACATACGAGATCGACGAGACAAATGGACTTCCTGAGGGACTCTCATTGATCGATGGCAAGGTCGTCGGAACGGCAAGCAAGCTTTATGAAGATGGAAAGAATGTCATAGTACATGTGACAGGAAGAAATGGTTCAAAGGCACAGCTCTCACTGAATGTGATCGTCTCAAATGAGGAGAAGAAGCAGGACAACCAGGATGGCCGAATCGTAGTTGACGAGGATGAGAAGACTATATGTCTCAACGGAACATCAGTGGTCATCCAGGCAAAGGACGACACAGAGACAGAGATATACGTGGACGACAATCAGGATGGACAGGCAGATGGCAAGACACCTCTGTACACCGGAAATCTGTCGGAGTACACGATAACAGGTGTCGAGGACAACGCCATAAGACGAAGCATCAGGATCACCATGACGGGGGGAAATGTAAAAGCAATATACGGTGCAAAGGATTCAGAGCTTTCATATAAAGGCGGCGATGCGGTGAGTATAAATATCCGTGGTGGTAAGGTAGCAACTATGTATGTCCTGTCGAATTCAACCGTGGATGGAACCATAGCATATGAGATCGCAGAGAACACTGTAGATAAGGGCGGATTTGCAGCGGATACAACATCAAAATATACCGGTGCATTCATGAGAAGCAGCAAGGATATCGTAACTATCAGAGGAACCTATGTTGTGAATAAGAAGCTCACGGCAACGGCTCTGATAATCTATGACAGTGCGGCAGTTGATGTAAATGCTCCGGTTGAGGTAACGGATTATGTGTCACTGAACGAGAGATCATCCGCAGTATTTAACGATACGTTGACCGCTGACCGGCTTGGTTATTCAATGTATGCCAAGGCAGTTGTGAATGGAGATACGAAGCTTGCGGCTCTCAATATGACACAGTATGACACGAGACTCACAATAGGCGAGGATGCGCTGTTTGATGTGGGCAAGGTCAACATGACATCAGGCTGGGCAAGAGTATATCAGAAGGGTACGCTCAAGTGTCCTTCAGACCGGTTCAGCAACAAAGGTGTGTGGGTGGCAGCAGGAAAATTTGCAGATGATATAGATGCCAGCGGCTGGACAGGAGTGTATTACAGCTATGCAGGCGGCTCAACAAACATGGACAACACATCAGCAAAATTGGCTGCACAGTCATATGTAGTTGAATATGAGAATGTCAAATATGTTGCCTGCAAACAGGCGATCACAGTTAGCTATACCGATGTGCCGGGTTACACAGCCTATGTGTCGGCAAATGGCGGCGAGCCGGTACAGGGAAGCAACGGAAGTGCAAAGGTGACAGGCCCGGATTCATCTATGTCTATTGTAGTGGATTATGTGGCAGACCAGATAGACATCAGTAAGGAATACGCAGATCCGATTCTGGCGGCGGAGACAAAGTACACAGCGGATTCACCAGCGTACGATCTCACGATCCTCAAGGTTACAGGAGATACCACAAAGGATTATGGAACGGACATGCAGTACAGACTGAAGAGCGGTTCGACACTTCCATCAGGACTTGTGCTTGAGTCGGGTAAGATAACAGGAACAGCCAAGAATGCAGGTGAAAGCACAGTAACATTTGTCATAACAGGACGAAATGGAACATCGGTTGATTTCCCAGTGGTATTCAAGGTACTGCCGGCAGGCACGGAGATACCTGATATCAACAAGCTTGGTGTATCTGTGAACACAGAGGATAAGACCATTGATCTCGGTGGAAATTCGGCAGTGATAATAGTTGATCCATCGGACAGCAGCAAGAGCTCAGTATATCTGGATGCTGATCACAACGGAGTGGCAGACGACAACAGACCACTTAGAATAGATGGAGAGGTTACATATGATCTGTCAGGCTACAGCATATCAGGCTATACGGACACAGCAAATAAATACACCGGTGACATATCGGTGACACTCAGAAGCGGAAATGTCGGCAATATATGTGCTGCGGGTTCAACTGACAGCGAGGCAGACCGCGTGACGATAGATGGAAATGTAACCATGACGATCATGGGCGGTTATGTGTCAGGCACTGTAGCTGCGGCAGGAAACGCTGATGTCAAGACAGTGACCTTCACGGCAGAGGACGGAAGAGCAGGAAGCGTGGTATACGGTGCGTACAATACAAATGCGGAGAAGGTAGACTTCACATTTGCAAAGTCTGTACAGATGTACACACCGGAATCAACCAAGTCTGAGAATATGTATGTTACATCGGGTGGATCAGTATCCGGTGATGTGGATATAAGAGTTGGTATAACTGATCATTACAATACATTTATATACGGTGCGGATTACATGAACAAGCGCTCCTACTTCAACGGAGTGTCGGGAACAGCCGTATCTGGCAATGTGAACTGTGTGGTTGATGGAAGATGGTGCGCTGAGAAGTGCAACAACTTTGTCCAGCAGTCAGATGTGAAGGGAGATCTGTATGCCGAGATAAAGTCAGGAGAACTCAGAAAAAATGACGTCAACAATGAGCATAGCAAGGCATTGGTATTTAACTATGGTCACAGCATTGGAAATATATACGTCAAGGCAGGAACAGAGGGCGCTGTCACAGGTGACTTTGTACTTGCGGCAGGCGGTAAGGTCGGCAAGGTAGAGTATGTAGACGAGAATGCAAAGTCCACAGCTACTGTAAAGGGCACCGCTGACAATTACCAGGTTGAGAGTCTGGGTTCACTGTATATGTCTCTCGCCGGCAAATTAACTATAGGCGGAGACTACACACTTGACAGAGATGTGGAGGTAAAACAGCTTGAGATCCTCAAGGATTCAAAGCTGACCATCGCCGAGGGCGCAGTTCTTACAAATACATCGACAGCGACAGTTACCGGTGATGTTGAGAACCTTGGCACATGGAATGTGGACGGCGCTCTGACTATGACAGGATCACTGGTCAACAGAGGTGCATGGAATCTGAAAGGAAATGTTCAGGCTTCAGCAACAGTAGATAACTACGGGGATATCACAGCAGCAAATAGTGAGAGAATCACCCTGAATACAAATGCAAAGCTCATCAACAGAGCTGATGCACAGTTTACATTTGGCAACCTCACAAACAGTGCAATGATCGTAAACTATGGTAATATGAAGCAGCTTGCATATACGTCAAGTCTTGGAAGCGGAAGCATACTCACCACAGTGATCCCGGATATGGTGTACGCACTGAAAAATTACAGCGGCATTTTCTACAAGCTTGATGTGGATTATCCTGCATATTGCTTTAAGGATGGCGATGCAAAGATAGAGAAGAGTTCATCGGCAAAAAGCTGTCAGAAGAAGTCAGGTGTTGACGGTGACGATGCACTCTATATACAGGGTGGCAAGTCGTTCTACATCACAATAGACGGTGAGCCGATAGATGGAATGGCGGTGGATTCAGTTGTATTTGGACCGGATGACACAGCCATGACTACAAGCAACAACCGTCTCTGGAGCGGCGTCATGACATATGAGCCGGCAACAGTTACGGTAAATATGGCAAAGCAGGAGGCCGTAAATATAACTCTCGCAAAGACAGAGGATACAGTTAAGGCGCAGGTTGGAAAGACAACCACAAAGGATGGGCCATTATATGATCTGACAGCCATAGAGATCCAGAATGATGAAGCTGTGGACAACGGATATGTGTCATACTCCCTTGCAAAGGGACAGACACTTCCGGCAGGACTTGTGATATACGATGGAAAGGTATATGGAACGCCGAAGACTGCAAGTGCTGAGGCACAGACAGTCAAGTTCACGGTGAGAGGACAGAATCAGACAGTGGCTGAGTTCACGTTGATCATATCCAGCGTGGAGAAGGGAATACCTTCATTTACTGCCGGAAAGGCGGGCGACGCATATGCCGGCAAGACCCTTGCGGATGTGGAGCTTCCAACATCGGCAGCAGGAAAGTATATGTGGGCAGATGGAACACAGCAGGTAGGTAAGGCCGGAACAAGCGAGACCTACGATGCATACTTTGTTCCAGACGACACAGCGAACTATGACTGGAGCAAGATCGATGCAGCAGAGGGAACATATGAGGAACTGGAAGACGGAAGTGTGAGAATTGCAGTGAAGATTTCGGTATATGTGAGAAAGCAGGATCCTGTATTTACAGTTCCGGAGAATGTCACAGCTACATACGGAGACACTGTTGGCAAGATACTCCTGCCTGAGACAGCAGGTGGAATGTTCATCTGGGAGAATGCAGATGAATCTGTGGGAGAGGTTGGAACAAAGACTTTCCTTGCAACATTTGTACCTGAAGATGAGGATGTATACGAGAGAGCAGAGCATGTGGAGATAACTGTTCAGATTCTTCCTGCAAATGCAGTATTTACTCAGGCGATAGATTCACTGAGTGCTAAGGAGAATATGACTCTTGCAGACATAGAGCTTCCAGAGCGCGAGGATGGAGTATACACATGGTATACAGACAGAACGACAAAGGTTGAGGATGGCAATACATACAAGCTTTGTTTCAAGCCTGCGGACACAGTAAATTATGACTGGACATCAGTTACAGGATGGAACAGAGCTTACAATGGAGTTGTATTCAATTTAAAAATCACCATCGAGAAAGAGCCGGAGCAGCATGTACACGATTACGGCAATAAGTACAAGAGCGACAGCAGATCTCACTGGTATCAGTGCTCATGTGGAGAGAAGTCAGGCCTGGCAAATCACACATGGGACAAGGGCGCGATAACGACCAAGCCTACAGACACAGCGGCAGGTAAGAAGACATTTACCTGTACCAAGTGTGGGTACAAGCGTTATGAGTCAGTAGCTGCCCTTGGAATAGACATAGGAAATTCCAAGAACAATGTGGTCGTAAGCGGTATAGAAAAGAATGGATATACATACACAGGATCATCTATCACTGTTAAATCGCTTGCGCTGAGGAGAGGCAAAACAACACTGAAGAATGGTGTGGATTACACCGTACAGTACAAGAACAACAAGAATATCGGTACAGCGACAGTAAAGATCACTGGTAAGGGTAATTACAGAGGCTCCGTCAGCAAGACATTTGCTATCAAGGCTGGCAAGGGCAAGATATACAAAGTTGCGCAGAAGGGCGTGCCTGGCTATCTGAAATATAAGGTGACAAATGCCGCTTCAAATGGCAAGGGAACAGTGACACTTGTTGGAAGTACAAGCAAGAAGAGCGACAAGAAGTTCAAGTCACTCACGGTTGCATCCAGTGTCAAGATCGGTGGAGTGAACTTCAATGTTACGGCTGTAGGAGCGAAAGCATTTACAGGACGCAAATATCTCACCACGGTTGTGATCGGAGGAAACGTTAAGACCATAGGCGGTGCAGCATTCAGTAAGTGTGGAAAGCTTGGAAAAGTTACCATAAAGTCTACAAGGATAACGACTATCGGTAAGAATGCTTTCCAGGGAGTCAAGAGCAATGTGAAGATATATCTTCCGAAGAAGAAATATGACGCATATGCAAAGAAGCTCAAGGCGAAGGGAATGAACACTCCTAAGAAAGCTGTATACAAAAAGTCAAAATAAATGAAATGCGTTGATGCGTTGGCGGGACAGTCACAGATGATGTGGCTGTCCTGTTTTTTGTGTGAAGGTCGTTCTGGTGTAAAACCATGAGTGTAGTGACAGGAAAGATATAATCTGCTATACTGAACATATGTTTGTAAATATATGGAGGACTGTATGGATAATTTTATAGATGAACTGAATGAACAGCAAAGGGAGGCAGTGACCACCACAGAAGGGTATGTGCGCATAATTGCTGGAGCGGGAACCGGCAAGACAAAGGCTCTCACATACAGGTATGCGTATCTGGTGGACGAGCTAGGAATATCCACATCGAATATACTGTGTGTCACATTTACAAATAAAGCGGCGAGGGAGATGAGCAAACGTATCAGACAGATGATCGGGGACAGCGATACGGGATACATCTGCACATTTCACGGCTTCTGTGTGAAGCTTCTGAGGGAGGATATCCATGCCATCAATTATCCCCAGAACTTTGTGGTGATGGACAGCGAGGACACGGAGGAGATACTCAAAACGGTGTACGAGAATGCCCATATACAGTCGAGAACATATACATTTGACATGGCGAGGGATCACATATCGGCGATGAAGAACGAGATGCAGCACATTGCATATCTGGCGGACATAAGCAACGACAGACTGTTGGCGGATTATGAGAACACCTCAGACATTTCTGAAAAAGTATTTCTGGGATACCTGTACGAACAGAAGAAGGTGTATGGACTTGACTATGATGATCTCATAACCATTGCGCTCCACATCCTCAGAACCGATGCGGAGAAATGCCGCAAATGGCAGGAACGCATGATGTATGTAATGGTGGACGAGTTTCAGGATGTCAGCGGCAACCAGTATGCGCTGGCGGAGATACTCAGCGGTTATCACAGGAATCTGTTCATCGTGGGCGATCCGGATCAGACCATATATACGTGGCGCGGGGCAAGGATAGAGTACATACTGGAATTCGACAAGGACCATGAGAATACACAGACCATATTCCTCGACACGAATTACCGTTCAACTCCTGACATACTGGCGGTGTCCAACTCACTGATCGAGAAGAACAGGAACAGACTGCCCCACAGGCTTGTGGCTGTGAAGTCGCCTGAGGCGCGCCCTCTGTACGTACATTCCAGAACCACCGGGGATGAAGCCCAGTGGGTGACAAATGAGATAAAAAGACTGGTTGAGGCGGGCGCAAAGTACAGTGATATAGCTGTTTTGTACAGATCACATTTCGTATCGAGAAGCATAGAGGAAGCATTTATCAAGACAAAAATTCCATATATCCTCTACAGCGGAACGGAGTTCTACAAACGCAAGGAGATAAAGGATGTACTGGCATATCTCAGGATGGTGGCATATGCGGATGATCTCTCATTCCGCAGGGTGATAAATGAACCAAAGCGGAATTTTGGCAAAAAGAGGATGTCGATGCTGAAGTCGTACTGTGAGACTCACAGATGCTCACTGTACAGCGGTCTTCAGGATCTTCTGGAGGAGAAGACTGTTAAGTCGACAGGGGCTTCAGCCTTTGTCGAGATCATAGAAAATTTCAGGAAGACATACAAGGGGAAAAGTCTGTCAGACCTTGTGACAGAGCTCATGGCAGCCACGGGCTACGAGGCGATGCTCAGACAGGCAGGCGAACAGGAAAGGCTGGACAACCTGGCAGAGCTGAAGCAGTCGATAGACGAATATGAGAAGACCTCCGGTGAGGAGAATACGCTGGAGGAATATCTGCAGAGCATAGCTCTCTACACGAACAATGACAGGGAGAAAGACAAGGATTCTGTGACGATGATGACCATACACACCGCAAAGGGTCTGGAGTTCCCATATGTGTTCGTGTGCGGTGTAAATGAAGGCATATTCCCAAGCAAGCACGTGGACACTGAGGCGATGCTCGAGGAGGAACGCCGCATGGCATACGTGGCATGCACCAGAGCGGAGCGCGGCCTGTACATCAGCGATGCAGAGGGGCTGAACTATGATGATTCATTTAGATATCCTTCCAGATTCATATTCAACATAGACCGGGAAGCCATCGATTACGTGAACGAGCTCCCGCAGCGCCTTTTCGACGACACCAAGAGCTACATAGCCGCAAATGAGAGCCGCTATATGCCGCTGGACACCGAGCTAAAGCCCGGCGACCGGGTGAGACATAAGGTGTTTGGCGAGGGCTCTATAACCGGTATCAGGGGAGATATAGGGTGCTATGTGGTTAAGTTTGATAGGGTGGAGACGGAGAGGAACTTGAAAATTGGGGTGGGGCTGGAGAAACTCGGTTAATAAAATAGACATGGGCAGACCACTAGAATGTGGGCTGTCCTTTTCATTTTGTTTGGTGAGGGAAAAACAGTACAGCAAATGGAGTAGAATTGTATAAAACGTTTTTTAGAAGGTGGTATGGTAAAAGGATGGTTAAGATTGTTAATCATGTGGAAACAATGGCATAAGTAGTCGGAAAAAGAGGAAGAGCAGTTTTACATATAGAAAGATATATTGTAAAATATAAAAAGGTGTATGCAAAACAAAAGAACATAAAAACTATGACATTTGTAAAACTAAAATATGAACTGTAATAAAAGCTTGTATTTTATATAAATCATAAAGGAGGTAAAATGTATTATTTGCTTCATACAGTGAGCGTGATAATTAGACAGTTTTTTGTATCAAACCCATTTGAAAATTCAACCATAGATGTACCATTTGTTCCAGTTTTCTTTTACATGATAATAGAGGCAATGCTTGTGCCAATTACATATATGGTTGTAGGGATATTTTATAAAAGAAGAAGTTCACCAGTAGTAGGTAGTATGTTATTTCTCTTGTTTTATTTAGTACATAATGGGTTATTGGTATTGATGTCGAAAGCCGAATTTAATAAAATTATAATTGGAATTATTCTAGTGGCATATATCGCATTTCTTACTGTTTCAAAAAAGGTAGTAATGCGCATGACATGTAGTATTTGATATAAAAAGAAAAAATGCAGGAGAGATTAGATGATAGACACCAAGAAAGAACAGGAACGAGATGAACTTCATCGCGCCATCTGGTCGATAGCAGATGAATTACGTGGAGCTGTGGACGGATGGGATTTCAAGAATTATGTATTAGGAACGATGTTCTATAGATATATTTCTGAAAATCTTTGTAATTACATAAATGAGGGCGAGGCAAAGGCTGGTAATACAGACTTTGATTTTGCTGTGATGCCTGATGAGGAGGCAGAAGAAGCTAGGGAAGGTCTGGTAGAGGAAAAGGGATTCTTTATTCTTCCGAGTGAGCTGTTCTGTAATGTCAGAGCAAGGGCGGCAGAAGACGAAAATCTGAATGAGACACTTGAAAGAGTATTTAGGCATATAGAGATTTGTTGATTGTTGTAAATATGTTTCTTACGGGATTTGACGCAACAACACTGAATACCTTATGGGTTGATAAAAATCTAAAGATGCATGGTTTGATTCAGGCATTTAGCAGGACAAATCGTATATTAAACTCTATAAAGACATTTGGAAATATCGTCTGCTTTAGAAATCTTCAGAAGAGAGTGGACAGTGCAATATCACTGTTTGGTGATAAAAATGCAGGGGGAATAGTTCTTCTCCAGAGTTTCAAAGATTATTATTACGGCTATGAATCAGTTGACGGCGAGCATATGCCAGGATATGTAGATATGGTAGAGGAGCTTAAGGAGAAATTCCCACTTATGGATCCACAAATAATAGGTGAGCAGAATCAGAAAGCCTTTATTGCGTTATTTGGTGCATTCCTGAGAATGAGAAATCTTCTATTGTCATTTGACGAGTACAAAGGAAATGAACTTATTTCTGAACGTGATTTGCAGGATTATCTTGGACGTTATCAGGATCTGCGCGATGAATGGAGAAGCAAGAGAGAGAATAATGAAAGTACAGATATAACGGACGACATTGTATTTGAGGTTGAGCTTATAAAGCAAATAGAAATCAACATAGATTATATACTCATGCTTGTCAAAAAATACCATGATACACATTGTGAGGATAAGGAAGTTCTCATAACTATTAAGCGAGCAGTAGAGGCAAGCCCAGAACTCCGCAGTAAGAAAGCGTTGATAGAAAGTTTTATTGCAGGAATCAATGATGTAGAGGATGTAATGGCTGAATGGCGGGAGTTTGTTGTAGAGCAGCGTGAAAATGATCTTGCTCAGCTCATATCCGAGGAGCGCTTGAATCCAGAGAACACAAGACGCTATATAGAAAATGCTTTCCGCGATGGAGAAATCAGAACAGCCGGAACTGACATAGACAAGCTTATGCCACCAGTTTCAAGATTTGGAGGAAGCGGACGTGACAAGAAGAAACTAGCGGTCATAGAAAAACTGAAACAGTTCTTTGAGAAGTATTATGGTGTCGGTGGAGCTATGAGTATAGGTGGTATACAGAAGGTTGTGTATGGTGAGAGTAGTGGTGAGATTGGTATGGTTGCGGAGGAGAAATAGTAATACATTGTGAATCGTTAGGTATTTATAGATTTGCATAAATGAAATTACATTGACAGAGGAGGGAACAGAGATGGAGAATATATCAGTTTATAATGAAAATGAAGAATATGTTCAAAGTGCAAATACACTTTTCCATTTTATGAAAGAAAGACAATTTTTAACTGACATTTTAGATAGAAAAGCCTTGGTTCCAAGATATTGTAATGAAGATATACCATATTTAAATATTGAAATTGCGGGTAAAAAAATTAATAAGATATCAATTTTACAAAAATGTTTTTGTGATATGCCTTTTCATAAATTATCAGAGAAAAACAAGATTAGTGTCGTAGATGATGAAATAACAGAATCTGAAAAAGAACATATAGAGAATTCGTCGTCGCATACAGATTTTTATGGGGAATATGCTGTAGCATTTTCTAAAAGATGGGGGGAGGAAAATGGACTTCAACCTGTAGTGTATGTGAATAGTAAATCTGACTATACAGAAACATTCAAAGATTATATAAACGATTCGTTGTGTTCAGAGGAGCTAGGAGATGTAGTATTTTATTACATCTTATCTAGATTGGCATATATAAAACCGTTACGAGGTGGTATGGAACGATATTTAGAATCTGGAAAAAAAGTTAAAGTAATGAAAAATTTTCACGATGAAAAGGAATGGAGGTATGTTCCTAGTCAATCGGTTTTATCTGAAAATAACATACAAAATATTATAGTAAGTGAAGCTATAATAGAAGAAAAAGATAATATAAGTAATGAATTACAGAATCGAGAATATCAGAATATATGGTTGAAGTTTGAATATGCAGATATTAAATATATTATTGTTCCAAATCCTGCGGAAAGAATAGAATTGATAAATTATATAAATTCTTTGCCAAATAGTAAATTTGGGGACAAAGATGTAGAGATTCAAAAGGGAATTTTAATAAGTAGGATATTAGTATTGAGTGAGATAAAAGGAGATTGGTAATTATGGGAAATAAATTAAGAGAGTTGTTTGAAAATGAAGAACACAAATATGTACAAAAAATAAAATTTAAGGATGAAGAAAGCTACAGAAAGTTTGTAGAGTCAATAACTAGATTACAAGAAGAGGGCAAAGGCTTTAAGGCAGATGGAATTGAAAGTGCAAAAACGTGGATAAAAAATGGCGACATTCAATACCCAAGGGCTAATAATGATAATATTGAAGAAATGTATTTCTATCCAGGGAGTGAAGAAATAGTTGTTCCGATAGATATAGGCGAAAGTCATACAGAAATGAAATTCATAAGGACAATATCTGACAGTAATGTAATACTTAAAACAAAACCTAAAGCAGTTGTCGAATTGAATATCACATTAAATAAAAACGAAGGAAAAATTGTTTTTTCGTATAATACACATGTTAATAATGCGGAGAATATGACTATTTTAATTAGTGAGTACGAAAGAACGTTATTGTTTTTCAATATGTTGTTTTCTCTAGAAAAAAGTAATAAAGAAATTAGTAAAGTTAGAGATTTCTTTGATGATTCAATAAATTACTTTAAAAGGATAAATGAATTGGGAGAAAAATTAGGAATAAGTATTTCACCCGCAGAATTACCAGATGATATCAAAAATCAAATGTTAGCTGAAAAACTATATTTGCTATTAGTCGAACATAAATATATTAGAAATAACGATAAAATTATTTCTTTTAATGATGTTCGGACAACTAGAGATATGGAAGAGAACAAAGAATTTAATGTATATTATACTACTCCTAGAAAATATTATTTATTTGGGAAAGAATTTATTGTTTATGAGTGTTGTTGTATTTTTAATGCAATAATAAGTAGAATCGATAGTGCAGAAAATAAAGTGTTTTTACGTGACACAGACATTGCCCCAATGTATAGATCAATATCCGCATTTGTCAATGAGGAGGAGGCTGAAAAGGAGTGTTCTGGTATTTCTGATAACATAGAGAAATATCGAGCTGCAAAAACAATAAATGAACTTTTGGAATATTATAATGGATAAAATGAATAAGGATGTAAAAAATGTGTCTCTCGGTGTCAGGTGCAAATGGACGAGAGATGAACAAAATATGAATAAGTATGTTCATGTGCACCTGACACCAAGAATGTTCGGAGAAAAATGTGAATTGTTATGATTAGTAATTGTAAAAAAATATACTTTATGAATAATAAATGGCAAAAAATAGTAATTGTAATATCGATTATTATTATAGTTTTAGGAATATGGCGTGGAGTGAAAATATAATTATAGGAAATATAGAAGCATTTTTTATGAATATGGTGTTACTGCTGCTTGGTTTTTGGAAAATATATATCAATATATATGAAATAAAGCAACAAAATAAGATTATTTTAATTTTGGGAGGAAAACCATATCTTTTTGATTATAATACAGAAGTAAGGATATACAATAAAATTGGGGTGGCATTAAATGACGATGATTTGGGGTCTTTTGAAAAATATTCACAATGGAAAGAATACATACAGAAGAAATATAGTAATTTAAAAAATAATGAAGATTTCTATCGTTTCTTAAATAAAAAACTAAGAATAATAAAACAGGCAAAAGAAGTGACTAAAAATATAATACTTCCATTAGAATTAGTGGTTCCGCAGATTGCTTATGATGCCTCGAAAAGTATTATTGATGTAGGTATATGTTTCGTTGTTATTACAGTATTATTTATAAATGCATTAATGAAAATAGACGATAGTATAAATTTTTTGGAAGATTATATGGAATTGATATTATTAAATAACCAAAAGTAAAAATGTTAAATTAAGTAATTTGTTTGATAGGGGAATAAATGGGATTATTTGAAATACTAAAGGGCGAACAGCCAGGCATAATAACCTCACTCCTACATTACAGAAATGCAGGTCAGTACGGAGAATACTTAACAGAATATGCGCTTACACATGACAATGTATCTGGTGATCTTGTTGTCCTTAAGAATGTTTATGTCCCGACAGGTAATAAGACTACGGAAATAGATATGTTGATGATACATGAGAAGGGCATATTTGTAATTGAGAGTAAGAATTATAGTGGATGGATATTTGGCGATTACAATCAGTTGAACTGGACACAGAGCTTTCCGAATGGAGAGAAACATAAGTTTTATAATCCAATAAAACAGAACAGGACTCATATAAAAGCGTTGGCTGAATATATGGAAAAACCAGTGTCAGATTTTATGTCGTACATAGTATTTTCTGAGAGATGCACGTTGAAGAAAGTACCTCCAGATACATCGGATGTTATAATAGTGCGTAGACCATACATGCTTAACAGATTGCGTTCTCAGCTTAACAGTATGCCAGTTAAGTATACTCATGAAGAGATAGTGGCGATGAAGGACAAGCTGACAAATCTAACAAATAAGAGCACTGCTGAGAAGAAACAACATATTGAAAATATCAAGACAAAGTGTCCGTTTTGTGGTAGTGATCTAGTGAAGAGAAATGGCAAATATGGGACGTTCTGGGGATGTAGTTCATATCCAAAGTGTAAGTTTACAAGACCAATAGACAAGGACTAGCAGGATATATTAGTTGTAGGAGGATGTTTACCCATGCACATATACATAGACGCCGACGCCTGCCCGGTAGTAGGCATAGCAGAAGACATAGCAACAAAATACAACATCCTGGTAACGCTTCTCTGCGATACGAACCATGTCCTCACATCTGATTACAGCGAGGTTATCGTGGTTGGAGCAGGGGCGGATGCCGTGGACTACAAGCTGATAAGCATTTGTCACAGGGGCGACATAGTGGTCACACAGGATTATGGTGTGGCTGCGATGGCGCTTGGCAAAGGTGCGTATGCGATTCATCAGTCGGGCAAATGGTATACGGATGAGAATATCGATCAGATGCTTATGGAGAGACACCTGAACAAGAAGGCACGGAGGGCGTCAAGCAGGAATCACATCAAGGGGCCAAGGAAGAGAACCGATGAGGATGACCAGAGATTTGCGGAGTCATTTGAGAAACTGCTGCGAAAGGCAAGTAATCTGTAGATACATATGAATGGGGCTGAGGGAATCGAACTCTCACCACCCGGATTTACGAAAGGAAGGTATTGTTATGGAGAAAGTAGTTGAATTTTTAAAGAATGCGGAAGTTTATTATCTGGCAACGGTTGAGGGAGATCAGCCGAGGGTGCGCCCATTTGGAACGGCTCATATATTTGAGGGAAAGATGTACATACAGACTGGAAAGGTTAAAGATGTATCAAAGCAGATACATGCCAATCCAAAGGTTGAGATATGCGCATTCAAGGATGGTGAGTGGCTGAGAGTTGCCGGGGAGCTTGTGGAGGATGACAGGAGAGAGGCAAGACAGTCGATGCTTGACGCTTATCCATCACTCCAGAATATGTACTCAGCGGATGACGGCAACACAGAGGTGTTCTATTTCAAGAATGCGGTAGCTACATTTTCATCGTTTACACATGAACCGGAAGAGGTCAGATTTTAATGGATAATCAAAAGACGAACAGAACGATAGAATACTACAATACCAATGCGGACAGATATTCTGAAGTCACCAGGAAGGCTGACATGTCGGATATTTACAAGCGCTTTGAGGAAAATCTCAAGCCGGGCTGCAGGATCCTTGATCTTGGCTGCGGTAGTGGTCGTGACAGCAAATATTTTCTGGACAAGGGATACAAGGTTGTATCTCTGGATGCGTCTGAGGCTATGTGCAGGAAGACTCAGGAACTGACGGGAAAAGCGGCTGTGCATAGGCGCATTGAGGACATGAACTATGAGAATGAATTTGACGCTGTGTGGGCGTGTGCTTCGCTGCTCCATGTTGCCAAGAGCGATATGCACAAGATCCTTGAGAAGGCTATGAAGGCGCTCAGGGTCGGTGGGGTATTGTATGCTTCGTGGAAGTACGGCAAGAGTGAACGGACGCGGGATGATGGAAGGACATTTGCCAATTATACTGAGGCCAGGGTCTGCGATATGGTGGCGTTGGTTTCAGGCGCATCGCTTGAGGATGTATGGACGAGTCAGGATGTCAGGCTTGACAGGATAGGTCAGGGACATTTGTGGGTAAATGTTCTGGTGAAGAAGACCAGAGTTGTCTTAACTGAGAAGGAATTTTTGAACATTTTCTGGAAGCAGTATCAGATCATTGAGAAGGATGTCAGGATCAGTTCGGAGTATGTGGATATTCACAAGAGTAACTTCCCGACATTTTCAAGCAGATACATAAATATGTTCCTGAACATATGCAGTAATATTGATTCTCTGATTGAGATATATTGCAAGATGGTAGAGGAGGACGACTACAGGAAGAAGTACAATATACATGACAGGCTTACTCCTGTACTTAGGAAATTCCCGGCTATCAGGCTTGATGCTGTGAGGACGATAGACACATTTGAGGATATCGAGCTGAAGCCGTTCAGCGCATTTATGGATGGCAGGATCGCGGATTGGTGGAATGACTATAATCTGGTAAAACATGCCAGAAGCGAGAAGAATGAGAAGACAGGGAAGTACAATTTCCAGAGTGCAAATCAGAAAAATGTGTTGACTGCCCTGGCTGCGTATTTTATCGTGTGCAACCGCATATATGAAGAGATATGCGAGATCTCGGCGACGCCGAAGAGACTGCTCAAGTCGAAATTATTCCTGTATGTGAAGAATGGTGAGTAGATAAGGAAAGGTAATAGACCATGGTAAAACAGATAGTAAGAGATCAGATGTTCCTCAGCCAGAAGTCATCGCCGATGACTCCGATGGACGCGGGGATCATTGCAGATATGCAGGATACATTGGCGGAGAATCAGGCGAGGTGCGTCGGCATGGCGGGCAACATGATCGGGTATAAGAAGAGGATAATCATCGTCAGTATGGGATTTGCAAATGTGGTGATGCTGAATCCGGTTCTTCTGTCAAAGTCGGGGGCTTACGAGACAGAGGAAGGGTGTCTCTCCCTTGATGGAACTAGGAAAGTGACGCGGTATAGAGACATAGAGGTTGAATTTCAGGACGCGTCATTTAAGAAAAAGAAGATGAATTTTAATGGATATATAGCTCAGATAGTGCTCCATGAGATGGATCATCTTGAGGGGCGTATTATATAGAAAAATGAAGCAAATGGGAATGATCTGCGCATGACTGGACGCAGTTATATAAAAGGAATATCGGCATAGGAGAGTTTATGGAATCAAAAGACGGAACATGGATCATGTATGGAGTCTCGGAGGATGATCCGGAATGTCTTCATACAGTGGACGAGCTTATCGAGTATATAGAAGAGGTGGGTTTTCTGCCTCTTTTCCGCAATGAGATACCGGGATTTTCGGTGGAGGAGAGAACCACAGAGAAGTATTGGTGGAGTGAAGACCCGCAGCGGGATCCGTGGGTATGGCGCGAGATCATAGCCAGAAGAGGCGATATCGCATATGGCAAATTCTTTCACAACAAGGCTGGATTTATCTCAAAGAAGTGGTTTCCATATTTTGCAAATTACAGAAGAGAGGGATATGATTTCGATGCCAGATGGGATGATGAGCTTGCGTCATTTAGGCAGAAGAAGATCATGGACTTGTTCATGGATGACCGGATCGATGAGGAGAGCGATGCGGAATTTGCGGCAGAAAAAATGGATAGCATGTATGATACAGAGCTGTTCTCATTTGACATCAAGAAGCTTGCCGGATTTGGCAAGGATGGTGAGAAGGGCTTTGAGGGTACGATGACACAGCTTCAGATGCAGACCTACCTGTGTGCATGTGACTTCAGAAAGCGGGTGAACAAAAAGGGGACGGAATACGGCTGGAATGTGGCTATGTATTCCATGCCGGAGAAACTGTGGGGATATGACTACGTGACGTCTGCATATGGTGAGAGCCCGGAGGAGTCATGGGAGAGTATAGTGAAGCATATGGATGATATCTACCCGATTGCCACAGAGAAACAGATAAAGAAAGTCTTAAAGTAGAGACGGTGTACAGAAAACTCAAATCCAAAACTTTACATCAAAAGTTTACACATAACATTACATATATCTTTACATATGTGTTTACATATGTTATGTTTATATGCAAGTCAGGTTATAAAGAATAATATGATGCCTACTTGAAGAGGAGAAATGATGAACACAGTATATGATGTTATTATCGTGGGAACTGGCGCTGCAGGTTTGTTCTGTGCGTTGAATTTTCCAGAGACAAAAAAAGTCTGTATTATCACAAAAAGGCGGGCTGATGAGTCCGACTCTTTTTTGGCCCAGGGCGGCATATGTATGCTGCGGGGTGAGGAAGACTACGAAGATTATTTTGAAGACACTATGAGGGCCGGTCATTATGAGAACAATAAAAAGACAGTCAATCTGATGATCAGATCTTCTAATCTTGTTATCAGAGAATTGATAAGGCTTGGAGTTAGATTTGAGAGAGATGAGAGCGGAAAGCTTGCCTTCACCAAGGAGGGAGCTCATAGCCAGCCAAGAATATTGTTTCATGAGGATATTACCGGCAAAGAGATAACATCCACTTTGCTGGAATGCGCAAAGAAGAAATCCAATATCGAGATATATGAGTATACAACTATGCTTGACATCATCTGCAATGACAATGCCTGTGGTGGCGTGGTTATAGCTGATGAGGCGAAGAACATAAGCATACTTAGATCCAACAACGTTGTATTGGCGTGTGGTGGAATCGGAGGTATATATAAGAACTCAACGAATTTTGCCCATATAACAGGTGATGCCATAGCAATTGCCTTAAGACATGGTGTGGAGGTAGAGAATCTGAATTATGTGCAGATCCACCCGACAACACTGTTTAGCCGGAATAAGGGAAGAAGATTTTTGATATCTGAATCTGTGAGAGGTGAAGGCGCATGGCTTCTTAACAAGGCGGGAGAAAGGTTTACAGATGAACTGCAGCCTCGTGATGTAGTCAGCCATGCAATATGGAAACAGATGGAGATAGATGGAACGGAGCATGTGTGGGAAGATCTGAGACCGCTTGGAAGAGATGTGATCTTGCAGCATTTTCCACATATATACAAGCAGTGCAAGGATGAGGGATATGATGTGCTTGTTGAACCGATACCTGTTGTGCCGGCTCAGCATTACCACATGGGTGGAGTGAAGGCAGATCTTGCCGGAAGGACATCCATGGAAGGATTGTACGCGGTAGGAGAAGCCGGATGTAATGGAGTGCATGGCAGAAACAGACTGGCAAGCAATTCGTTACTTGAGTCGCTTGTATTTGCACAGAGGGCGGCAGATGATATCATGTTCAGCAGAGAGCACAGAGGCTGTGGAGAAGACAACATAGATCTGTCTGAATATGAAGATATAGATGGTTTGTTTAGAGAATATAAGAATATAGTTTTGACAGAAACGGAAAGAAGAGGCTGAGAATGAATCAGATAACAATGAAATTGAATGCGGACAAGCTTATAATGATGGCTTTACAGGAGGATATCACAAGTGAGGATGTATCCACAAATGCGGTGATGCCAAAGGCGCAGAAAGGAAAAGTAGACCTGATATGCAAGCAGGATGGAATCATTGCAGGACTTGATGTATATGCAAGAGTATTTACACTCTTAGATGACAGCACTGAGGTTGAGTTCTTCTGCAAAGATGGCGATGAGGTGAAGGCTGGCCAGCTTATGGGAGTTGTGACTGGTGATATCAGGGTTCTTCTCTCTGGAGAGAGGGTTGCGCTTAATTACCTCCAGCGTATGAGTGGTATAGCTACATATACCCATGAGGTTGCAGAACTTCTTAAAGGAAGCAAGACTACTCTGCTGGATACCAGAAAGACCACACCTAATTGCCGTATATTTGAGAAGTATGCAGTCAGAGTCGGCGGAGGCTGCAATCACAGATACAATTTGTCGGATGGAGTATTGCTTAAGGATAATCATATAGGCGCTGCGGGAAGTATAAGCAATGCCGTGAGAATGGCAAAGGAGTATGCACCATTTGTCCGCAAGATAGAGGTTGAAGTTGAGACACTGGATCAGGTAAAAGAGGCTGTTGAAGCGGGAGCCGATATCATTATGCTTGACAATATGACAACGGATCAGATGAGAGCTGCAATTGATTTGATCGATGGACGTGCGGAGACAGAATGTTCAGGCAATGTTACAAAAGAGAACATAGAGAGACTGATATCATTGGGAGTGGATTATATATCAAGCGGTGCGCTTACCCACAGCTCACCTATAATGGATATATCGATGAAAAATCTTCATGCGGAGGAATAAAGTGAAGGCAAAAGAGAGAAGGGAAAGGATACTTGACATTGTGAAGAATTCAGATGTTCCTGTTCCGGCAAATAGGCTTGCGTCAGAATTTGATGTCAGCAGACAGATAATAGTGCAGGATATTGCAGTGATCAGGGCGGCTGATGATGGCATAATTGCAACTAACAGGGGTTATATATACAAGAATGAATCAAAATGTCAAAGAGAGTTTAAAGTAAAACACGGTTATGACAGGACTGAGGAAGAACTCACGATCATAGTTGATTATGGCGGTGTTGTAAAGAATGTAAGTATAAGTCATACAGTGTACAATCGTGTTACTGCAAAGATGAATATTGCTTCCAGATACGACGTGGCAAAATTTATGAAAAAATTGGAAAACAGCCAGTCGTCCCTGCTTGGAAATGCTACGAACGGATATCATTACCATCTGATAGAGGCTCCAAGTGAAGAGATCCTGGACAACATAGAGCAGAAGCTCGATGAGACAGGTTTCCTTGTTCCGTGGCAGGAGTGGGAGAAATAGTATAAAATGATTTGGAGAGAATAAAATGACGATAAAAGAGATACAGGAAGAGATAATCAGACTGAAGAAAGAGAAAGATTTCTGCATACTGGCACATGCTTATCAGGGACATGAGATTCTTGAAATTGCAGATTATATGGGAGATTCATATGGACTTAGCGTGGAGGCGAGCAAGGATTCCCGCAAAAATATAATAATGTGTGGTGTGCGTTTTATGGCGGAGACATGTAAGATATTGTCCCCTGATAAGAATGTGTACCTGCCTAACCCTGAAGCCGGATGTCCGATGGCTGAGCAGATGAACCTTGAAACGCTGAATGAGATGAAGAAGAAGTATCCGGGATATGCGGTTGTCGCCTATATAAATACGACATCTGAATTGAAAACTGCCTGTGATGTATGTGTGACATCCTCATCAGCAGTGCAGATCTGCAGCAAGCTTGATAATGACAAGATTCTTTTTATTCCAGATCCGAATCTTGGAAACTATGTTCAAAAGCAGATGCCGGAAAAGGAATTTGTATTTTTTAACGGCGGATGTCCTAGACATCTTGCGGTTACCCTAGATGATGCTTTGAAGGCAAAAGAGTTACATCCGCATGCGGAGCTTCTTGTCCATCCTGAGTGCAGACCTGATGTAGTTGCAGAGGCTGATTATGTAGGTTCAACCACAGGAATCATGGCATATGCTAGAAAGTCAGAGAAAAAAGAGTTCATCATTGGTACAGAGCATAGTATTGTGGAGCATCTTCAGTATGAGTGCCCTGACAAAATGTTCTATCCAATATCTTCAAAGCTGATGTGCCATAATATGAAGCTTACTACCCTTGTTGATATATTGAATGTTTTAAAGGGTACAGGTGGCGAAGAGATAGTCCTTTCTGATGAGGTGATGGAGGGAGCTTCCCGTTGCATCAACAGAATGATCGCGCTTGGATAGTCTATATAAACATTTACTTTCAAGAATATAGCACACGACATTTTTGCATTTACATATAAAGCTAAAAAATATAACCTAAACACAGGGTGTAACAACGTAGACAATGTGAAGAGAAGAAAGTACTACGAGGTACAGAGTGCATTTAAGGATGTGGCAAAGTACAGTGATGAGCTGGAAAAGCCGGTTTGCAGCGATGTAGCAATCATGTATGATTACGACAGCCTGGCGGCATTCAGGATACAGAAACAGAGCATACTTCTTGATACACAGAAGGAGATGGAGAAGTTCTACAAGGCATTCTATGATGTGAATGTATCCGTGGATGTGATCCCGGAGGATGCTGACAACAATCTCTCATTTGGCAAGGTTATCCCTGTTGGATACAGTGATTTTGCGGGAGTGTCGGTTGTCGAGACGGAGAGCCTCCAGGATGGGCAGGATCATGGAGGATAATTCCATACGCGGCGAGGTCACGGAGGATGGCGTGGAGGTCTGCTATAGAGGTGATGACTCATCAAAGATCCGCGTAGTTATGAATCACACTGGTGAGGAAAGACACTATGGCGATACAGTGCTTGCTCCTTATGAAAGTCGTATTGACAGAGTATAAAATACTGAAAGCCTGATATTTGCTTAATTATATAAAATACGGTCGCTTATTAGTTCATTAAGCGACCGTATTTTTTGTACCTGTGTTATAATGCTGTAAAGGTGTATAATAATTTGCAAATTATGATCAGCCGGACTGGCTGGAGTACAGGAGGAAATCATGAGTATTGTTGAATTAAAAAATGATAAGATCGCTATAAAGGTAAATACTCACGGCGCTGAGCTTGTGAGCCTGAAGAGTATCGAGACAGACAGAGAATACATGTGGTGCGGTGATGCTGAGTATTGGGGAAGAGTTTCTCCAGTGCTGTTTCCATTTGTCGGAAAGCTTGAGAAGCAGACATACAGACATGATGGAGTTACATATGAGGGTATTCCGCAGCACGGTTTTGCAAGGGACAGCGAGTTTGTGGTGGCAGAACAGACAGAGGATACAGTGTGGTTTGAGCTGGTGAAGGATGAGAAGTGGCAGAAGAACTATCCATTTGATTTTACACTTCGTATCGGTTACAGACTTGAGGGCACAGGTGTTCATGTTATGTGGACAGTGGTCAACACGGGCGCTGGCAGGCTTCATTTCTCAATCGGTGCACATCCTGCATTTGCCTGCGATGGCGGTGTAAATGGGTATTCACTAGATATGCATACAAGTAAATCCGAGGTTGAATGTGGTCTGCTTACAGAAAGTGGTGTTCTTGGCAGCAGGACAGTTACCCATAGCCTCACGGATGGTGTGTTGAAACTTACTGATGAGATGTTTGACGAGGATGCTCTTATAATTGATGGAAAGGGTATAAATACCGTGACACTCAAGGACGTATCGGATAAGCTGGTTCTCCAGCTGAAATTTGACGTGCCACAGATCGGTATATGGTCGCCTGCCAAGAAGCATGCACCATTTGTCTGCATAGAGCCTTGGTTTGGCAGATGCGACAGAGAGGGCTATTCCGGTGAACTAGAAGACCGTGAGTATTCAAACAGCCTTGAGAGTGGACATTCATTCAACAAAGAGTACGTTATAGAAGTTTTATAATAAAAGTGCCAAAAATTCAGAATTGCATATAAAAGTAATTGAAAGTGCGGGAGTCTCTAAAACAGAGATGTCCCGCACTTTTTATATAGCCGTGTATTCCATCGGGGACGGAGGTTCCTGCCCCCCCTGTCGAAGTGGAGATATAAAAAAATACTGCTTGACACACAATACTATGCGATGTATAGTATACCACGTTAGGAGGTATAGCGATGGATATACAATTAAAAAGAGGAATGCTCGATGTATGTGTGCTTGCGGCCATCAAGGATGAGGATTCCTATGGATATCAGATCATCAAAGATATGAAGCCGTATGTGACGATATCAGAGTCCACACTCTATCCTATCCTCAGAAGACTTGAGGCGGGAGCGTTGCTCACGGTACATTCCGTGGAGCACAACGGAAGACTCAGAAAGTATTATCATATAACAGATGCCGGAAGAGCCAGGATAGAAGAGTTCAAGGAAGAGTGGAAGGAACTGGAATCCATATACAGATTTATTGTGAAGGAGGAAGTCAGAGATGAACAAACAGGAATATCTTGAGTCGATAAGAAGCAGGATCAGTGCGATGCCGGCTGATGATGTGAACAGGTTTATGGATTACTATAGCGAGATGATAGATGACCGCGTGGAGGACGGCCTTTCCGAGGAGGAGGCTGTGGCAGATATGGGATCACCTGATGCAGCAGTGGAGCAGATACTTGAAGATATGCCGCTTACGAAGCTTGTGAAGGAGAAGATCAAGCCAAAGCACGAGCTCAAGGCATGGGAGGTTGTACTCATAGTTCTGGGCTCTCCGGTGTGGATACCGCTTCTCATGACGGCGGCGGTATTGCTGCTCACACTGTGGATAGTTGCATTTGCACTTCTTATTTCGTTCTACGCAGTGGTGCTTAGCTTTGTGGCAGCGGGTATAGGCGGACTGATATGTACCATACCGTTGTTCATAGCCAACAGTCCGTACACGGCAGTTCTCATGCTTGGCGCAGCACTTATAGGAATCGGTATAGCGATATTGTTTGTTGTATCGGTTAAGCCTGTTACGGTTGGTATATTTAGGGTATGCAAGGCCAGTGTGAATGGTATAAAAAGAATGTTTGTAAAGGAGAAATAAGCATGAGTAGAACAAAGAAAGCTGTTATAGCTGCATCGATCATGATCGTGGCTGGTATTATCACTGTGATCTCAGCACTTGCGATAAATGGATTCAGATGGCCAAATGTGACTGTGAATCTGGCTCACATGACATCGGAGCCGGTGAACTATGTAAAGAAGACTGTTGATATAAAAGAAAAATTCAGAGCCATTGATGTGAAGAGTGCATCGGATGTGGATGTTGCTGTGAAGAAGGCAGATGGAGATACAAGTTATGTGGAGTATTATGACTGTGAGAATCTGACGCATCATGTAGATATATCAGATGGTGTGCTCAGGATAACCGCAGACGACAGCAGAAACGCAGCGTTTAACGTTTCCATCGGTGTGTATACAGGAGCTTGGCCGTCTGTGACAGTATATCTGGCTGGTACAGAGTATGATGATATGACGATCGTGACCAGCAGCGGTGACGTGGACATGGAATATTATCTTGCAATGGGCAATATCGATATAGAGACATCCAGTGGCGATGTGACCGTAAAAGGGGCAAATGCAGATGCTCTGACAGTGGCGACCAGCAGTGGTGATATACTCCTTGACAGTATATCTGCAAAGAATGCCAGAATATCGGCAAACAGCGGTGATGTGAGGATAGAGAATATGGTACTTACAGATAGTGTAGATCTGAAGACATCGAGTGGCGATATCGCATCCGGCAGTATAAAGGCAAAGCATATAAATTGTAGTGCATCAAGCGGTGATGTGATTATCAGAGACTGTGATGCTTCTGAGATCAATGTAGTGACAAACAGTGGCGATGTATCGATCGGCATCGGTTCAGACATGAAGTATGGATATACTACAAAGACGTCCAGTGGCGATGTGAATGTTCCGGACTCGGTTGAGGGGGCAGATGGAAAGTGTAATATCGAGACAAGCAGCGGCGACATTGATGTCACACAGTAAACTGTAACTGAATATATTTGAAAGTTGATATAAGGCAGGTTTTCATTATATGGGAAGACCTGTCTTGTCCTTTATGCGGGTAAGGTTAAAGTTAATTAATGAAATAAACTGTCGGTAAGGGCCTCTGCTTATTGTGGATTTCGGCTAAAAATGGTATCTTTAAGGTGTATGTATATTTATACAGAAGAAAATATCAGGGAGAGTAAAGAATGAGTGCATTTGCATTGAGACTGGCAATATTACCTTCAGTATTGCTGTTGTTATTTGTAGTTAGGAGAAATAAGCAGAACAGAGATCCTATGAGTCTGTTAGTATGGCTTGCTGTTCTGGGGGCGGTCAGTACGATACCTGCTGTCATTGTGGAACTGCTTGGGGGCGGACTGTTATATTATATGGGACTGGAAACTGGATCGGCGGTTTATGAACTTGTTGATTGCTTTTTCATAGTGGCCATGATCGAGGAGCTGGGTAAATTTCTGGGAATGCTCATACTTACATGGAAGAATAAGAACTTTGATCACAGCTATGATGGTGTTATATATGGAGTGTGTTCGTCGCTTGGATTTGCAACACTGGAGAATATCCTGTATGTATTCCAGGGCGGAATAGGACTCGGAATACTGAGGGCTGTGACAGCAATCCCGCTTCACTGCTCATGCGGCGTTATCATGGGATATTTCTACTCAAAGGCGAGAGAGAATGCGAACAAGGGCGAGGGTGCCGCAGGCAATATGCTGATAGCGTATTTTAGCGCCATGGGAATACACGGACTGTATGATTTTGTGCTGTCAATCGATGACACCAGCGTGATCCTGTGCATACTGGTACTGATCCTGTCGGTGGTTCTGATGTTCCTGCTCATATCCCATGCGGCAAAGAACGATCATATCATAGCGGTAAATCCTATATGGGTGAATCCGTATAACTTCAGATATATACCTATGCGTGGATACAATCAGCCAAATATGTACGGGCAGAACATGCAGTACAATCAGCCAAATGTATATGGCCAGCGGCAGAACAACGTCCAGCCAAATGCATACGGACAGCCAGGTCAGTACAATAATCAGCAGAGTGGCTATGGTCAGCGTCCACAGTACGGTCAGCAGAATAATCCACAGAGCAGTTATGGTCAGCTGAATGGTTACGGTCAGCGGCCGGGGCAGTACAACCAGCCGGGCAGCTATACTCAACAGCCAGGACAGAACAATCAGCAGTCAAGTGGCTATGGTCAGCCACAGCGGTACGGTCAGCAGAATGGCTACAGCCAGCAGACCCAGTATGGCCGGCAGTCACAGCAGAACAATCAGCAGAATGGCTACAGCCAGCAGTCACAGTATGG
>OLGY01000149.1_pt1 | contig 60602 bp, 60 predicted proteins | sample 1605951 | NCBI WGS metagenome assembly OLGY01 (sample SAMN03283280) | human gut metagenome | biome: human-associated habitat; material: feces | host: Homo sapiens | place: Peru | collected 2012
GCTTTGCCCACACCCACGACCTTTGAAAAGGTCGACCAAACTTTTATAATTGCTTTTCCAATTTATTCCGCTAAACCACAATTTTTAATGTTATCAAACATAAAAAACAGAACGCAAAAATCATTTAATCACAAGCCATAAAATTATATTTGCCGCCAAAAACAAAACATTAAATAAAGTAAATAATCCAAAGTATTTTGCGATACTTACATTTTCTTTCTGAATAAATTTAAACGATATAAGACTTGCCATTGATGCTATCAATGTACCAAGACCTCCGATATTTACACCAATCATTAAATCTGTAGCATTATTTGTAAAACCTGAAAGTAAAATTGTGGCAGGCACATTTGAAAACACCTGACTTGCAAGCACTCCAACCGGCACTTCATTGCCATTAACTACGCTCGAAAGCCAACCGTTAATTTGACTTATATTACCGAGATTACCTATGAATACAAAAAGAAATATAAAAGTAAACAGCAAACTGTAATCTACCTTTAAAAGCACCTTGCGGTCAAATATAAGTACAAAAACAATTACAACAGCAAGGAGTATAAGATAGTTTAATACTCGAAAAACACTTAATAGAGCAATTGCAAACAATGCAATATACATTGCTATAAGTCTTTTATCAAAATTTAATTCTTCCCTATTTTCATTATATACAATTGGAGATTTACCTGAAAATAGTGAACAACATACAAGCATAACAAGAGAAATCAAGGCATACGGCAAAATCGTCTTAAAGAAATCAGATATATTCATATTATAAGCCGAAAATAAGTACAAATTTTGCGGATTGCCTATCGGAGTCAGCATACTGCCAAGATTGGCGGCTATTGTTTCAAGCGTTACAACATATATCGCTCGGCTTTGCTTGTCCGCAAGTTTTAACAGCACTATTGTAAACGGCACAAATGTTATCAATGCAACATCATTTGTAATTATCATGGAGCTGAAAAAGCATAACAGTACAAGCGACAGCGTAACACCTCGCATTGTATTGACTTTATTAAGCAGATATTCAGCAATCACTTTGAATACACCCATTTTGTTAAACCCAGCCATTACTGTCATCAGAGAAAACAAAAGTCCAAGCGTGCGGAAATCTATATAATCAAAATATTTTTCGTTTGGCGTTACAAAAATCATTGAAATAATCGCAAGCACAAACGATAAAGTAAGCACAATCTCTTTTTTTAAAAAAGTAAATATTTTACTCATTTATAAAATCACTCACCAAAAAGCGGTATGAGAAAACCCATACCGCTGAATTTATTGTATTAAAGCTCTGCTTCGGCAACTTTCATCATAATTGCACATTCCATACGCTTTTTAAACAGCTCACAGCCATATTCATAAATGCCTGTAATTGAGCCTGTAGCATGGTATGCGTTTGCAGCACAGCCGCCGCTGCAATACAGCTTTGCCCAGCAATCCTTACAATTCGGCCTTGCGTAAGCGTTGCAGAGTTTAAACTCGTCCTGCACCTCGGTGTTTGTAACACCCTCGTAAATATTGCCAAGACTGTACTTAGGGTCGCCTACGAACTGATGACAAGGATATAACTCACCCCACGGTGTAACTGCCATATACTCTGTACCCGAACCGCAGCCGGAAATTCTCTTGTAAATACAAGGTCCGCCAGTAAGGTCAATCATATAGTGATAGAAAGTAAGCGGTCTGCCCTCTTTTTCACGCTTAAGCATTTCCTTTGCAAGTATCTCGTACTGCTCAAAAAGAACAGGTAAATCATCGTATGTAAGCGCATACGGGTCTTCCGGCGAGCAAACAACAGGCTCCATTGAAAGCTCGGTAAAGCCGAGGTCTGCCATATGGAAAATATCGTTTGTAAAGTCTGTATTGTTGTGGGTATAAGTACCACGCACATAATAACCTCTGTTACCACGCTTTTTAACAAATTCCTGAAACTTTGGTACAATAATATCGTAACTGCCCTTGCCGCTTACGGTTTTTCTAAGGTGGTCATGTACTTCTTTTCTGCCGTCAAGGCTAAGTACAACATTATGACATTCTTTATTTGCAAATTCAATTACATCATCATCAACAAGCATACCGTTTGTTGTGAGAGTAAAACGGAAATTCTTGTTCTTTTCCTTTTCAATACTTCTTGCGTAAGCGACAATCTGCTTAACCACATCAAAATTCATAAGCGGTTCGCCGCCGAAAAAGTCAACTTCAAGGTTTACTCTGCTGCCTGAATTTTCAATAAGAAAATCAATAGCTCTCTTGCCTACTTCAAAACTCATTAAAGCTCTGTCACCGTGGTACTTACCCTGACTTGCAAAGCAGTATTCGCAATTAAGATTACAGGTATGAGCAATATGTAGGCACAAAGCCTTAATAACAGTGTTTCTCTTTTTAAAATCAAATGCAAGGTCCTCATATTTATCAGCAGTAAAGAGCTTGCCGTTATCCTTTAATTCTGTTACATCATCATAGCAATCAGAAATTTCATCCGCTGTAATCTCAGGATTATCCTTGTACTTTTCAAGCATTGCCTTGATTATATTTTCTTTATCGGAATTTTCGTACATTTCAATAACATCATACGCAAGGTCATCAACGCAATGAACGCTGCCGCTGAAAACATCGAGCACAATATTATATCCGTTTAACTTATACTGGTGTATCATATATTTTCTCCAAATCCTTTTTATAGACAAAAGGAAAGCCGTTCTCCAAAAGGTGAAACGGCTGAAAATCCTTTTTAATGCAAAATTTGCACAGCTAAATTATTTCTCGCTGAGGCACTTCTCACACTGCTGGTTAGCAACGCCGCAAGATGTTTTGCAAGCTGACTGACAAGATGTCTGACACTCACCGCAACCGCCTGTTTTAACGCTCTTCTTAAGGTCACGAGTTTCAATAGTCTTAATTCTTTTCATAGAAAATCATACTCCTTGTAAGATTATATTTTTATTATAATACCACATTATGCGAAATTTGTCAATAACATTACAGGGCAATTTGTATAATTTGTAAGCATTATATCGTATATCCGTTACTTAACCTTCTGCCAAATCCGCTTTTACTGTACATAATAAAACCTACTGCAGTTGTAATAACTTCGGTTATCGGGAATGTAAAGCAAAAACTTTCAAGTCCAAAATGTGCAAGCACCCAACCAAGCGGTACAAAAAGCACAATTGTTCTCAGAATTGTAAGTGCGGAGCTTTTAAAAGCCGAACCGATTGCCTGAAAAAATACAGGAAAAATCAGTGATGTAACCATTGGTATAAAAGAAACGGCAATTACCCTTAACGCATATGAACCTATTCTAATTACCTCGCTGTCCTTTGAGAATGTACCCATAAGTACATCGGGCATTATTTCAAAGCACAGTACACCGATAAGCATAAGTACCATTCCAAGTATAACCGAATCTTTTAGAGTTTTTCCGCATCTTTCTCTGTTTCCTGCACTGTAATTAAAACTGATAACAGGCACTATACAGGTCTGCATTGCACCGAGAGGAATAAAAAATATTGTCTGCCATTTATAATATAAACCCAAAGCGGTGACTGCCTGATCGGAAAATCCCTTTAATATTAGATTTAATCCGAATATATACAATGTGTATGCAGACTGCATAAGAATATTCGGAAAACCTAAGTGGTAAATTCTCTTTATGTATTCTTTGTATTTGGATATTTTCGGCGATCTTTTGCAGCCTTTTTTCATTACAATTAAAGCCGCCGCAATCTGTCCTACTACTGTAGCGATAGCTGCACCGGCAATGCCCAATTCGGGAAAAAATCCGATACCGAAAATTAGCAATGGGTCAAGAGCAATATTAACAAAAGCACCCGCAATTTGAGCAATCATAGGTATTTTCATATTTCCCGTCGCCTGCATAACTTTTGTCCAAATGCTTTCAAAAAACAAACCAAAGCTAAATACACAAACTATTCTGCCGTACACAATTACTTCATCTATAATTTCCTGTGAATTTGTCGATATTTGTGCATAAAACGGCATTATAAACCAACATATAAGAGCAAAAACAAACCACATTGCAAACGCAAGGAAATTTCCTACGCCTGCGGTTTCATCACTTTTTTCCTTGTTGTCAACACCGAGAAAATGCGCCATGAGAGTATTTATACCAACGCCCGTACCGACCGCAAGCGCAATCATCAACAACTGTATCGGATAAATTATTGACAGCGCCGTAAGTCCCGATTCTGAATAATTACCTATAAAAAAGCTGTCTATTATATTGTACAATGCCTGTATAAGTTGGGCAAGCATAACAGGCGGTGCAAGTCTTAACAATATACTGAATATTTTATCATTGCCGAAATCCAATTCATTTTTCTTTACCCTATCCAATTAAATTTGCCTCCACAAATCATTCAAATTCATATTTTAAAACAGCACAGTTCTTAACTCCGAAATTTGCATATTCAGTGTTAGTCATTTCATAGAAATATGAATTAATCACCCTTGATATTCCGTTGTGCGCAACAAGAATACAGTTTTCACCGCTCGCTTTTACATCATCAAGCAGATTATAAATTCTTTGCGCAAGGTGCAACATAGATTCGCCGCCGTCATATCTGCAAACAAACTCACCTTTGGCAATTCTGAACTCATCACCGTTTCTTGGAGTTCCCTCAAATTTTCCGAAATTCTGTTCTGTAAGTCTTGGCTCTTCAAAAGCAGGAATACCTGTTATTTCTGAAATATGCATTGCCGTTTTTTTAGCTCTGATAAGCGGAGAATAAAGGATTTTGTCTGCCTTTATGTTATCGTTTAAAATCTTTTTACCTGTTTCTATAGCCTGTTCATGACCCTTTTGCGTTAAGTCAATATCCGTAGAACCGCAAATTTTATTTTCAACATTCCATACGGTTTCACCGTGTCTTACAAAATAAACACAGCCCATAAAATCATCCTTTCGTACACAAAACTTCCCTATATACTTTATCAAAATTTCACTGACAATTCAAGTTTTTGCCATAAAAAGTATTCCCGTAAAAGCAGTTTGGTACTAATTTTATACAAGTGCATAATATGTTATTGAGTAAACAAGCTCGGAAAGGAGAAATTTATGTGGACATTATCAATACAGTAATTTCAAGATACGCAACATCAAAATTTCCTGAAAAAACACCTCCGGCAATGGCATATGTTCCGTTTCAGGAAAGTAATCCAAAAACCTACTCCCCTGTTCAGGCGCTTGACGCTGGCACAGTTTTTCCGGAATTGAACAAGCCTTTTTACGGTAATAAATGCGGTGGTGTAAAAAATGACTGAAAGAGAAATTCTTTTAAAGAAAATATCAACATATCAATTCTCAATCCTTGATTTACAGATTTTTCTTGACACTCACCCATACGACCAACAGGTACTCTCGCAGATAAAAGAATGTAAAGAAAAACTTTTGCCCTTGATTGAAGAATACGAAGAAAAATACGGACCTTTACGCAAAGAGGCAAATACAGCTAATAAATGGCAGTGGGTTAAAAATCCTTGGCCGTGGGATAACGAGGAGGATTTGTAATGTTTGTATATGAAAAAAAATTGCAGTATCCCGTAAACATCAAACAAACCAATGCAAAACTTGCTAAAATCATTATTACACAGTACGGTGGTGCATACTCCAAAACATATAAAAAAACAGGCTGTCCGCTATAAAAGTGCGACAGCCTGTTGCTTTGATATTAATTATTTAAAGTGAAATAAACTTCGTAATCTTCATAATTCAATGAAATTGATTCAATTTTATCACCGTTACGGTGAATATAAAAACTTGTTGTAGTTTCTCCGTCATCAAAAGCGGCGGTAATTGTATCGCCGTTTACAGTATACTTTCCGGAGTGCGTACCGTCCTCTGATGTGCCGGGTGTGAGCCAAAGCGAAAAAGTACCGTCATCCTTAAATGAAAGCGAGCCTTGATACGAAGTATAGCTTGTATTATAAACCTCTGCCATTTCCACTTCATCGCCGCTTGCATTTACAGCACTCGATGATACCCAATCTGTACCGACAATATCATTCGCTTTATTATGCATTGTAAAAATCAAAGCTACTACCACTACGACAATTACAAGTAGAACAACAGTGACTGTAATTGCCTTTTTACGGTTAAATTTATTTTCGGTATGATTTACTTTGTTTCTTTTTTTATTCTTTTTGGTTTTGCTCATTAATTTGCACTTCCAATTTTAAAATAAACATCATATCCGACATAATCAATCTTTATTTCGCTTGGAACATTGCCTTTGTACGAGATAATTTCCGCAGATTTATTTTTGTCATTTGAGTATGTCATATTAATTACGCCGTCAGTTACGGTATATGCACCATAGTTATACTCCGACTGGGTTATATTATCGGAAAAGAGTCCGTTTTTATCAAAGGTAATTCCCTCTCCGCCATATACCGAGCCGAAAACTTCTTTTACAGACGCATCACGCTTGCCTACATTGTCAAAAGCCTTATACGGATACATCTCTGCATCAAAATTCAGATTTTTGTCCGCACTCTCTGCACCGCTTACTACAATTGCCTGTGTGGTCGGCTCAACAGCAGCTTCTTCCTTTTCAGTGCTTTCCTCTGTAGTTTTCTGTATCGACTGCTCGGTTGTTACTTCTGTAACAGCCTGTGTGGTTACTGCTGCCGTCGTCTGTTCTGTTGCAGCAATCGTTGTGTTATTGTTTTTATTATCAGAATTAAGTTCTCGCTGTACCGAATAAAAAGTAATACCGATAATCAAAAGCACCAAAAACGCAATTATAGCAATAAAAAGCCATAGACTTATTGTTATTTTAGGTCGTTTTTCAGCGTGTTTTGCTTTCATCAGATTTCCCCTCTGCTTTCTCTCTTTCCTTTTTCATCTTAATAATTACACTTCGCTTAACCATTTTTCCGTTATAGAAAATATATTCATCGCCGTCTTTATTCTCTTCGACATCAAGGTCAAGAAATTCCTCAGCTATATTGTTTTCCTCATCTTCCTCGTCAATAAACTGACCTTTTCTTCTGTTGTCCATTTTCTTATCAATTTTTTTAGAGCGTTTTTCTTTTTCTGTCATAAGGTTATACATTCCGGGATAAACCGAGGCATTTATAACATAAGAAGCAAGCGCAGGCACAAGTACAAACATAAGAATTGCGGTTGTAATTATAAGCGCAATACTGCTGTCTGTATTGCCTACAAAAATAAGAATTGTAGCGCAAAAAAGCACAATTACAAAAATACCGAATGTTGCAATAATATTATGCTTTAACTCACCGAATGACATAAGCGCACTGTTTTTATAAATATTTTTAAGTGACAAATCAAATGTAACTGTCATTGACGGCACATAAAAGAAAATAAAAAGAAATGCAACTGCAATAATAATTGAAATTATCAGGCAAACATAGAGCATTACAAGGAAAAACGAGTCTGCATTCGGCTGTGAAATTAATGCGCTGTACAGCCTTATTGAAAAATAACTGAATATAACCGCAAAGTATGTAATTACACCGTGAATTAAAAATCTTTTCCAATTGTTTTTTATGCCCTCAATAAATGTTTTGAAAACATCCACATTTTCTTTTCCTCTTGCAAGTCTTGAGGTAACAAGGGTTACGCCTGCAAAAAAAGGTGAAAGCGGAATAATCGAAAGCATAAGAATAAAATATCCGTTAAGTTTTAATGCACTGTCAAGAAAATAAAAAGCCGCAACCAACACCGCAAGCGGTACGGCAAACAATAGGTTTGTAAAAACTATTTTACCGAAATTATTAAATAGGTTGTTGAAAAAATCAGTCAAAGCGAACTTTGCTTTTTTCCCTGCCATTGTTCGACCTCCATAGGTTAAAAATTAAAATTCCCCGCAAAAACTCCCCATAATGCAGCGTCAAGCACAGCAGAAAGAAAAGCGAGTATAAGACAACTCACTCCCCTTGAAAGAAAGTCCGATATATACCTGTGCGAAGATCCGCCCATTTTTTTATCCGCTATAATCTGCCAAAACATATTTCCCGATGCGGTAAAAGCGGCGGAAGAAAATAAAATAAGTGCCAGACAAAATAAAAATGTTCCGGGCAACAGTACAAAAAGATAGAAAACTATACCTTTTAACGAATGAACCGAAAACAAATATCCGGCAGTAATTCCCGTACCGACGCCCTTTAAAAACACAATAAAAGGCAGTACGGGGATTCCCCAAGGGGTTAATCCGAGTAAAAATACTGCGAACAAAAATATAAAATCAGATGCAAAGCAGGCACAAAATGTGTTAATTACATTTTGTGAAAGCCGTGCGTCAAGATTTGTAAAAAACAAAAAATCAAGAGAAGCAAGCATTTCCTTGTCGGCAGACATTGCATACACAGTTCCGCAGGCAAGTCCGACAATCAACATTGAAATAAACAATATATAAATTCCGTATCTCTTTATGTAATATTTTATATCTTGTGTTGTCAGAGAAAACCTGCCTGTTCTGATTAAATCTGTTTTTTCTTTTATCGAAAATATAAAGCCTTTCACAAAACATTCCTCCATATAATTATCCTTAATAAAAATATGCGGAATATTTTGCTTGTATGCTAATTATCTATTAATGTAATTACTTACCGAGCTCTTCTGCCCTCTTTGTGCAGGCAGCCATACCTTTTTTAACGGCATCATAAAAGCCGAGGTCTTTCATTGCATCAAGAGCAGCAATGGTAGTACCGCCCTTTGAACTTACTTTTTCAATGAGTGTATCAACACTGTCGCCGCTCTCTTTAAGCATTTTAGCCGAACCCTCAAGAGTTGCACAAATAAGATTCATTGCCTTGTCATAATCAATGCCGCACTCTTGAGCATAATCTGCCATTGCTTTTGCAAAGAGATAAATATATGCCGGGCTGCTTCCGTTTACAGATATAATCTCGTTCATATGCTCTTCTGCAATATATTCACAAACACCGCTGCCCGCAAACATATTATAAACAATCTGTTTGTCTTCTTCGGAGATATTATCTGACGGGCAAAGTGCAGACGCACCCTTGCCGAGCAAAAGCGGAGTATTCGGCATAACTCTTACTACAGGGCATTTACAATCAAGAAGATTCTGCACATATGCAATAGAAATACCTGCCGCAATTGAAACAAAAACTTTGTCAGCTGTTACCTGTGACTTTAATGCCTCAAGCACTTCGGGATAATTCTGCGGCTTAACAGCGAGAACGGTAATGTTGCTTTCAAGCATAACATCAGCGGCGGATTTTTTAATATTAATGCCTTTTTTGCTCATAATATCGCATTTTTCCTTGTCAAGGTCAAAAACATTAATAAAATCAGCCTTGCCGTCATTCTGTCCCATAAGACTGCCGATAATTGCAGTTGCCATATTTCCTGCACCAATAAAACCGATTTTCTTCATTATAATACTCCCTTTCAAATAAGTAATACCAATTAAATATTTATCACAATCCAAAGCTCGGGTTACGGGCGCAAGTATAACTGAAACCGTACTTGTTTTCGTAACCGTCCCTTATGTAATCACCGTAAAAGAATATTTCAGCCTCATCAACTCTTCTGTATAAAAGTCCCTCATAGCAATCGCCTGCCGCATGGTGATATGCAAAGAAATTCTTAGCATATGCAGACTGACTTACATTATCAAGACTTCTGCTTGCTGACATTACAGAGGCATAGTCGGAATAAATATATCCCACCGTGCCGTCACTCAATTTAATTTTATACCAATTATCATTATAAAGACTGCCGTCAACGAAAGTGAAGGTTGTACCGTAAGACATAACGGATACAACAGAATAAGATGTTGACGCTCCGCTTCTCAAATTTACGCCGTCACCGCTTACATAGCCTTGAGCATTTGCAGACGGTTTTAATGCAGGCTGATATGCTGTATTAAGTAAAGTGTCCGACAAATCGCTGTCATTGTCAAGCGCATATGCTCCTACATTATATGTAAAGCACACAAGTGCATCAAACTGCTGTTGGTTACACTTTACATTATTTGAAATCATAAACTTATTAACTCGAGAAGTATATCCGCCACTGTTTACGGTTTGGCAAAGATAAGCATATGCCTCGGTTTTTGAAAGATTATTGTAAAATTGTTCGCCGGACCACACAACCTTGCCATAACCTAATGTTGCGTCACCCGTAATATAGTCAGGTGTTACTGTAGGCAAAAATCCCTCATAATTTGCGATAAGAGAGATTATTTCATCGCTTGCACGGCGTTCACCGAGAACCGCAGTTGTAGTATCGGTTGAAGTTGTAACAAAAACTTCGCCCTCTGCATCATCTTCGACAGTTCTGTAATAGTTTTCGTCCTCTGCAAGCGAATACGCTGTATAGTTCCATGTACCCGAAGTATCAAGCACAGTTTTTGCAGACCAAATAATATTGTCGCCGTCTTTCTTTATTGAATCGGCGTGAAGCGTATAGCTTTCTTTTTCATTGGATATCGTAAAATACAAACCACGCTTTGTATTATCGGTTATAGCATTCAAAGTAACAAGGCTGTTAAGAGGCGCCGAATTAGGTGTGGCATATACGAAACGAACAGGCGCAGTTTTTTCTACAGTTACAATACAGGTACCTGCACCGTAGCTTGTTTCTGCCGAAATTACGGCAGTACCCTCGCTCTTGGCATATACAACACCGTCGCTGACTGTAGCTACATTTGAATTTGAAGTTTTCCAATCTACATATGAATCTGTGGTAAGAAAAACAGATTTGTCTTTATTTATATGAACCGCAGAATCGGAAATACCTACATAACTTCCGCTTGTAACCGTTACATAGCAACTCTCTGATATTCCGTCATATCTTGCGGTAATAACTGCCGAACCCGCAGCTTTTGCATATAAAAGTCCGTCCGAAGTTACAGATACAATATTAGAATTTGATGAAGCAAAGTTTACATTACCTTTTGCGCCGTTTACATACAAAGTGCTGTAGTTTCCTTTGTACATACTAAGACTTGTCTTTGAAAGTCCAGACTTTTGCGGTTCATCGGCATTAAGCGTTACATAATCCGCATAAACATATCCCCTTGTACCGCTGCTAAGTTCAATGTAATACCAATTACCGCTTTTTGAAACGGCGGTAATTTTTGTACCGTAGTCAAGAGTAGCAATAACAGAATAATCTGTACCCGCACCCGATCTCATATTTACATCACTTGCATTTATGTAACCCGTTCCGAGAGTATCTGTAACCTCTTTTGCGGTAGCATATTCATAGTAAATATATCCCTTTGTACCGTCCGAAAGAGTGATTTTGTACCACTCGCCGTTGTACAGAGTACCGTCGTCAAAGGTAAATTCTGTTTTGTATCCCATAACAGTCACAACACTGTAGCTTGTACCCGCTCCCGAACGAAGATTTACTCCGTCATCATTTACATAACCTGACGCTCCTGCCGTCACACTTGCGCTCACAGCCTGCTCTGTCTGTGAAAGTTCAGCCGCATTTACGGGAAGTGAAAAAAGCAACAATACGGCCGCAAGAATTGGGACTATTAATTTTTTTGTGCTTACTTTTCTCATAATACTACCCCTCTGTCATTTTCTGTATTTTGGTTTTATAAGCTTGTTTCTGAGTACAACTATATAATATGTAACGAGTTTTGTTGCCGCCAAGTCATAAATTGTAAAGAATATATTTCCTGCAAGCAAGAAAATCCACGGTACATACATTCCGCCTATAGTGTATTCCTCTGCAGGCACGGCAAGTAAAAAAGCCGCTATAAAAAATGCTCCTATTACCGCTGCATTGAATACCGCATATTTAAGCACAAGCTGTACGGCTCTTGTTTTTATTTTTCCCTCTATTGCACCTTTAATTATCGGATAATAACCGAAAAACATAATGTAATATACAACAGCTTCCTTGTCGCCCGCAAGGAAAAGCGAAAGCAGTGAAACACATATAAATGCGCCCCACGCCCACTTATGACCTGCTTCGACTACAATCACCATAAGCACAATTCCTGCCATACAAGGAAAGGCAAAAGTACCGAGCGGCACTAATGATGTGAGCATCATAAAGACAAGCGAAAGTGCCGACAATACACCCGAAATTGTAACTTTAAAGGTTGTTTTTAACGGACTTGAAGATGACTTTTTCATATTAACAGCCCATTCTGCAACAGTTGCAAAGGCAGTTTGTAAGACAGTTTACACAAAGACATGTGGTGCAGTAATCACACATAGCACCGTCACCTGTATTTGGTGTACCTTGAGTGTAGCCGCCGTAATTATAAGCCCTCTGATTATTCATATTATTAAGAGCCGCACGGTACTCCTGATTATTAGGGTCCATATTTACAGCCTGTGTAAAGTAAGAATAAGCCTGATTTGCCCAACCTTTGCGATATGCACACATACCTTTAAGATAATGCCATTCTGCGTCACGGTACTGTTGCTCTGTATTATCAAGAATCTGTTCGGCCTCGTTAATCATATTGCGCTGAATATAAATTCTTACACCGTGAAATCTTGTGGATTGGTGAGAATATCCGCCGGTTGCATTTGAAGTTGAACCCGAGCCTCTGCCCTTTTGCCTCAATTGATTTATTGTATCGTAAGCCTCATTGATTTCCTTCATTTTTTGTTCGGCAACATCTGCAAGCGGACTGTCCGCATAATTGTCGGGATGATATTTTTTGGCAAGCTTTCTGTACGCTGCTTTAATTTCTTCATCGCTGGCATTTTCAGATACGCCAAGAACCTCATAAGGATTATTCATCTTTACTTCCTTTCTGCAACTCAAAAGATTTGTCCGAGTCCTTTTGGGTTTTATCTGTAATTTTATTCTGAATTTTCGGGAATCCTCTAAGCATCATATTGTCAAGTATCCCCTTAAAACCGTTTATATCAAGTAAATTATACGCATCATATGCCCTTGCAAGGCACTGATTAAGAGTGAGCGAAATAATATTGTTGTCTAAACTTGAACCGTCCTCTTGTATAAAAGGGTTAAAACTTAATGACTTAGCGTCTTTTTCTATATCGTCTGCCGCATCCATAAGATAAATCCATCTGCCTATATTATATCCGTATTCGTATAAAACTCGGCTCTCGGTTTCGTCATTACCGTCTTTTGCAAGGATTTTTCCGAGCATTTGAGCTGTCGGGTCTGCCGAAATATCAACGGAAGAGCTTTTATCCTGTTCAATAACAGCCTGTCTTTCCATCATTTCAGCCACATATTCGTCAATCCACGGATAACGCTTTTTAGCTTTCTTTCTCTGATGTGAGAAAAACGGCTTAATCATTCTCGAAAACAGAGATTTAAAAAATCCGCTGTCATTTATATCATCAATAAGTTTGTAGTAAACGGTAATAATTGAAAAAGCCGCAGCCTTTTGGTAATCGTCATTTTTGCTGTAAGCAAAATTACATCTTTTAAGAGGATTGCAGGTACATCTGCCTTTCTTAAAACCGCCGCACGAAGAATGTAATGACATCAAAAGCATTGCGTAAAAAGTACAGTCATAACTCAATGTAAGACGGGTTAAAAAAGAATAATCTTTACCCATTTGCTTGCAAAGTCCGCAGTAAACAGCCTTATATGTTTCAAACTCTTTTACAAGAAGTTCCTCTTTTTCAATCTGTAAATAACCGAACACTGTATTACTCCTATATTATTACTCACATTATACTATACTATATTTCAGGGTAAAAAGCAACAGTAAGTATGCCGAAAATAAGTGATTATTAGGTGAACAAGGGTATTGCAAAAATCTATAATTAATTATAAAATATAAGTATTTATAAAGCTAATAATTTACTAAGAGGTTTATTTATGAATGTATATGACTTTGATAAAACAATATATAACGGCGACTCAACCGCCGATTTCTATATTTTTTCTCTAAAAAGGCATAAAAAAATTTTATTGCTTGCCCCCTCACTTATCGGTGCTTTTCTTAAATTCTATGTTTTTAAAATCGGCACAAAAACGCAGTTTAAAGAAAAAATGTATAAATTTTTAAAATACTGCGACATACAAAAAGACATAACCGACTTTTGGAATATTAATATTGACAAAATCAAACCGTTTTATAAAAATCAACAGCAAAAAGATGATGTAATAATATCCGCCTCCCCAGAATTTTTACTTGCACCAATATGCAAAACTCTCAAAATAAATTATCTTATGGCATCTGTCGTTGACGAACATACAGGCAAATACAGCGGTATAAACTGCCACGGTGAAGAAAAAGTAAGGCGATACAGAGAAATGTTCGGTGACACAAAAATTTACGAATTTTATTCCGACAGCTACAGTGACACTCCACTTGCTAAAATTTCCGAAAAGGCATTTATCGTAAAAGGTAACCGACTCCTTGATTGGGATTTTTCTAAATAAAACTGTTTATACAAAATTCTATTATATTAAATCAGGTCAATCCGATAAAAGATTGACCTGATTTTTTTGAAATATCAATATTTACAGATTTTTAATGTACTCTGAATTGTTTGAGTAAAAATTACTCATATGTTTTCCGACATTTTCAAGCATTTTCTGTACAGCCTCTTGTGCCTCTGCCTCGTCACGAGGCAAATACCATTTTACATTTCTCTCTTCGTCAACTTCATACCACAAATAATATTTCCCGTTAATCGGTAAATGTATTCTAACCATAAAACTTTGCCTCTTTGACAATTTATAACCACCCCTTAACTTTATTCTATTCCTACATATATATTATGTGCTCTGCAAAATCAATTAACATATGCCAAGCAACATATACAGCAAAAATCAACACATTTTTATCTCTGAAACATATTATGACTTATAGCAAATTCACTTAGATTAAGCGATAGAAAGTGATTATTATGGAAAAAGAACTTAAAACCGCTGCGGCATATATCAGAGTATCTACAGACCGACAAACCGAGCTTTCTCCTGACAGTCAACTGCGTATAATAAAAGAATACGCAAAACAAAACGGTTACAATATCCCGTCAGAGTACATATTTCGAGAAGACGGATTGTCAGGCAAATATGTCAAAAAACGACCACAGTTTATCGAGATGATAGGGCTTGCAAAGCAAAAGCCTGCACCGTTTAGTGCAATACTTGTGTGGAAGTTCAGTCGATTTGCACGGAATCAAGAAGAAAGCATTGTATATAAATCTATGCTTAAAAAGAATGATGTTTCGGTAATAAGCTGTTCCGAAACTCTTGATGAAGAAAATCCGTTTTCCTCACTTATTGAGCGTATCATAGAATGGATGGACGAATATTATTCAATCCGCCTTTCCGGGGAAGTGCTGCGAGGAATGTCCGAAAAAGTCAAACGAGGTCAGCCGGTGACTATTCCCTCTTTCGGTTATGATATAGTCGATAAACAATATGTTATCAACGAAGAAAAAGCAGCAATTGTTCGTAAAATCTTTACCGATTATATAGACGGAAAGAGCAGAATGCAAATTGCATCCGAATTAAACGAAATCGGTGTCAAAACTACAAGAGGAAATCCTTTTGAAAACAGGACAATAGATTATATCCTGAAAAATCCCGTTTATATAGGAAAAATCCGTTGGAGTCAAAACGGAAAAACAGATTACAGATATTCAAACAACAAAGATATTGTGTACACTCAAGGAGTACATAAATCTATTGTCAGCGATGAAATTTTTTATAAAGTTCAAAATTTGATAGAAACTAACGGTCGTAAACAAAGAAAAGGCATACACAATAATATTAAACAAGAATATATGCTGCACGGTTTAATAAAATGCAGCAACTGCGGCTCTGCATTAGCATATTCAAACAAAGGACTGCAATGCATTAAATATTCAAAATCAATATGTAAACAGTCACATTACATCAGCCTTACCAATATTAATAATCTTGTAATACTCGGACTTGAACAGGTTTTTGAAAACAAAGATTTTAAACTTTCGGTCAAGTCTTTATCTCAAACTGTTGCTGACTGCATTGATTACACTAACTTAATCGAAAAAGAAAATCAAAAAATACAACGGATAAAAAACGCATATCTTGAAGGAATCTACACCGTTGAAGAAGTAAAAGAATATAAAAAGTCTGTAGAAGATAAAATAAAAAATCTCTCTTCCCGTCAAGTTCAATTAAAACAAGAAAAAACTAAACCAAGAAAAGAAAATGTAAAAGAAAAGAAAAACTTTTTAGCAACTCTAAAAAGCCCTGCAATAAGCGAAAAAGAAAAGAACGAAATACTAAAAGGCTTTGTAGATTGCATAGTCTTTAACCGCTCAACTTCTTCGGTTGATATATTTCTTTATATCTGATTATCACTTTTCGGAGTACGGTGGACCTGACGGAGAACTCAGTGCATCACTCAGATATTTAAGTCAGAGATTTACAATGCCGCTGCCGGAATTAAAAGCCACCTTAACCGACATCGGTACCGAAGAATTAAATCACCTTGAAATGATAGGTGCAATTGTATATCAGCTTACAAAAGGCCTCACGGAAGATGAAATCAAAAAGCAAGGCTTTGAAGATTACTTTGTTGACCATACAACAGGCGTATATCCGCAATCGGCAGGAGGTTCACCTTTTACAGCCGCATCTATGCAGGTAAAAGGCGATCCAATTACAGATCTCCACGAAAATATGGCGGCCGAACAAAAAGCGAGATCAACCTATGATAATATCTTAAGATTTTGCGATGATTACGATGTAAAAGACGCAATAAGATTTTTGCGTGAGCGTGAAGTAGTACACTATCAACGCTTCGGTGAAAATCTGAGACTTATGACCGACAAACTTGACGAAAAGAATTTCTACGCATTCAACCCGTCATTTGATAAAAAATGTTTTAAAAACTGTATGAAAAAGAAATAATGCAAAATAAAGGCATCCTATAAATTTTTTGTACGGTTGCTGTTGCCCGTCAGCTAATCAATAATTGACTTCACCAAAACTATAACCGCAAAAAGCCGTTATAACTGTAAACTTAAAGATAAAAGCGTGTAAAATCACCGTTACAAAACGGATGAATATGCATAAAATGCAACATCTTCAATGTAAAATCAAACCACCCTTGCAACAGTATAAACTAAATGCAAGGGTGGTTTTAAATGTATTAAAAAGAGGAAAAAGCGTTATTTTATTCGTCTGTTACAGCTTCATCAGCAACATAACTTGAATTAACTGATACAAAAATACCGTCTTTCTTATTCTTTAAAACGAAAGCATCAAAATAAATTCTTCCTTCACAGAGCCAGCCCGAAAGTCCTGGAGGGTTTTCGTGCTGTAAGTATTCTGATAATTTGAGTGGTGAAAGAAGTGCAGTTTTGTAAATAATAATATAATTGACACCTTCGGGAAAATAATCAGTTGGAGCAACTACAACTTCGGTATTGTCAATTTTTCCAACTGCTCCGTTAGTTGCTATTTCCTGTGCTTTGTCACCGTATGAAGTAAAACGCTTGTCCAGTTTATTGACTATAGTCAAAAGTTGAACTTGTGTTAATCCGTGCTTTTTCCTGACAAACTTTATTCTTTCACCGATAGTCATAATTCAAACACTCCTTATTGATTTTTTGTGACAAACATAATATAATATATTTTAGTTCATCAAGTACATTACAATGTTTGAAACAAAACTTGTCAACGCTAATTTTAAATATTTTTGTGTAGTAAATTTGGAATCAACTATGAATGGTTAAAATTTGGAAAAGCTGACGATACTTCTAAGGATGAAAACACAAGAAATAAATCCCTCGATAATTTCTATAATGTTATAAGAATATTTGAAGATAAATTTTCAGAATTGAATAATGATGAATTATCTAAATATACAAATTCTGCTTTTTATGCGTTATCACTTATATTTGATACATATACTAATAGAGATAAAAAAATAAAAGAAACACAAGAACTTTTTTACACAATTATGGGAAACAAATTTTAATACAAGTAAATTTAATAAAGAAGAAATTTCAGATGATGAAATAGAATTAAAATTGCTTTATACTCAAAAGTTATATAGAGAACTGAAAGAATTAAATAACTTTTTCGATAAATATCAATCTCTAATGTTTAAGGACACATATATTGAACCGTATTAAGAGATTGTATATTTATACATTTTTATGAAAAATTATACATCAAGAAGTAAATTTATTTCTAATTTAGAATAATATATACAATAGACTAAGAAAATTAAAAAAGCACGAAAAAACACCCTGTAAATTCCGTTCTAATGCGGTTTAAAGGGTGTTTTTGTTATTTTTACTACTTCCTTAGTCTATTCAGTTTTTTTATAAAAAGTATGTTTTTGTTTCCTTAGTCAAGTACCCTAAAACAGCTTGTTTATGGGATTTCTTAAAAATACCTACTAAGGAAAAAGTTATTGTTTTGAAGACGGGTTACATAAGGTTTTTCGGGTTTGCGGACACATAGTCGTGTTCCATGATATAGTCGGGCAGGTCTGGGGCAACAGAGTTTCTCTTCTTGCCGGCCAGATCGTACATCGTAGTCTTATCCTCGTCGTTCAGCGTGAGAATTTTGGAAATCAACTCCAGCTTCTCCATTTCGGGAGGATTGCGGCGGTCCTTCTCGATGTCGGTCAAATAGGGCGCAGTGATCCCTATCATTTCCGCCATTTTGCGGAGCGTGATTTGTTTCTCTGTGCGTTTCCTTTGAAGGAACTCTCCAAAATTCTGGTACTGTGTGTTCATGTCGTTCACCATTTCTACTTTACATTATAAGCCCTATCTTGATTCATTCAGCCTATTTGCGGCACTGTTTCATACTTGCGGGCAACTTCTCATCACAACGGTGAATCGAATTAGCACGGATGCTTGTACACTTGTTAGCAACCTTGCTAACGCTACTATACGCATGACATAATGACTTGTCAAGAGGTAAAGCAGAAAATATTTGAAAGTCACTGTTGCTTTTCTTCGTCCGTTTTGCTTTCCCTCTGCAGCTGCTTTTCCAGTTCTGACTGCTTGGCGGGAATCGCGTTTACCTTGTCATACAAATGTACAACAAACCGTAATAATTATAATCTGGTTCTGACCATCCAGCAACACATTTTTACAGGGATTGTTTGAAATTTTGAAAGATATGTGGCTATAAAAGGCGGCTCACCGCCTGTCATGCAGTCGGCGAACCGCCCTTCAAAAGGTCGCTTATTTCATGGTCTTTTTCTTCTTATCAATTACCAGAGTACCGGCCAATGCACCGCAGCTGATGAACAGCAGTGTAGCCCACAGAACAATATTGCTGGTATCGCCGGTCTTTGGGCTTGTTGTATCGCCAGTCTTCGGGCTTTTTGTCCCATTGCCGGTATTCGGGCTTGTTGTTTCGCCAGTCTTCGGGCTTGTTGTATCGCCGGTATTCGGGCTTGTTGTCCCATTGCCGGTATTTGTCGCAATGATTCCATATTGACTCAAATGGTTTGTCTCAAATACAATATAACCGTTTTCTACCGCAGCAGTCAAGGTCTCTTTAATCTCATCATTTACAATGTAAACGACTTCGTATTTGTCATACCCCTTCAAATCTTCTGGCAGAGCAATTCTGATCTTCATTTTGGTGTTGCTGATCTTCACAACATTGTTGTTTCCGTCCAGCACATTGATGTCCGCAACGAATTTCACATTCTTATCTGCCAATTCCTTCTTGACCTCGATGGACTTGATATCCAGCTTGTAATCCTTGCTGACCTCTGTTGCAAATTCGATTTTTGCCTTTGTCTCCCCCGTGCTTTGGAGTTCCTTCACCGTGTCCTTACCGGGATTTTCCGGCTCTCCGGAGGTTTTCGTCCAGGAGGCGTACAAGGTCACATTTTTATACCGCACATAACCGTTGTCTTCCGTAATCAAGGTATCCTTATCATATTTCTTATTGGTCTCCTCGTTATTGTCCCAAATTCTCCAATAAATATACGTCTCCATAGTACCGCTGCCGTCGCTTTTGGTGTTCCAGCCGTTAAAGGTATACCCCTCTCTTACGGGAACATAGGGCAAAAGTGACATTAATGCGCCGGAGTCTCTGCCGCCTACATAGTCGTATGTGTTAGACTCCTTACCGTTGAGCTGTCCGCCGTTAGCATTGAGAGTTACTACGATACCGTCGTTGTCAAAGGTGTTTTTGGTATAGGTTGCAAGAACCTTTACAGCGTCGCTTTTCTTAAAGCAATCAGCCGATATTTCCGTTACAAACTCGCCGTTCAAAGCCCAGCCGACAAAGGTATAGCCGTCTCTTACGGGGGTGTATTTCGTCAGGTCGACTGTCTGATAAGCACTGGAGCTGCTTGTCAGGGTCATTTCATACTTGCCGTTTACTTTGCCGCCGACGCCGTCAAGCGTCAGGTAATATGTGCCCGTTCCCTTTAGCACTTCTTCGGAGAAGGTCGCATAAATCGTAAGACCGTTGGTGTATGCCACCTCACCGTCGTTTGCCCAAAATGTACCCTCCGAATTGAAATCCGACAAAGGTATATCCTCTGCGACTTTTGTTTCGCCTGTCCAATCCGTTGCCCAATAGGCGAATTTGGTGCTGCCGTTGAACGGAAGAACGCCCGCAGTCAATTCGGATAAGCTTACCGTTGTGTCGCCGTCTGCAACATCAAACTTTATTATTTTTGCATAATCGCCGTCGACCTTGCCGTCCATGCCGTTAAGGCCGCAGGTGAGTAGCAGCGTATATTTTCCGTCGTCCTTGACTGTAGCGGCATTGACCGTCATTATGCCTGAAATGCTGAATATTGCTACGAGTAATAACAAAAGTGCCGATTTCAATTTCATACTGACTTTCCCGCCTGAGTTTTTGTTAAGGTTTTTTAATTTTTTCATAAGAGTTCCTCCTTTATAAAAGCCTTATTTCAAGGCATTTTTACTTTTCTTTCTGCTTGCAATGCCAAGCACAGTCATGACGCCGCCGCTGATGAACAGAACGGCAAACCACAAAGCAAGGTTACTGTTATCGCCGGTCTTTGGGCTTGTTGTATCGCCGGTATTCGGGCTTTTTGTCCCATTGCCGGTATTCGGGCTTGTTGTTTCGCCGGTGCTCGGCTTGTTATCGCTCGGCGTTGTCGTAGCAGAGTCGGATTTCCAAGTTGCCTCATAGGTAGCGTTGCTTGTCACTGTGGCTGCAACCGCAGGCTTCCATCCGGCAAAGGTATAGCCCTTACGGGTAGGAGTGCCATTGAAGGCAGGCGTAGCCTTACCGGACTCTACGGTGTAGGTCTGATCCTTGAAGATTTCCTCATTGTTCACGCCGTCGGTGTAGGTAACGGTAAAGGTCTCGGCAGGAGTCAGCTTCTCCCACTGTGCGGTGTAAGTAGCATTCCTGGTCACAGTGTCGGCAACTGCCGGAATCCAGCCGGTGAACTTATAGCCGTCACGGGCAGGCGTGCCGTTGAATGCAGGGGTAGCCTTGCCGAATTCCACGGTATAAACCTGATCCTTGAAGATCTCTTCGCCATCCACACCGTCGGTATAGGTAACGGTGTACTTCTCGGCAGGAGTCGTGCCACCTGCTTCAGGGGTCATCGTGAGGTCGGTGAGAACCCACATAGTACCGTCAGAGCCGTCGCTCTCATCGCCTTCGTAGCGCGTATAATTCACAAATTCGCCGTTAATCTTCAGCTTAGTGTTGGGACCGAATAGATAAGTGGTGTTTTCACTTTCAACATAGCCCACAGCCTTTACATACACACCGTAATGATAGGTCTTCCCAGCTTCAAAAGCGGTGATTTTGTTTTCATAAGCGCCGCTGAAGAAATCTGCGGAAATCGCACCGGTTTTGCTGTCCAGTTCCCACCACTCGCAATTGTATGCATACTTCACGCCTTCGGGACTCTTGCCGGTAAAAACGGGCTTGTCGCCGTCCTTGAAGCTGACGGTGACATTGTTGATCTCCACCACATCAATAACTTTCACGGTGGTCGGCGTCATGGTCAATACATTGCTGAACCAAATGGTTTCGCCGCTATCATCCACATCGATCTGATCGGGTGTCAGGGTGATTTCTTCGCCGTTGATATAGAGCTTCGTGTTCTGATCGAAGCGGTAGCCCTCTTCCATGCCCAAGTCGGAAATCTTGAAATATACGCCATAGGTGTAACTCTTTCCAGCTTCAAATTCCGTAATGAGCTTGCCGTTGTAACGCTCGTTCCAGTAGTCGCTGGAGGTAATGCCATAGCCGCTGCCGTCATTGGCGTCCCAACGCTCATGGTCGAGATCAATAAACGGATTCACGGCACTGGTCATAAAGCTCGGTTTGTCGCCGGCATTAAAGTTGATTCGAGCGTTAAAGTCGATTTTCTCTACAGCCTGACCGGGACGCAACTCTGTTCCATATTGAATGAGGCAGGTTTTTCCGTCATCCATCACCATGACCCACGAACCGGACGGCAGACTTGCTCCGTTCAATGTAACATTTTCTCTGTTTGTCAAATTACTGTCGAAGGTATAGCCGTCTTTCGCCTGAAGTTTCACGGAATATCGGTATCTTCCGCCCTTCTCAAATGTATTGAATTGAACATTGCCGTCCGAATAGCAGTTTTCATCGGAATACCAGTAAGCAACCGTGCTCACGGTGTCGTTGGCATCCTTCTCACGCTTTTCCCAGCACTCAAAGAGAATATCATATTTATCCTGATTAGTGCCTGTTCGCTTGGCCGATGCCTTGGGGGTGTTGCCCGGCTGATAGTCGAGTTTCACATTCTCAACATTGACGGCAGTGAGCGTGCTGTTTTGTTTGGTCGGTCTAATTGTTGCAATACCAGTAACATACACAGATTGTCCGTCCAGATTCACACTAATATTTTGCTGCTCAACCGTCCAACCATTTACAGTAACAGCGGTTTCGCTGCTGAAGGAATATCCATCCTTCGGCTTCAGCATAAGGAAATATACATATTTTTCCCCGCTTTCAAATTCCGTGATGGTCGGAAGAGAACCGTGTGCTCCGTTGTCGGAATACCAGGCGGCAACGGGTTCGTTGCCTTTGAACTGCTGCCAGCATTCATAAGCGATTTCATATTTATCGGCATCGGCATTATATACCTCGGCGGTTGCCTGTGGGGCATCACCCGGCTGATAGTTGAATTTCATATTCTGGATCGTTGCCGCAGTGATGGCAGTCGACGCTGATGTGGGTGACCAATGGGCTTTCAGGGTAATGTCAGTGGTGATCTTGGTATCAAAAGTGTACTGCGTATCGCCTAAATACCAGCCGGCAAAATCATAGCCGTCTTTCTTCGGATCGGAGGGCTTGATGGCAGAGGTATTGCATATCTCCTGCTGATCCACATCGCTGCCGCCGTCAGAGTCAAAAGTGACGGTATGGGTATCAATGGTGCATCCAAATGTGCCGCAGTTATCAAAGGTGCCGCCTTTCAAAACGATCTCTGCCTTAGAAAAAGTCTCTCCAGCTACCCCATTTCCTATATAGCCGTAGTAATCAGAAAAGTATCGGGTACAATCTTTTATCGTACCGCCGCTCATGACAAAACGACCGACATTCGCAATATATACGCCGCCGCCAGTGCCATCGGTAGTTGTGACAGAGCATCCTTCGATCAGACCATCGTTCATCTCAAATTTGGCTTTGTCTTTGACGATGACTGCACCGCCATTTTTAGTTGCCTTACAGTTCTTGATGGCACCGCCGTTCATAATGAAAGTACAGCCGCTGCCTATATCAATTGCACCGCCGTCATCACCAGCCCGGCAGTCCTCAATTGCACCGCCGTTCATAATGAATTGACCGTTGGTTTCCAAATCTACGGCAGCACCGTCTCCACTGTACTCATCGATTATCTTTTCATAGCAGTTTACGATACTGCCACTCTCCAGGGTCAGAACACCGCCCTTAATGAAAATGCCGCAGTTTTTTTCCTGTCCATCGATCTTGCCACCGGTACCGCTGTCCTTTATCGCCAGGTTCCCGTTTTTCCTCACCCAGATTATACCCGTATTTTCCGAACTACAGCTCAGGGTATGTCCGTTCAGATCCAAGGTCACGGTGCGTTCCACATACAGTTTCCCAGTGGTTTCAATATTGCTGCCAAGCTTGATCTCAGTACAATCCGCATTATTCAGCGCCGCCGTCAACTCTGTTTCGTTAGTGACGGTGGTTGTATTGGCAGCGAAGGCCGTAGCCGCCGTCATCGGCACCAGCGACAGCAACATACACAGCGTGAGCAGGACTGTCAGCAGCTTTGTATTAAACGCTTTATTCTTCATAGTCTTAATTTCCTTTCTTAAAGTTTTTGTCCGCATTCGGAGCAGAAAACACTGTTTTGTTTAACATCGGCACCGCAGTTCGGGCATTTTCTGCCGAGCCTTGTTCCGCAACGGTCGCAGAATTTTGCATCGGCGGAAAGCTGCGCTTTGCAGTTCGGGCATACGGTCATGCCCGCCGCCACCGTCTGACCCGCGCCGGTCACAACCACAGGTTGGCCGCCGGTCATAATGGTAGTTTCGATGACCTGAAACACCTCGCCCGGTAACTTTTTCTGTTTGAATGCACCCATTCCGGCAGTGATCGCCAGCGGCCATGCAACAAACAGACCTATTGCTCCGGCGCCGATTTTATCCGACCACTGTCCTTCGCCGATGTTTACATTCAATTGATTTCCCATAACCGTCATCTGCACGGTAACGGCAAGCCGCATTCCCGTAAGAGTTTTCCATCCGTCCTTCGGCTGGCTCGCCTGCATAACGTAGCCCTCCGTAGTCTCGGAGCTTTGCACCTCCATACCCTTCTCGGTGCGAAAGAAACCCTCTAAGCGGGTAACGATCTTTTGCATATCCGTGCCATTTAACATAAATACTCGTGACTCATTCATTTGGTTGCCTCCATTTTTTCTGCTATACATTTCGTTAGAGTGATTTTATTTTGCTCTGTCAATCAATCCAAAACAGCACCTCCCCATTCAACAACAGTAAATCCTTTTCGCTCGATCGGCGTGATCTCGGTTTTTTTATTTAACTTCCGTCATAGTGAGCAAAGCCAAACCATGTACGGGTTATGCTGTCAGGGTTGACGGAGAAGGACACCGGCATGGCGGCGTCAACACCGTCGGTCAGCTTCGGATACATAAGGTAATCCGTGCCACCTTTCAGATAATCCGACCAGTACTCGATGAAGTCGGCCGTTTCCTGCTCATTAAATCCGTAAGCCGTCAGTATCCGTCGGAAAGTTTCTTCGCGGTTGTCTGCCGGAATAAGGAAGCCTTCTTCGGTTTGGAACGCCTTCTTTTTCACAAGAGCTTCATAGAACAGATAGCCGTAGCTGTTGCCCACGGTATCGGTGAGCTTGCCGTCGGGAGATGCCGTTACCGTCCACGCTCCCCTATAGTCCGGAATGGACGAGGTGAGATATTCCGGCTTTTCAAAGGTGACCGTTATCTCGGTTTCCGTTTCGGGGTAGAGATAAATATTCGGCTTTTTTGCCTCGGTGTTGTTTGGAAGAACTGTGCCTCCGGTATGAGGCGCCATGTTCAGCAGCTGATCACACAGCCATTCAAATTCCTTCTCGCGACCTTCCCTTACCATCTGCGCATAAAAGTTCAGCTTGTCGTAATAGCTGTTTTTCCACCAGTCCTCCAATGACCATTCCGCGTTCCTCGATGGGTAAAACATATTCTGGAATAAATGTGTATACAGGCGCAGACAACGCAGAACAGGTCTGCAAAAAGCACTGCGCCTGCGGTAAGCGATTCTTTTGTTATGCACAACAGAACCGTTTTTGTTAAAGCCGGCAAAAGGCTAAGTGCCGCAAGCACCCCGAAAATCCATTTTGCCGAGAAACACCCATATGCCACTCGGACATATTCTCCGAATTTTCTCATAGATATTTCCTTCAATTTTTCTTTGCTTCAGGCTTTCGATTATGATCTGAAATCAAGCCTTCAACTTGTTTATCACAAGCTCGTTTTCCAAATGCTGCGATATACTGTCGGCTATGGCGGTCGTTGCCCTTCGGATACCGGTATCGGACAGTCCCTCGCAAGGATGTATCATTGTTACGGTCAGTTCCGTTCCCGTTTCCTGTTCATTTACGGAGACGGAAAACCGGCTTAAATTACCGTATACCGACATCTCTGCTAAAATGGTGGATGCGTCAGTTTTTTCATATTCAGCACCGTTTTTATCCAGCACTTCATAAACGGCGAAGATCACATATTGCCTTTTATACGGCAGTATTATTCTTGTTGTTTTACTGTCCTGCAAAGCGGAAAGCTGCCTGTTCACCGTCCGTCACCTCCTTTTCATCACGATTCTACGGTAAACCGTTTTTGTTATGGTGTTATTGCTTTTCAATATACCCGCTGATAGGTTCGGCATACATATTGTCGTCGGTCACTGCCTTGTACCGCTTACCGTCGTACACATCTGTAAAACCGTTCGTAGCCTTGTAAATTTCGCCGGTCTCGGTATCGTAAACGCGCTCGTAGCCGAGGGTGGCGTCGCTCTGCTTCTGGCTCATAATGTCCTGACTTCTATTGCGGCTTTCCCAGGAGGACATAAAGCCGTCCATGGTCGCATTGAAGTTCTGGCTGATCTGCTGAGCAAGGGCAACCTTTTCATTGCTTGCCTGATTGGTGGTACTGACAAAGCTGTCGGAATACTGCAGGGTTTTGAAGCAATCGGTCAGCACACCTTCCCACTCGATAAATGTGTCCTTTGCGGCGGTAACAGCAACGATGTTGTAAGCCATATAGTAGCCGCCGTCCACCGTCTGGAGCTGATATCCTACCACATTGCCGTTGGAGATGGCAAGGCTGCCAAAGTCCACCACACTGGCGGCAAATAGGCCCTCACCCTCTTTGACGTTATCCGTGAATGTCGCACGAAGCTGCTCGTCGCCGAGAGCGGAGGACTTCATCGGGCTGGCAGAGGGATAGCGGTCGGTTACCGTAAAATTATCAAACCGGGGGAAGGCATATCCCGAATAAGTAGGCTCCATCTCCGATGCAAATGCAGTATACTGTGAGAATATTTTGAAAAAGCCCTCTGTAGACGGCTTATCAAGCACAGCGGCCTTAGCAAAAAGCGCCGCCTGGGTATTCCCCATGCTGTAGTTCTGTTGCCATGCATCTTTGCCAGCCTGACTGTGCAGAAGAATATCGGCTTTGAGCAGCACAAACATCTGATTGAGCGGTTCGTTCGGGTCGCTTACCCGAATACTGTGGTAGATATTTGTTCCGCCGGTCGTTACCGTCCAGCCCTTTGGGATGGTCATGCTGAAATCGGCGGTTTCGTATTTTTCGGTCTGCACGGCTTTTGCCGCCGTTTGCGTCACCTTGACTCCGCATTCTGTTTGTTCGGCTTTTGTCGCCGTTTGCGTCACCTTGACTCCGCGTTCTGTTTGTTCGGTTTTTGTGCCGTCATCGTTCACAATGGTTTTGCTTCCGCAGGCGGCAAGAAGCAAGGTCATGACCAAGACCAACGCAAGTGCCGTGATTCGTTTTGCATTCATCGTGTTTCTCTCCTTTTCCTTATTTCTGATCATAGTCCCAATAGAAACGGCAGGGATCGTATTTTTGATACGCACCGTATCCGTCTGTAAGCACCTCGGCAATGGGGAGCATCGTATAGTCCACGGTGATCACATGGCTTGTGCTGATGCTGCGGACATCACCGTAAAAAGCAGTGAGCAGCTCAAGCTTTCTTAGCTTTACATTGCAGTTGAGATGCTGCGCTGCGGGATAATAGGGAGACACCGAGCCGTCCGGCGCAAGCTGCGCTTTTGTGTCGCTGTCGTCCAAAGGCTCCGAGGCATACACGATCTCATAAAAGGCACAATTGGTCATCAGGATGTTCCGATTAAGCAGCCGGATTGGTGCTTCGCCGACAAGCTCAGACAGCTCCAAATCAAAGGCAATGTACTCCCGCCAATCCATGTCCCTATACCAATTCCAGCCGGTCGTACCCTTATCAAGATATTTGCCCGAAAAAAGCAGACTGACTTTACCGCTGGCAACGGCGATCATCGGATCGCCGGAGTAGACCTTATCGGCATTTAAGTATTCTACCGTATGATCCTCCAGTGCCTTTCCGTCGGAAGCATAGCGGTAAACCTTTCGGAACAGCGGATGCTGCGCCTTATCCATCGGCGAGGCCGTAAACGGCGGGTTGCTGACCTTATAGCCGGAGCCGTCATTTAAGTAGATCTCTCCCATTTCACCGTCATGGGTCAGGCGCCAATATCGGATATTTTTTCCGGGCAGGGTGCCGACCTCCTGTATGTTCTTGCCGTTTGCCAAAACGGAGTTGAAATTTGCCTGATTCAGCTTTCCGTCAGCCACCACGAAATCGTTGACGGTTTTACTGTAGCCGTGATCCAGATTACAGTCGAATTCGGCGTATTCGTTTATAATGCCCTCGCCGCCGACAAATGTCTTGTAGTCCGATTGGTCATACGGCTTGCCGCGCTCCTTGAGAAGCGCCTGTTCCAGTGTTACCGGCTCCGCCTGCGTAGATGTGTTTTGTGAAGGCTTTGGGATTGATGTAGAACTGTATGTTTCCGAAGGCTTTTTGGCACAGGCACTCAGAGCCAAACTTGCAAGCAAAAGGACAGTTAAAATTTTGGGCAAATAATTCTTATTATACCTTTCGATAAAATATAAGAGTTTGTGTCGCAATTCGTATTCCTCCCAACCGTCTTTGCATATAATTATACTTACAGAGTGCCGATTTTGATATAAGGGAAGTCCGCCAATCTGCCGAAAATGGGGTGGCGGAACTCCGCCATTCTTAAAATCGAGGCAAAAATATCGGTTTTCCCTGAAAAAACCGCAAAAAAATATCCTCCCACATCGGCAGGAGGATAAAATGCTTTTTGTTATGTTTAATTATATGTTGTTATAAAGAGTAACAAGCCCGATCCGTGATTTTGCACCTGTTTTTTCATATATGGCGGAGACATATCTCTCTAAGGTTCGTCTGGAGACATACAAACCATCGGCTATCGTCTGCAATCCGTCTTCGGTATTGACAAGCAGTCCGAAAACCTCGGTTTCTCTCTGCGTCAGCGAAAACTGCTCCGACAACTTTTGCAGTCTTTCACTGTCACTCAATTTATTTCTGTCTTTTGCGTCAAGCCTCTCAAAGAAGCTTCTTCTCATATTCGTATATATGAATGCGGCGACGCTGGCAAGGACGAACATGATCAGTTCAATGGTGGTGATGGCAATATTATTGCCGGAATTGAGCAGTGCAAGGGAGCCTCCCGTGATCACAGCGGCGACAAGATTATTGACGGCTCTGCCGAGCCCCGCCCACAGCTCCGGCATTTTTGTGTATCGGGCGATCTCCATAAAGGAAGAGGTAAAGAAAACAGCAAAGAAGCCGGCGGACAGATAGAATATGACCAGACCCACCGTGAACGGCCCGGCAAATTGAATAATGACAAGGCAGGTCGTAGACAAAAGCATTACGCAGTACATGATCACACTCATATATTTTCTGCCTGCAATATCAAATAAAAAACCTGCCATAAGACCGCTGAGTGCGAGAAGTATTCTCGGCCACTGACCAATATTCACCGTTCCGTTTGCGTGGTATAAGGTGACCGCATTGTCCATGGTGCCAAAAATACAGGTCATCAGTGCGACGAAAAGGACGAGGAGCAAAATGATTTTCAGGCTATCCTTTCCGCTTTCGTCGTTTTCCTCTTCGGTTTTGCTTTTGGAGAAGGCAGGGACAACGCTGTTTTTTTCTGCTTTTATCAGCATAAATGCCAGCAATAGTATAAATGCAGAAAGTATGCCGGCTTCTATGTAATCTATATGAACCAAATTGTTGTTTGCGATTTGAAGCAAGATTCCAAGCATATAGGAAACGCCTGTCAGTCGCGCAATATAGGTGTTGTCCTCTAACAGACATAGTGTTTTGTAGAATACGGCACTTCCAAACGCGCCGAGAATCAGAAACAGCAAGAGTCCCATGCCAAGTGTAAGTGCATAAGAGGCATGGCGGCATATCACAAAAAGACAAATAACCGACAAAATCACTGCGCACATTGCAAGTGCGGTTTGCCATTTTCCTTTACAAAATCGAGAGAAAACAGGATACAGAACGAAACCGATGACGCTGATACCAAGCGCATAGTTTTGGGCATTTACCGATTGATTCCCCGAAACCGTGCGGGAGATCATATTGACATACAAAAATTCCGTGCCCAGAAACACAAAAGTAAATAAGCTCATCAACACGATCGCCTTTGTATAGGGGATTCGATTTTCCTCATTAAAGGCATCGCTTTGCCTGATTTTTTTCAAAATGCTGTTCATAATCAAACCTCTTACTCACTGTCGGACACGAATTCCAACATGTCATTCGGCGTACAATTCAGTACTTTGCAGATCTTTCCCACGGTTTCAACCGTGATATTTTCATTCCGTGTCATTTTGGAAATGACATAGTTGCTGATGCCCGCAGCCTTTTCCAGGCCCTTCTTTTTCATATCCTTGTCAATCAGCAATTTCCAGAGCTTTTTATAGCTAATATTCATATCGTCAGACTCGATTCAATTAGGGTTTGCTTCCTCCGAACAAAATCCGAAAAAAGCAGAAGTGACTGTCAAGAATATAATAGCATATTTCTGTGAAAAACGCAACGGGTTATAAAGCAATAAATTAATTTTTTGTGGTTTTTCACGATTTCACTACAGCAGAAAGAAAAGCACAGTCGGTTTAGGTTTGATTTGCCTTGCCGAATATCTGCCGGATAACAGACTCTTACAAACCGCATATATCCTCTTGCTTTTCTTTCTGCTGTAGTTATTCTTCAGTTGGGTAGTTCACTTTCTCCTTCCACCATGACAGGTGGCACCTATCAGCGTATAGGTGCAATTGCCCCTTGGCGGAGCGTTTTGCTGACGGAAATGTAACTATGCCATATAAGAATTTTCTCGGCTATGATAAGGGCAAAGACGGCAAGCCGGTCATCAATGAAAAGGAGGCTGAAATTGTACGACTGATATACCGATTGCACTTCTCTGAATTATAGGAGAATTTTAATTTTTACTGTTTTTAATTTTCAAATAAACTAGTCGAATTGCTCTAACCAACATTTGAAAAGAAAATAGAACTAATGTAATCATTAAAATTGTGATTACTGCCAACTCGAACGAATAGGATGGAGACATTCCATCTATAGATAATCCCCTTTTTCCAATACCATAAAACCCGTTCCCGTTGTATATGAGAATCATTACACAGTATATGATATCGACAATTGCCCATCTTCCTATATTTATATCAATTAGTGTATTCGCTAAGACAGAAAAAACGATTAAAGGGATAATAAGTATGAACCAAGCTTCATTTGAAACTGGATAATACTGTGACAAAAATTTTGGAAATACAAGGAACTGCAAAGCATAAATCACAACTACGCTAAGAATAAGAACAGGCATTTTATGTTTGCGAACAATATTCAACATATTAATCTATCCTATCAATTAACCTAATGAAGAAAAATTGTTTCTAGCAATAAGATAATATGTTGGTTGCATATGGGGATGTGTCATACCACCAATTACTACCTTGCCGCTAGAAGCAACAAAGGAAGCTTTTGCAGAGGCGTATTTACCTTTAACATCATGTCCTAACAAAGGTCCTGTTCCAGTAGTCATATTGCTAAGAGATTGCATAAGGGGCAGAGCAAGAAGCACACAGAACACTAATGAAAGTGTCAAAAGTAGACTTGTAATCTTTTTCATACGTTTTTCTCCTAAAAAATATTGTTGGGTTCCTAAATGAGTATAAGAAAAGTATGTTTGCATCATCTTCTTTCTAATTATTAAGTATAACATATTATTAAGTATAACATAATTTGGATTATGTTGCATAGCTTGATATTATCCCAAACTTTGTGCTTTTAATTATATCAGAATACCACATTTCAAACAAGTACTTTTTGGAAAAATTAAAATTTTTGTCGGAAAATATGAATTTTAGCCACGATCGGGTAGGAAACGGTGGCTAACCGCCGTCCTCCCACAACACCGTGCGTACTGCTCGGTACACGGCGTTTCGGTAAGATGTTGCTTGTGACTTCTCTCTTGATGATTACTAAACATTCTTGACTTTTACTCCGGACTTCCAGTCTACCCTCAGTCATTAATCTCCGCAGAGCAACTGTTTTCAATCGCAATCTATCAACTTTGATTTCACACAACCCCTTTTACCGTCCACCCCCTTTCCTCGGTGGTGATTAGCCACTTCATCGGTACTATGGGTGAAGCTGACTTCTGTAAGTTCAACCGCTGCCTTTCGACACAGCTTACTCCTGTGGGAACCTTTTATTCCCTCTTGTCGGGAGCATATCTTACAGACCTCCCGGGTAAGAACGATAACCTTCCTTCCGTAACCGCCTCATCTACTGCAATAGGTTCGGGTAGTATTGGACTTCTTCTTGTCGTGCAGAGTCGTCCGCCTATTACCGCCTTATATGTGATTTCTGTCCGTCGGTCCGGAATTTTGCCCATCAGGGACTTTTCACTCCTCAATACGGTTTCCTTCAGATTTCACCTCACGGTGAACACCCTTGCCTTAGGCTGACAGTTTCTACTGCCAAGATGCAGTAGACTTTTGCTGGCAAGTGTTAATGCGCGCATCGAGTGCACACTAAAAACCGCAGGAAGCATCGCATCCCACGCTTGTTACACCGTTTGGTATTGTTATGTTTTCCAAGGCTGTGCATCCCGCAAAAACCTTATCCCCAATGCTTATCACACTGTCAGGAATTGTTATGCTTTGCAATAATCCACAATCAAAAAAAGCATATTATCCGATGCTTGTTACACCGTCGGGAATTGTGGCAGTCACGTTTTCTTCTTCCGACATCCTGCACTTTGCCAGAACACCGTTCTGAATTTCAAAATGCGGAGTACACATACAATCACCTCATAATAAAAGTATCATCATTTTACATAATAGTCACTCAGTTTTCTTTTATTTATGTGTTTATTTTAACAAGACAGATGAACCAAAAACAGGACATCCGTTATAAATTCTGATTTTGAAAAATGAAACGCTTATTTTTAAAAATGAAACGGTCAAAAAGTTTAGTGTCAGGATAAAATATCGGCTCTAAAAACACACTCAACGGCTGCCTTTTTTATTACAAAACAGCCGTATTTTTTATTCACTCTGACACCTTATTAAAGGTTAAAAGTGCCGTAAACACTGAAAAAAAGCCGTTTTCAAGACATAAAAAATGAACCGCAATTAAGATACGCTTTGTATCAAAATTGCGGTTCTTATTTGGAACAAATCTCTTATTTTAATACAAATGCACCCAAATTGTATTACGGGTGCATTTGGTTTTGTTTGGTGCGACAGCACACTTGCTTTAGCAACTTATCGGTTAATAAATTTCTATAGAAATAATAACTTCATACAGAATATAGTAGATTTTTATGTATTTTTATCAGTGTTTTTAAGCTAATTGTTAATAATATTTGAGAACATAATAACTACTTAATTTATCCCCACTGAAAATGGAATTTTAAGACAAAATGGAAGGTTTTACACAAGAATATGAGTAAACTTGTTTTCACCAGAATACTCTGTTTTGTTATTGCATAAAGTATAACTTTACACAAAATCTTATTTGGTGCCTATAATACAAACACTTTACCAAAAAAAATTCCCGGCAGTCTATCTGCCCAGTTTTAATTGTAACCGTCAAATGAGCACATAAAACCAGGTAGCAACCAATCGCTGACTTTGATATTTTAATCTCTTAAGTTTTTAGCATTGGATTTTGCCAGAGCATTCCATATTATAAGTATATCTACCGTTTCGTCTTCTTTAAGGTTCGGAAATCTTGTGAATATGTAAGTCAAGTATTTATACGGGTCAAGATTATTATCCTTGGCTGTCTCAATTATGTTGCAAACCACCGCACTGCCTTGTGCGCCGGACTTTTTATTGCCAAATAGAAAGCTTTTTCTGCACCACATAACAACACTCAACCCACTGCTGTTACATTCCTTAGCCTGCTTTTACCACAAAGTTAAATTCTGTATTTAATAAAAACACCTCCATACAATCTACTATCGTACGGAGGTGCATTAGTTTTATTTTATACTTTGATTATCTTTTCAAATTTAATTCCGGATGTTTTTTCGGCAATCTATCCTTAACAAAACATCGGGGTAAATAGAACAAGATAATTCTTTAATATTTTGAAAATTGTCGTTTTGTCAATCGGATAGATATCCGTTAAGATGTGTACTGTGCCACCTCCACGCAGTTTCTATAATTGTTGAAAGATCATCATATACGGGCTTCCAGCCAAGGATATTCTTTGCCTTGTCGCTTGAAGCGATAAGTATGGCAGGGTCGCCCGCTCTGCGTTCTTCTTCAATTACTTTTATCTCTTTTCCTGTGACCTTTTTAGCTGTTTCAATAACCTCTCTTACCGAGAATCCGATGCCGTTGCCGAGGTTAAAAATATTGCTTTCGCCGCCGTTTAACAGATACTTAACGGCAAGGATATGTGCCTGTGCAAGGTCTGTAACATGAATATAGTCACGGATGCAGGTCCCGTCAGGTGTGTTGTAATCGGTTCCGAATATACTTATATGGTCCCTTGTACCGTTTGCCGCCTGCAAAATAATCGGGATAAGATGGGTTTCCGGGTTGTGCGCCTCACCGATTTTTCCGCTGATATGAGCGCCACAAGCGTTGAAGTAACGCAGTGAAACATACTTCAAGCCGTGTGCCTGCTGAGTCCAGTAGAACATTCTCTCCATTGCTTTTTTTGTTTCACCGTAGCAGTTAGTCGGGTTGGTCGGATCATCTTCAAGAATAGGTGTATGTTTTGGTTCGCCGTAGGTTGCCGCTGTTGATGAAAATACAATATTTTTGATATTGTGTGCTATGAGTGATTCAAGCAGTACCTTTGTTCCGCAAAGGTTGTTATCGTAGTACTTAAGCGGATTTATCATACTTTCGCCGACAAGTGAATTTGCCGCAAAATGAATAACTGCGTCAATGCCATCCTCCTTGTCAAGAACAGCGTCTATTTCCACTCTGTTTCTCAAATCGCCCTTGTAAAACTTTGCCTTTGGATGCACAGCCTCAATATAACCCGTTTCAAGGTTGTCGAAAATTACAACCTCGTTGCCCTGCTCGATAAGTCTGTAAACAGTGTGCGAGCCGATATATCCGGCACCTCCGAGTACAAGAATTTTCATGATTTTTCTCCTTTCCGGAAATTATCTCTGCCATTTTATTCATCAAGTAAAAGCCAGCTAAAACCATATGGCTTTAGTTCAATGGAAATACTGCACACCTCATCATCAGTGAATAAATCTCTTCCGCTTTTTACACCGTCAAGAAATACGGATTGAGGATTATCACTAAAATTAAAATATGAAAGCAGCTTTTTATTTTCATATTCTCTGCAAATTCCCAGAACGCTGTCAGAACCTGTATCCACTGTCTGAAAATCTGCTTCTGCTCTGAAAACCTCGTTTTCGGCTCTGCATCTTTCAAGTTTCAGAATACTCTGAAAAATCCTGCCCTGAACCGTATCTGAGTCATCGCAGTTTTCGGCAAGTTTCCAGTTAAACTTTCCTCTGTGCAGATAACGGCTGTCAACACTCTTTTCGGGATTATCGTGATAGCTGTAATCATTGAGCTGTCCTATTTCATCGCCGCTGTAAAGAACGGGAATACCGCTTTGCGTGAGCATATAAGCGTGGAGCATAATATCACAGTCAATTGATTTTTCAAGCTTGTCCGTATCCTTATCTTCAAGTGCAGCTTCTATTCCGCAAAGACTTGCCGTTGTTCCGCAAAGCCGAGCGTCACCGAGCCTTGGGTCGTTATTATAAAGCTCTCCCCTTGCGTTGCTGTCGGGAAACTTTCCTGTAAAATAATCATTAAGGAATTTTTTATGCGGTATCTCGCTTATGCCGAATTTCTTTAGCCAATCATAATCCAGTCCCCAGCCTATATCATCGTGACAACGCAGGTAGTTTAAAAAGATATAATCTTTCGGCAATTCGGAAAGCTGATTCATCTGACGTTTAAGAAGTCTTACATCTTTTGTTGCAACGGTGTGCCATGTACTTGCCATCGTTGTTACATTATAAAGCATATGACATTCAGGCTTTTCAACAGTTCCGAAATAAGGCACAACCTTTGACGGCTCCATAACAACCTCACCCAAGAGCAGTACGGAGGGACAGACAATTTCCGTTATTATTCGCATCATTCTGACAAGCGAATGAACTGTCGGAAGATTACGGCAGCTTGTTCCAAGCTCCTTCCAGATATACGGAACAGCATCAAGTCTTATAACATCAATTCCTCGGTTTGCAATTGAAAGCATATTTCCGACCATATCATTGAACACTACGCAGTTTCCGTAGTTCAAATCCCATTGATAAGGATAAAAGGTAGTCATCACAATTTTATCGCAGTCGTCAAGATAAGTAAAATTACCCGGTGCTGTTGTCGGAAAGACCTGCGGAACAGTCTGTTCAAACTTATTGGGATATTCCCAATCATCAAAGAAAAAATATCTTTTTTGAGCTTCAGTATCGCCGTTTCGTGCTGCTCTTGCCCACTCGTGGTCCTCACTTGTGTGATTCATAACGAAATCAAGACAACAGCTTATTCCGTTTTTATGACACTCGGCTGTCAGCTTTTCAAGTTCAGCCATTGTGCCAAGCTCGTGCTGAACCTTTCTGAAATCAGATACGGCATATCCGCCATCGCTCCTGCCCTTTGGAGTTTTCAGTAATGGCATAAAATGCAAATAATTAACCCCGCATTTCTTCAGATAGTCAATTTTTTCTCTTACACCTTCAAGGTTGTCTGCAAAAGCGTCAACATACAACATCATACCGATTATATTTTTCGTTTTATACCAATCGGGATTTTTCTCTTTTTCTCTGTCAAGATTTTTCAATGAGCTTTTTCGGCTCTTGTAATACTCGTATAATGAATTACATAACCAGGAAAAGGCTTTCATATCATTGTTATACACTTCACAATACAGCCATTTCAGCTCATCATAGCGTTTTGAAAAGCGTTCAACAAATTCCTTTTCCCACTTAGCTGATTTATTCACTACTCATCACCTCAATTTATGGTAATCTGTCAATCTCTCCGATAGTAGGCATAGCAGGTATCGCACCGCTTCTGCTTGTTGTAATTGCCGCCGCATTGTTTGAAAATGCCAGCATATCCTTTATTTCGTCCTCCGTCAGGTCTGACGGGTTGTATTTTTCCATATATGCCATACGGCTTAAAAATGCGCCGAAGAATGTATCGCCTGCACCGTTTGTATCTGCAACCGTAACGCTTACGCCGTCAACAATTCCTGCGCAATCTTTAAAGCGATAATATGCACCCTTTGCGCCGAGAGTTACAAGAACGAGCTTAATATTATACTTGTCACATAAGTATTTTGCTCCCTCTTCAACATCGGTTTTTCCGCTGATAAGAGGTAATTCCTCATCTGATACTTTTAATATATCTACTAAATCAAGCGGTTTTTTCATCTGTTCAACTGCTTCATCTAAGCTGCTCCAAAGGCTCTCTCTGTAATTCGGGTCATATGAAATTACCGCTCCGAACGATTTTGCACGCTTGACTGCTGAGATTGTTGCCATTCTTGAAGGTTCAGCGGTAAGGCTGACAGAGCCGAAGTGAAGTATATGCGTATTGCTCAGATGCAAATCAATTATTTCGTATTCAGATAACAATGTGTCGGCACTGTTTTTTCTATAGAAAGCAAAGCTGCGCTCTCCATTTTCGTTTACCGAAACTACCGCAAGCGTTGTGTTGGCACTTTTATCGGTAATAACGCCGTCTGTACTGACATTGTATTTTTTTAGTGTATCGCATAAAAATCTTCCGAAAGAATCGTTACCGACCTTTCCGATAAACGCAGTTTTTGCGCCAAGCTTTGAAGCCGCTACTGCAACATTGGCAGGTGCGCCGCCGGGATTTGCAGTGTATATCGGAATTCCGTTATCCGAAATTCCCGTTTGTGTAAGATCAATCAGTATTTCTCCCACAGTAGTAATATCAAACATTTTAAAGCACCTCTGTAAACCTTATAAAATCGGAAATTCCCTTTTCGGTTCTCTTGAATACTCCGGCATCACAAAGCACCTGTTCAAATACTTTTCCGACCTCAAGCCGAAGTATGTCTTCTGCATTAGCTTCGGAAAATTCCGGATAACGCAATAAAATATCCTTTGCCCACCGGGCATGTGAAGCTGTTGCAGGATTTGAGTTAAGGTCTGCTCCTGAAAGCATTGCCTTCTTCACTTCTTCTAATTCAACTGCAAGCCTTGCAGGAAGAACGGCAAGTCCCATCACCTCAATAAGACCTATATTCTCTTTTTTTATGTGATGCAGTGATTGATTCGGGTGGAACACACCGAGAGGACGCTCATCGGAGGTAATATTATTGCGAAGTACAAGGTCACACTCGTAGTTGTTGCCGTTCATTCTCGCAATAGGAGTTACCGTATTGTGCGGCACTCCTTCGGTTTCGGCAAATATTCCTGCATTCGGGTCACTGTAGCCTCTCCATTTTTCAAGCACATAACTGCAAGCCTTTGAAAGTGTAAGCCTGTTTTTGCTCTTGATTCTGATAACGGACATAGGCCATTTTACAATGCCCGCTGTTACTTCAGGGAAATCCGACAAGGAGAACTCTTTTTCTATCTCCGCTTTAGCCATTGCGAATGTGTAATTTCCGCCCTGAAAATGCTCGTGACTTAAAATTGAACCTCCGACAATCGGCAAATCTGCATTTGAGCCTACAAAATAATGAGGAAATTTATCTATAAAATCAAACAGCTTTTCAAATACGGCTGAGTCTATCTTCATCGGAATATGCTTTTCATTGAACACAATACAATGCTCGTTGTAATAGCCGTAAGGAGAATATTGAAGCTGCCAGCTTTCACCGCAGATATCAATAGGAATCGGACGGAGATTTTGTCTTGCAGGGTGATTTTTGTTACCGGCAAAGCCTGCGTTTTCGGGGCAAAGCTGACATTTCGGATATGCAGTTGCCTTCGCTATTCTTGCCGCCGCAATATCACGGGGATCTTTTTCCGGCTTTGAACGGTTTATGGTAATATCGAGCATGCCGTATTCCGACTCATACTTCCATCGAATATCCTTTGCTATTCTTCCTGCTCTCACATAATTAAGCTTTTGGCTTATATCATAATACCAGTCGGTAGCTTTTTCAGGCGACTGCGAGCAGAGTTGATTGAACTTGCCGATGATCTCCCTTGGGAATGGTGTGACAATTCCCATAAGCTTTGTATCAAACAAATCACGTGATGCAGTTGTGTCATCAATTATTTTGTTTTCGCAAGCATAATCTGTAAGCCTGTCCAGAATATCATCAATTACGAAGTTATTTTCCATAACTTCAGGTTCTTCCCAGTCATAAACGCAGAGTGCGTCCATAAGCTGATTTCTTATTACATATTCATCTTCTTTTTCAATCAGTCCGCTTTTTATTGAATAATTTATCAGTTTCTGAATTTCATTACAAATCATAAAAACCACCCTTATGCAGTAATTTCAATTCCGCCTACAGGTCTTATGCGAAGAACATAACAGCTGCCCTCGCCGAAAATCCTGTTCATTTCATCGGAATATTCCTTGATTTTTTTAACAGGAACAAATGCCTGAATCGTTCCTGCAAAGCCTCCTCCATGAACTCTTACTGCACCGCTATCCTGTAAAATTCGTTTACTCATCATTATTGCAAGCGGTATTCCCTGTTCGGTCGGCTTTTTGCAGGAATACAGATTTTGCAAAAGGTTTGCAGACGACTCACCCGACTGACGAACAAGCTCAAAAAATCTGTCGGTATCACCGTTTTCAAGTGCCTGCGCCTCTTGTTCAGCTCTTGTATTTTCAACGAAAAAGTGTGCGGCTCTCATAATTTCACGGTCTGTGCAGGTGTTTCGGAGTTTCGGAACAGCCTCATAGAAGCTTTCCTCATCGACCTCACGCAAAACATTCTTTCCGAAATAAGCTGCAACCTTTTTCATTTCGGACGGCACGGCAACATAGTCCTCGGTTAAATCAGAATGACTGCCCTTTGTATCGGTTATGCAAATACTGTAACCTGCCTTTTCAAAATCAAAGCTGTGTTTTTCGATAATCGGCTCTGATGTATTGAGAAAGTCGATATAAACAAATCCTCCGACCGAGCTTACCATCTGATCCATAAGACCGCTGCCCTTGCCGAAATATTTATTTTCCGCATATTGTCCGATTTTTGCAATCTCAACACTGCCTGCATTGCCGCCGTTGTAGTGCAAATCAATAATTGTACCTATGAGCGTTTCAAACGCCGCTGACGATGAAAGTCCGCTTCCGCTCAACACATCTGAAGTCGTGTAGGCATCGAAACCACCCATAGCAACGCCCTTATCATTAAAATATGACGCTATACCTCTGATGATTGCGGCTGACCTTCCCTTTTCTTCATTATGAACACTGAGGTCGGATAAATCTATTAAATCCTTCTCATAACCCTTTGATTTCAGTCTTATTACTCCGTCATTATGAAAAGATACAACCGCAATAACATCAAGATTCACTGCTGCCGCCAATACACATCCGTGCTGATGGTCTGTGTGATTTCCTCCGATTTCCGTTCTGCCGGGGGCAGAATAGATTTTTATATCTTCACGCTCCGGATAAAGCTCTTTAAAGCTTTTTACCGCTTCTGTATAACGCTTCTTCTGTTTCTCAATTTCAAGCTGTGACTCACCGTATAATTTTTTCAGTAAACTGTCAAATTCACCACTGTTTAGTCTATCAATAAAAGCTTGTGGTTTCATATTGTATTCTCCGTTCCGTATAATTATACTGCTTTGAGATGCAGTTCAATCGGGAAGAAATCTCCCCAAGGCTTCGGAAGAAGGATACCGCCTTCCATTAATGCCTTTCCTGTATAAATTGTGTTATCACCGTCAACAACATATTTCTTATCGGAAATCAATCCACGCAGCTTTACGGAATATCTTGTCATATTAGGCTCTGTACGGAATATCATTCCGTGAACAAGTACCTCACCGGAATTTTCAGACACAAACGACCAGATTGCAAATTTATCCGTCATAGGATTGCTTAATCGGTAGTATCTGCCGTTATGAATTAACGGGCCGTATTTTTTAAAGCGTTTATTCTGCTCAACAACCGCATTTTTTTCTTCTTCCGAAAGCGTGTTTAAGTCAAGCTCATAGCCAAAGCTGCCGCTCATAGCCGTAACTGCTCTTGTTTCAAAAGGAGTAATTCTGCCTGTCTGATGGTTTGGTACAATTGAAACGTGAGAACCGATTGTTGATATTGGATAGAAAAATGAGGTTCCGTACTGAATCTTCGTCCTCTCGTATGCATCGGTATCATCACTGCACCAAATCTGCGGGCAATAGTAAAGTAAGCCTGCATCAAAACGACCTCCGCCGCCGCTGCAGCCCTCAAAGAGAATGTGCGGAAATTCAGAAGTGAGTCTGTCCAAAAGTTCATACAATCCCAGAACATATCTGTGCTGCATTTCACCCATATTTTCAACAGGAAGCTCTGTGCTGTACCAATCGCAGATACTGCGGTTCATATCCCACTTCACATACGAAATATCGGCACTGCTCAATACATCACTGATAACCTTGAATAAATAGTCACGAACATCCTGACGGGTCATATCAAGAACAAGCTGATAACGGCTTCTTGTCGGCTTTCTGTTTGGTATCTTAATCGCCCATTCAGGGTGAGTTCTGTAAAGCTCGCTGTCCTCGGACACCATTTCAGGCTCAAACCATATGCCGAACTTCATACCATAGGACTTGACTTTTTCAACCAGAGTGTTCAAGCCGCCTTTTAGTTTTTCTTCATTGACAAACCAGTCGCCAAGGCCGGAAGTATCGCTGTCCCTCTTACCAAACCAGCCGTCATCCATTACAAACATATCAACACCGAGCTTTGACGCTTCCTTTGCAATGTTCTCCAAGCGTTCTTCATTGAAATCAAAGTAGGTAGCTTCCCAGTTGTTAATAAGTACGGGACGCTCGGACTGCTTATATTCACCTCTGCAAATGTTGTTTCTTATTACATTATGAAAATTATGTGAAAGCGTTTCCATACCGCTGTCGCTATAAGACAATATAACCTCGGGTGTGCTAAACTGCTCATTCGGCTTTAACTCCCAGCTGAAACACTCGCTGTTTATGCCCATAAGCATACGCACCTGATTAAGCTGAGTAAGCTCAATTTTTGTCTGAAAAGAACCGCTGTAAACAAGTAACGCACCTATACACTCTCCGCTTGTTTCCGTACAATCGTTACTGCAAAGCAGAACAGAAGGGTTTTGCTGGTGGCTTGAAGTTCCTCTGTTGCTTGAGCTTTCCTGAACACCGTGAAACAGCTTTCTGCGTTCAACTAATCTCTCCATTGTGTGACGGCCGTGAAAATGTACCCAATCCCAATCGCCGTGAGGAATATCCAGACACAAGCTGAAAGCCTTTGTAATTTTACACGGAGCGTCACCCATATTGCAGAAAACCGCACTTCTGGTAATTATGTCCTTCTTCTCAAGTATGCCGTACTTGAGAATCACACGAATATCCGACGAAGTATCCTTGAGATATATTTCGAGTGTTTCAGCTTCATCTTCATCAGCGTAAACAGCGGGCAATCCTGAAATTGCGTACTTTCCCTTTTTGATTTCATAACCGTCAAAACGCAGATCAAGGGCATCACTACCGTTCGGGTGAGTGATTGCCGCCGCCGGAATTCTGTAATCTCCGATTCCTTTGCAGGAGTATTCAAGCGGCATTGTATCAAGAGAATATTCTCTTTTGCTTTCTGCCTCATAAATATTACCCGAGAAACCGACATCGGGATAATCAAGCAGATATTCCATATCGCACTCCGTGCGTGAGCCGTACCAGATATGCTTAAGCACTCCGTATTCGTCTGCCTTTATCTGATACATAGAGTGAAGTGTTTCCAAATAAAAATTTCTGCCTTGTTCTGTAACTCTTATAGCCATAAATATCACCTTATTGTTTAATATTAATTCAATGGGAGAAGCTTATATAAAACTTCTCCCCTTTTACTAACCCTTTACTGCACCGTTTGCAACTCCGCCGATAATTTGCTTCTGGCAGACTACATAGAATATAAGAATAGGAATTAACGAGAGCAGATATGATGCAAATGCAAGATTGTAGTTTGTTCCGAATTGCGTCTGGAAATTAAGCTGTGCAAGCGGAAGCGTTGTATTCTCCGAGCCTGACATAATAACAAGAGGTGTCATTACATCGTTCCATGTACCCAATGCCGTAAGCACTGCAACGGTAGCGTGCATAGGCTTCATCATCGGGAAAATAACCGTCCAATATGTTTTCCAGGTTGAAGCGCCGTCGATTTCAGCCGCTTCCTCCATAGCAAGAGGAATATTCTTTAGATAGCCGCTGTATAGCATAACATTCATAGGCATATAGAAAACAAGATAAAGGAGAATTACACCGATAGGATTTGCAAGTCCGATTTGTGCAGTTTCCTTTACAAGAGGCATCATAAGGATTGCAAACGGAACAAACATACCGCTTACTATGTAGAAATAAACTAACTTGTAGCCCTTTTTTCTTCTCATATTTCTGCCGATAACATAACCGGCTATTGAGTGAATAAGAACTGATAAAATAATTGTGATGCCTGTGATTATCAAGCTGTTAGCAAGTGCGCTCCAGAAGTTTGTCACCCTCATTGCCTCTGCAAAGTTATCAAAACTCCAGCTACTCGGCGGAGCTAACGCACCGGCAACATCGTTTGTCATTTCCGAAGGATTTTTAAAAGCGATAATAACCGTCATATAAAGAGGAAACAGAACTGTAAGACAGCCTAATATAAGCACAAAGGTCAAAAACCAGTTCGTTCCCTGTTTTCTTTTTAGTCTTCTCATAGCTGTTCCTCCTTTTTACCTGTCATTCTCATCTGAATAACGGAAATAGTAACAATAAGAACAAAGAATATTACGGCATTTGCACTTTGGAAGCCAAACTGACCTCCGTCCATACCGTTTCTGTAAATCAGGTAGGATATTGATTCTGTGCTCTGTGCAGGTCCGCCCTTGGTCAAGGACATAATCTGGTCGAAAACCATAAGCATATTCTTTGTACTTAGAACAAGATTTATTGAGATAAACGGCATCAAAAGCGGAAGCGTTATTTTTCTGAATGTAAGAAATTTTCCTGCACCGTCAATCCTTGAAGCCTCATACACATCCTCGGGAATGGTCTGCAAGCCGGAAATATAAATAATCGTATTCATAGCAACCGCCTGCCATACACCTACTATCAAAACGCCTATCCACGCATAACGCTCATCTGCAAGAATACTGTTCTGAATCCACTCAATGTTGAAGGTTTCACCGACAGCAGGAATAATGTATGTAAAAATGAAGCTGAAAATGTAACCTACAATCAATCCTCCGAGAATGTTCGGAACAAAGTAGATACCTCTTAATGTACTTTTAAATCGAATCTTGCTGTTTAATGCAAGTCCCATAAGAAGGCTGATAACATTTACAAGTATTGTTCCTACAATCGCATATTTAAATGTAAAGAAATAAGAATTCCATACCCTTGAATCTGTAAACAAATCACAGTAATTTCTTAAACCTACAAAATCCCAGCTGCCGTAGCCTCTGTAGTTTGTGAAACTATAAAAAGCACCGATTATAAGCGGCAAAGTATTAAACGCAAAGAACAGAATTACTACCGGGATAAGCATACCAAGATATGTTCTGCTCTTGCTTGACAATCGTCTTCCGGATTTCATTTTTTAGCCTCCTTTTCATAGTCCTGAACCCTTTGAATCAGGTCACGGTTATAGCGTACCCATTCATCATCAAATCGTTTCAGGAACTTATCGGTTGCGTCACTGCTGTTGTCCATAAGATAGGTCTGAATCATAGCGTCAACGCTCATCTCACTGGGATAATGGTGATCCTGATAGTCAGCCATTCTGCCTTCCTCAATATAACTGCTCATTCCGTCAAGCACCGAGGGCAGCTTAAAATCTCCGTTCTTGCAAGGGATTGAATTCTGTTCGTCAAGATAAATCTGTATTGTTTCATCCTCATACAGATAACGAAGCACCTCATACACAGCCTCTTTATTCTTGCTGTTCTTCATAACACAGAATTGAAGGTCAACACCCGAATTAAGCACATTGTCTTTCTCATCGTCATTTGCAGGGAATACAAATGAATCAATGTTCATATCGGGATTAACCGATTTAATCTGAGGAACGGCATAGCTGCCTATGGGATACATTGCTGCCTGTCCTCTTGCAAAAGCTGTACAGGCATCGTTATAGCCGTAAGCGTACGGATTCGGTTCGCAGTAGTCAAGCAGAGTTTTTATCTTTTCGGCTGTTTCTCTGTACTCCTTGCTGAAGGTGGTTTTGCCTGCATTCACCTGTGCGCAGGTATCAGATGGTGAAAGACCGACAGCAAGAGCATTCCAAGGAGCAAGACAAGTCCACGTATCTTTATAGCCAAAATATAACGGTTGAACTCCCGAAGCCTTGATTGTTTCGCAAAGTTCTGTAAACTCCGTCCATGTCTGCGGTATTTTCCAACCGTTTTTCTCGAACATATCCTTGTTGTAAAGGATACCTGCCGCATTTGCTACATAGGGCAATGCGTACACACCGTCTGTAGGAATAAACTCAAGCTCGTCCTCAATATCCATATAAGCCTGCTTAATATCGGATACACCCTCAAAATCTGATATATCCATAAACATATCGGCGTCAAGGAAATTTGAGTAGTTAATATCTCCGCCTATTCCAACAATGTCAGGATAATCCTCACGAATAAAGCGTGTCTTTAATATAGTCATTGCTTCATTCGGAGATTGAATTGTGAGGTGGATATTGTCGTGAGTATTATTGAAGCCTTCCTCAATTTTCTCAAACGCAGCAACCGCCTCTGGTTTGTACTGTACAAGCTCAACTTCGATTTTATCTGTACCTTCTGAATTACAACCGCTCAACATCAGCGAGGACAGCATAGCAACTATCAAAAATGAACTCAACAGTTTTTTTGTCTTTCTCATAGCATTTCCTCCTTTAATTTTCATATTAATCTGTATCTTTTGTATAAATTGTACCAATTTTTTCGCATACGGTAAATATCAAATTGCAACATAATTATGTAAAAAATCTGCAAATATGTCCGTTTTTATAATATATAAGTTGCATTTTGGCATATTTTATGGTATATTTAGCATAAATAAAATATAACGAGGTTAATAAATCATATGCAACATTTTGAATTTAAGGTATTTCCACAGAATAATTATATGGATCTTACCCTAATACAGTTTGGCAGAGAGATCTGCAAGGGCGGCTATTCCTTTGGTCCGGCTGCAAGAAACCACTATCTTTTTCATTTCGTAATATCAGGTAAGGGCACTCTGTATGCCAATAATTCATCAGGCACAACCGATGTCTATAAAATAAATAGCAACGAAGGCTTTATGCTCTTCCCGGGTCAGGTATCTACATATATAGCCGATAACGACGAGCCTTGGGAATATATCTGGCTGGAATTTGATGGATTTCAGGCAAAAGCTGCTATCAATGCAACCGGATTATCGCAGGACAAGCCTATATACCATCCGTTATCAATTGAGTTGCGTGAACTCGCATTAGACGAAATGATTTACATTATTGAGCACAAGGAAGCTGCTCCTCTGCATCTTATCGGGCATCTTTATTTGTTTCTTGATTACCTGACTCGCTCTGCAGCAACAAGCCAATCGCAAAACAAAAGAAAGAATAATTCGAGTCATTATTATATCAGTGAATCAATCAAATTTATTGAGCTGAATTATCAAAAAGATATTACTGTTGAAGACATTGCTGAAAACTGCGGACTTAACAGAAACTATTTTGGAAAGAAGTTTAAAGAAGAATTCGGAAAAACACCGCAGGAATTTCTTATGCGCTTCCGAATGACTAAAGCAACCGAGCTTTTGGAACACTCCCAACTCTCAATCGGAGCAATAAGCTGTGCTGTGGGATATAACGACCAGCTCCACTTCTCCAGAGCATTTAAAAACACATACGGCATTTCACCCCGTCAATGGCGTGATAAATACAGCTCTGATTAATTAAGCAAAGCATAGTTCAGACACCGCTGAACATAAAATCTCGTTGGCAGTCTTTTATAATATTTTCACCGAATTGGTGTAATCATCCTCTCATACTTCTGCCACTTTTACGCCGCAGAGTTCGGACAGTATTGGACTTTGCTTTGTGTGGCAAGTTCGTCTGCTCTGTATATGCCTTATATGTGATTTCTGTTCATTAGACCGAGAGTTTGCATTAGGTTTACTTCATACTCCACCTCCCGATGGACGCACTTGCCCTCATCTAACAGTTCCTACTGCCAAGCCTGAAGTGGACTTTCACATCCAAGTCACTGCCCATTACTGGCAAACCCCCAAAATGCCCGTCAGAGAAATCAATCTCCGACGGGCATAAATGATTTAAATATATTCAGTTAAATTTTTGTTGCATAATCAAGAGAAATCCAGCCTACACCAGATTTCAGTTTGCCCCAGCCTTTGGCAGAACCTGTGCCTTGTTTTGTTTCAACAACGGTAAAGACTTCCTTGCATGTTGCGGCATAGTTTGCACCGGGACCTTTGCGGATATTCAAATCTGAAATTGAAATCTGCACCTTGAATGAGCTTGTGCTGTTCGTGGCTTTTGATGTGTAATGAAGACACATATATTGCTGAACGCCTTTATCAGGATCTGCATAACCGTTCTAAATAAATCTAAGTCCGAGCAAGGTGCACCATGTGCTCGGACTTTCGGTTTTCCTTACCGACATCGCGTATAATGAAAGGCAGATCTTTCGTATAGGTTGATAGATTTGCATAAACTTTTATAGCAAAATCATCTTCCACACGAATACAAGCACTTTAAAATTTAATCGTTGCAAAAAGAAAAGAACCGCAGTCTTGACACATTGTATCAAAATTGCGGTTCTTATTTGGTGGAGATGATTCGGACACGGAAAAACTCACTCTCTTAAAATATTTTCTTTTAAGGAATAAAAATAAGATTTCTTAGTGTATAAAGTAAATGCTTTATATAAATGCTATAAATCATAGTCTATACTACTATCCAATCTCGGCAACAAAAACCTTATTGCAAGACAGTTAAAACTGTAAAACACCACACTACACGCTTTATGCGTGTTGCGGTGTTTTGGCTTGCAATAAGGTTTTTGTTGCCGAGTCGTTTTTATATTGATGTACTCTTACAATGATTTATATAAAGTACAAAGAATTTTAAAAATATATAGATTTGGTAAAATTAAATAAATATTCCAATAGTACTGATTTACTTTAATTTAATAACAGCAAGCTTTTTCCCTATTTGGGGAATTTTACAAGGAACAAGACAAGGTCAGTATAACTCTATACTATTCCATAGCATTATAATATAATTTGAGAGGAGATGTCGAAATGCAAGGAGTGATATTTGAAATGGATGTAAGTAATATTAAGTGTGAATATCTAAACGGAGCATATAGTGAACTTGCTAATCTGTTAGGTATTGAAGCAGTCTTGAAAATACATTCAGCATACAGAGGTCAGCAAATCACTTTTCCTGTGCAACTATTTAGTAAAGAATTTTTAAAAAAGCAAATTGTTGATGAATACAACGGATATAATATCAAACAGCTTGCTACTAAATACGGATACAGCGAAAAATGGGTACGACAAATTTTAAAAGAACACATTGACAAGCAAAAGTCTGATTAAAGAGGTGATTTTATGCCAGATAACGCAAAAAATAAAAGTAGTATCGTTATTTTGATTATCATAGCATTAGTAATTTTCGGTGTGCTTGGATATGGTATATATCAAAATTACCCTAAGAGCAAAAATAGTACACCAGATGAAATACATACTACACAAATTGCAACTACTCAAGTACAAACAACTATGCAGAATACCACTGTAGTTCCGACAACAATAGTGCCGACTACTGCAGAGCCTACAACAGTTGCTCCTACAACAATAGAAGTAACAACTGTTCAACCTACCACCAAAGCCGAAATCAATAAAGAAGATGTATATCAAGCCTATCTTGAAACAATTAATTCAAACGAAATAGAAGGCTATTACATTTATGATGTTAATCACGACGGTATAGCAGAACTTATTATTAGCATTGGAGATAATTTATCAAAACTTCATTACGATTTTTATACTTACAATGATAATAAGGGACTTTACTATGTAGGTACAATTAATAGCAGTAGAGTTTTTTATGAATCTTATGAGGGTTCTTTAAAAACATTTTGGGCAAAACAAGGCTCATATTGTTTTGCAGAAGTCGAACTTAATAATGGAAGAATTAATGAAAATATCATTATTAACGATTATACATCAGGTGCTTATCCTGATATTGACGGTGTTAAATTAACTGAATCAAGTCCTTATGACAACAATCTTTTAGCTAATGAATTTAATTAATAAAAAGGAGAATATAAATGGACAAAATAGATTCTAATACAATCATAAAAAATCTTACAGGCATATTATGCGGTACAATTATCATATCTCTGCTATTTCCTTTTGTTTCAATAGGAGCTTCAGCAAATGCAGGAGGTATGGGAGAAGCAGAAGAAAGTACTGTATTAAATGGGTTTCAAATAATTACGGATGGTGGATTCTTAGGAATACTACTTATTGTCTGCCCTATTGCTATACTTATTGCTAATTACTTACCACAACTTCAAAAATATAAAAAGATTGTATCACTTGCTTTGTCTGTTGTTGGTATTGTAATGATGTTTTTAGTATCAGGTAATATATCTGCTGGTGCAAATGCAGGTGGTGAAGCAGTAGGTCAAATGACAGGAGGTTCAGTATCAGTAGAAATGAAAACCAACTATTTATTAGGTTTTTGGCTTATGCTCATATTCTTTATCGGAATAGTTATTTTATCAGCTATACAGTTTTTCAATCTCAAAGGAAATAAAGTTTTTGACGCAGTAAATAATGGCACTTCTGACGAAAATGCACCTGAAATAAATTTACAAAAGATTGCAAATATAGCTAAAAGCAAAACAAATTCATCTACAGAAAATGCAAAAAGCAGTTCAAATGATTCGCAAAGAAATACAAGTATTATTAATGAGTCTTCAACACCACAAAGTAACATTAATTACATATCAATGAATGCAACTGACAGTAATAGCTACACATCAAGCGTATCTCAATCAAATCTTCCCATAAATCAAACAAATGCAGAAAAAGAAAATCCAGAAAAAATAATGGAATTGATTAAAAAGCTTTTTGATATGAAAGAATCGGGAATTTTGACTGACGAAGAATTCAATATAAAAAAGCAAGAATTATTAAATAAAATGTAATATAAAATGGGGTAAGTACATATGAAAAACGGTTTTGTCTTTATAAAATTAATGGTATTCTTTCTTATAATTGCAGGTATTAGCTTTGGACTGTATTATTTTCTTAAAATGCCAATGTTATTCTATACTTGTGATGGATGTATAATTATTGCAGCTATATTCTTTATTGCATGGTTATTCAGACTTTTCTTTAAGAAAGATATTGACCGTAGCTTAAGTAGTGTTGATACAACAAAATGGAATTGTAACTACTGTGGAACGGAGAATCCAACAGAAGCAAGATTCTGCACAAATTGCGGCAAAGAACATTTACAAGAGGTGAATATAAATGACAAGTAAGGTATCACGCAATGCCAAACAATGTGTTACCTGTGAATATTGGAGAGGTCGCAGTGTTGAAGTTGATACACCTAATTTCATAATATGTGACCCAAAAGAGCGTGCTAAATGCAATCAAACTGGCTTTATTAAAGCTGTTTGGCAATCTTGCAGTAAACATCAGAAAAATCATAATCTTTAATTTAATAGTTTTTTATGCACTCACCAAAAAGCGGTGGGTGCATTTTTGCATAAATAAATGACAGAAAGGAGCAGAACAATGGAAGCATTATGGTTTGTACTTGGATTTGCTGTGACAACAACAGTTGTACTTGCAACAGAAAAACTCATCATCAAAAATTAATTTGGAGGAAAAAATATGTTTGGACTTATTATGGCACTTACAACAAAAGTAGCGGTAGAAATGTTTGCAACAGGTGCAGGAACTGCTATTACACTTCTCTGCACAGGTACAAAGCTGAGGAAAAGAAAATGATTGAAATATTTACACCTGATGATATATTAAAAATCAAGGACTGTTACATTGCCAAGTATATCAAAAATCTTTTCACAAATCTTCTGACACAAACCTCTGATTGTTCGCTTGAAACAATCGGAGGTATTTTTTATGTTGAAAATTAAAAAGACTTTGACGATTACAAAAGTTTTGGTTTATCCTCAAAAATAGCAGAAAGCAGATTTGAATGGATTGACTTGATAGGCAATGATTTTCTTGACGGATGCATAGTCCTTGACAATGACAGGGCAATAAACATTGTCGGCAAAGCTGACTATTTCAAAAAAGGAGTATTGAACAATGAGTATGGCGAACACAATTGAAACAAACAGCACAGTAAAAACAACAGCGGTCTTTTCCAAAAACAGAAACGACCGCTATTTGTTGAAAGCAGAATGGGACAGCAACAAAAAGTCGCTTGCAATAATAATGACCTATCCCTCATCTGCCGATGAATTGATTTTTGACCAAACAACAATGCTTGTCAGGAACGGAGCGGTAAAAAATGATTTCGGCTCTGTTTCAATAATCAATCTCTTCTCATCAATCGACAACCCTTTGCCTAAAACAGACAAAACAAACACTTCTTTTGTAATGAGAGAATGTGACAATGCAGATGTAATAATAGTTGCATATGGCAGAAGCACAAGCTTTGAGGAAGAAAAGAAGGCTTTTCTCAATGCTTTGACAGAACACTATAATGACAAACTGCACACAATCATTGACTCAAAAGGCTTGATGTTCTCGCACCCTCTCTCACCCTTTGCACACCAGTGGAACATTCAGAAATTGGATTTGAAAAGATGATTGCATTGCCTTGAGATTTTCTCTTTGTGTGCGAGTGTGCATTGATTGAAAAAACGGGATTTCGGGGAAGAAGATTTTTCAAAAGGACTCTCAAAGTGAAAAATCTCCCGAAATTCCATCCACATTTTCGGTCTGCCCCGAAAAAGCCTTTTTTCTCTTTTGGAATTTTGTCCGACAAAATCTCCGTCAATTTGCACAAACCATGGTTTTTATTTTTTTGTCAAAAACGACCTCTGTCAGAATTTTTCAGAAACTTTTGAGGAAGACTTTCAAGGGCAAAAATCTCCGCCACAACAATTCAGCAATTAAATAGCAATAATACATAATTTGTTCATATCCACAGTTATTTTTTAAAGCATTGACAACAAATAAATTCGAGCCTATAATAGCAATACCGAATAAATAGGAGGTGTTATTATGCAAAATAATATAAATTCAAATGATTGCATAAAAGAAAAAATTTCTTTGAGTAAAAAATTTCAAAAAGTAGATATTTCAGAAGAGGAATATCAAACAATCATCCATACCCTAAAGACACATTACATTGTCGATAAGGAAAATAACTTCATCGGTGTTGTTAAGAAGAATAAATATTCTTACGAAATCCGATACATAATGACATATTGCAAGGTATTGCGAAAAATTATTGATATAGGTACAAAACAAATAAAGATTGAATATGAATACCACAACGGTATTGAAATTGATACTGTAAAACTTGACGGTGAATCTCTGTCAAAGTTTGGTTTAAAAACACTCTTTTCATATGGTGTTAGATTCAATGAAACCGATATTGATGAAGTAAACAAGTATCTTATGAATACCGATATGAAAGCTGAAATTGTATATGGCTACTCTAAGCTTGGCTGGGATAAAATTGACAATAATCTTGTATTCAGATACAACCATCTAATTGCCAATGAACAACTAAGTAAAGAATACATATACAACGGCAGTCTTTGTCTGAACCATAAAGGTTCTTTAGATGAATGGTGTAATATGATACAGAATGAAGTCTGCGGAAACATTCCTATGTCATATCTTCTTATGGCTTCTTTCGCTTCCCCACTTCTTTCAATATTGAATTTTTCACACGATTTTGGTTCAATACTTTTCTGTCTTTGTAATAATTCAAGCAAAGGCAAAAGTACAACGGCAATGTTGTGTGCAAGTGTGTATTCATCTCCTGTATTGAATAAAGGTGTTGCAATCACATTTAACGGTACAGAAAATGCACTCCAAGAGTTTTTAAGCCAAATAAACGGTCTTAGTGTTGTGTTTGATGAACTCGGTTCTTCAACAATCACTAACCTTGAAAGACTTATGTACAACTTTTGTTTAGGCAGAAGTAAACTAAGACTGAATGGCGATGCTTCACTTCAGGAAGTCAAAGAATTTTCTTCAGTTATTTTCACTACATCAGAAATAAGCTTTGTAAGCGAAAAATCTATGGACGGCATAAAAACCCGTGTATTTCAGATTGAAGATACTCGTACAAAAAATGCTCAAAATTCAGACAATATTAAGAATGTTGTAATGCAAAACTATGGTGTTGCAGGTAATGAGTATTTACAAATGCTTGTAAACAAAGGTCAAGAAATAATCGAAGCCGACTATCAGAAATATAAAGATATGCTCATAAAGAACAGCAAAGAACTTGATGAGAAATTACAAGTCAAAGGCTCAAATATTTTGACCGATAGTACTTTAGCTGCTTATGAACAAAAGAAAAGATTGACAGACAGAATATTATCAAAACTTGCAATTGTTGTTCAAGCAACAGCATATGCAAAGGAATTGTTCAATTTCAATATTGAAATATCTGATATGTTAGATTATTCCCTCAATCTTACAAACAAGATAGAGTCCACTCAGACACCTGAGGATGAACTGATGACAATAGTTCACGAAGATTTTGTCAAGAATATAAAAAAGTACAAGATGAATTATCCCTTTGCTTTAAAAGTATTTGACAAGAGAAAAGCAGAAGCGATTGACTATGACTTGCTCAATAGCGGTTATGTCGGACTGGTAAGACTTAGTGCAAGCGACAATCACTATGAAATATGTGTAGCTAAAAACTACTTTGAGCAAATGATGAAGAATAACGGAATAGTTGATTTCCGCAAAAGACTTAAAAATCTGAGAGCAACAGGTGTACTCATTGCAGAAAAAGACAGACTTGTCGCAAGAGAGAAAATCATAGAAATCATTGACCTGAAAGTATATATTTTCAGATTTCAGTTTAATGACAAGATGATGTCACTTCACAATGCTTATGAAGAAATGTACTTTGACAAAATAGAAAACTCCTATAATAAAGACTTTCTGTCAGATGATGAAGTACAAAATATAGAAGAATGTCTTGGAGGTGAATGATTATGCCAACTTTTGATTTTATACCAAAGAAAAAATATGAATATATTGATGACGGTACCTACACAGGTATTCTTGACGATATATATTTCAGTCCCGATTGCCGTAACTGCTGGTTCACAATAAAGGTAGATACCATAGACAAAGGTTACTTTAGCTGTATGTTCTCTAATATGGATATGGTTTTAAATAACTTCTGTTGTAAGTATGTTGACGATAATAACCGCTTTTGCAGTGATGAATTCGTAGGCAAAAAAATTAAATTTTCCGTAAGTCAGAGAAAATACGGCAACAAAACTGTTTCTAAGATAACATCAATAAATGTTATTTCTAATAAAGAATAATTATATATTCATTAAATAAAAAAATCCTTACTGGCAGTATTATATATACGCAAAAATAATCATCAGGTTTTATTGTAAATGATTATTAGTGGTTTGGTATAAGAGTTGTGTAATACGGGATACACAAGCCAAGCATATAGAGTTTTACTCTATTTTAATCTCTTGATATAAAAATATTAGGAGGTTTTAGTATGAAAGAAACATTAGTGTGTTGCAGTATACTCCGAAATCTTTTGCTTAAGCAGGATTATGACAAGAGTATAGATAAAACTGAACATACAGATAATTGCATTTCTTCTGATTTCTACAATGCTTTAGTAGATTTACTGACAGAAATGGTTGATATAGATATAAAATAAATCATAAATTTTGAAAATCATCTGTGCAGTTGCTTTTCAGTGACTGCACTTTATTAAATTTTAAATATATATTATATACTTGAATAATACTTTAGGAGTGATAATAATGAATGAAACAATAAAAGTAGTCGGATATGCACGATTTTCTTCTTCAATGCAAAGAGAGGAGTCCATAACAGCTCAAAAAAGATATATGATGATGTATGCTAAAAGAAACAATATGGAAGTTATTGATTGGTATTGTGATGAAGCAAAATCAGCAAAAACAGTCAACAGACCTGAATTTCAGAGAATGATAAATGACGCAAAGAACAATCCTGAATTTAAGGCGGTATTGGTACATAAAACAGACAGATTTTCAAGAAATTTGAGTGACAGTATTCAATATAAAAAACTTCTTGAAGAATACGGTGTGCAAGTCATATTTGTTAATGAGCGTTTTGAAGATAATCCCGAAAGTCATTTATTGTATCATATAATGGGTTCGGTCAATCAGTTCTACAATGAAAATCTTGCGAGAGAAGTAATGAAAGGACTGAAAGAAAATGCATATCAATGCAAATTTACTGGTGGCAGACCACCTTTAGGATATGATGTTGACAAAGACCTTAAGCTTGTCATAAATGAAAAGGAAGCCGAAGCAGTTAGATTGATATTTGAAATGTCTGCCGAGGGATACGGCTACGGAGAAACAATAGACAAGCTGAATATTCTCGGATACAAAACTAAAAAAGGATTGCCATTTGTAAAAAACAGTTTGTATGAAATACTAAAAAATGAAAAATACAAAGGTACATACATTTTTAACCGCAGTTGTTCCGCAAATGCTTTGAATAAAAGAAACAATCACAGAAGAAAACCCGAAGAAGAAATAATAAGGATTGAAAACGGCTGTCCTGCTATTGTTTCGTCAGGATTGTGGCACAGGGCAAATGCAGTCAAAAAGGCAACACGAAGCAGCTTTACAAATGCAAAAAATACATATCTGCTCACAGGTCTTATACATTGCGGTGAATGTGGTGGCAAATTTCACGGAAATATCCGCTATAACAAAAACAACACAAATTTGGTATATAGATGCAGTGCAAAAAAGAATAAAAGAAAATGTGAATCAAAAGAGATAAGATGTGAATATCTTGACAGCTTTGTTATTGATAAATTTGTTGAATTTTTCTTCAATGACGATAATATAAAGGTAATAACAAAGAAATTAAATGAGCAATACAGTAAGTCTTGCATTTCTGATTTAGAATACAACGAAGCAAAGTCAACCTTAAAAATTCTCGAAAAGAGCAGGAATAATCTTGTTGAAGCAATAGCAAAAACAGGTATAAATGACATAATGTCCGACAAAATCAAGGAATATGAAGAACAAATCAAAAAGACTTCCGAGTTCATTCATAAGTATGAAAAGCAAAAAATTGACAGAGTAATAACGGAAGATGAAGTCAGAGAACAAATAAATCATTTAAAGGATTACTTTTACAACCCTAAGAATATAATAAGAACAAAATTTGTTCTTTCGCAATATATAGACAGAATTGACATTTCAAATGAAAATGTGCAGGTTCATTTTAAAGTATCAATGTCCCCATCAGGTAATACTGATGGGGATTATTTTTGTGTTCATACTGAAACTATAAAGAGAAAATATCTTTTTGATTATGTCTGCGAAAAGGTTGATTTTGAGCAATGGGACATAGAAAAACTGAACAAATCAGAATCGGAACATAGAAAAGGAGCATAGAGAAAGTGACTTATTTGGTGGACACTGACCGTATGCATACTCACACCGCTAAAAAATCCGATTGGAATGGGAGTTTTTGGGTATATGGTGGGTTATTCTGTGTACGGTTATATGATTTATATTGAAGCATTTTTTACTACATAAATGATTATCGTTTTGTCTAAAACACCGCATAGATATGGGAATTATCATAAACAGAAAAAGTCACGACTGCATATGCAATCGTGACTATAATGGTGGAGATGAGGGGAATCGAACCCCTGTCCGAAAAGTATTTGCCAAGGCTTTCTACGAGCGTAGTTGTCGTTTTAAAATTCCCTTACCGCAGAACCCGACAACGGGTTATACGGCTCGGTAGCTTCTAATGTGTGACACAGCCCGAAGCATTGCTGTATTCACATTTACCACTAATCGACGCCCCTTACACAGCCGTGGTACTCTGTGCAGGAACGAGCAGCTTACGCTGCTAATCTAACTGTAGTTTTGTCAGTTATTTTAAAAGTTGCGGATTTTATAGTGGCTCTCCGCACCACTGCTCGCTTACCGAGGTTCACGCTCCCCGTCGAAGCCTTTACATCCCCGGATATAAACAAAATTTAGCCTGTTTTAGGACTATCATTATACTATATATAACAAGCATTGTCAATCACTTTTTGTCATATATGCTAAATTATCAAATTTTATTTAAAGACTGACAAAATGAGCCGCACAAATTAATGTACGGCTCTTTGTTATTATTTGCTGTGCTTATCTTTTTTCTTTTTTATATGAATTTCGGGAACTGCCACTGTATCATAAATAACAGATTCGTCGGCATTAGGTTTTTCGCTTGATATTTGCTTTACCTTACCTGTGTGAATTTCAGGAAAAGCAAGGTTTTCGGTTTCTACAAAATATTTATCCTTATCCTTCATAATATTACCTCCATTTTACAACAGATTAATAAAGAATGTGATTGTAAGGCTGTTAAGAAAATCTGCAAACAAGCTGCCTACTATAGGAATAATCAGATATGCTTTTACAGAAGGCTCATACTTTTCACAGATTGCCTGCATATTTGCCATAGCGTTAGGAGTTGCGCCCATACCAAATCCGCAAGTACCGGCTACTAATACCGCCGCATCGTAATTCCTGCCCATTACATTGAAAACCACAATATAAGAGAATAGGAACATTAGAGCTACCTGTCCTGCAAGCAATATAACAAGCGGAAGTGCAAGGTCAGCAAGCTGCCAGAGTTTTAGTGTAATCATTGCAATGCCGAGGAAAAGCGAAAGGCAAATACCGCCGAGGTCGTTAATTTCACCCATATGAATTGTAATTTTGCCTGTGTATTCGCCGATATTACGCATAATTGCCGCTGCAATCATTGCTCCGATGTAGATTGGAAATGTCATACCTGTGAGCGAGAGCAATTTTGAAAATATCGTGCCGATACCTACCGCAATTATAAGCTGAAATACAGCCGGCGCATACATCGAAAAATGTCTTTCGTGCTTTTCTTCTTCTTCAACAAGAAGAGTATCGTCATCATTTTTGATTGTTTCAAGAAGATTGTGCTTTTTAATAAGTCTGTTGCCGATTGGGCCACCCATAAGCGAACCTGCAATAAGACCAAATGTTGCCGCCGCAGTGCATACAGTTGTTGCTCCGCTAATACCGAAGTCCTCAAGCACCGGACCGAATGCACCTGCCGTACCGTGACCGCCTACCATTGGGATTGAACCCGTTGTCATACCCGTAAGCGAATCAAGTCCGAGGAGATTTGCAAGTCCTATGGCTGTGAAGTTCTGAGTTATTATAAGAATAATTACAAGTACAAGAAAAATAAGTAACGGTTTCCCACCGCTTTTAAGTACCTTTAAGTTTGCCTGGAAACCTACCGAGGTAAAGAAAAATACCATACATACTTCTTTTAAAGTATCGTCAAAATCAATTTCAAGTATTCCTGTAGAATAGCAAATCAAAGTAAATATTGCGAATATCAATCCGCCGATTACCGGTGCGGGAATACAGAATTTTTCAAGAAAAGAAATTTTTCTTTTAAGGAAAGCTCCTAATATCAGTACAACTACAGCAACTGCGATTGTCTGATACATATCAAGTGTAATGCTCAATGTTTACATTCCTTTCGCAGTTATTCTGCTGTTTTTACTTCAATGCCTTTTTCACTGTAATATTCTGCCGCACCGCTGTGGAACGGAATATTTACACCTGTTACGGCATCTTTTTCTATAATATCAAGGTCAGCCGAAACAGAAAGCTGAAGTTCGTTTGCGTTATCAAACACAAGTTTTGTAAGTGTTTTCACCTTATCATTTGAAAGTCTGTCACTTACAATAAGTACCGATTTTACTCCAACGGTATTTACATCCTTAGTCTGACCGTTGTATGTGTTTCCGTCAACCTTGCAGTCAATGTACGAATACGCTGATTTAAGCTTGTCTGACGCTTCTTTGTCAATGCTAAGAAGTTTTATGTCGCACTGTCTTGAAAGCTCTTCCACAACTGTGGCATTTATGCCGACTGTCCAAAACAAAGCGTCAACCTCACCCGATACGAGTGCCTTGGCTGAATCCGCATAATTAAAGTTTTCCTCTTTAACCATTTTTTCATTCAAACCGTATGCGGATAAAATCTGTTTTGCATTGAGTTGTGAACCCGATTCTTCTTCACCGACGCTGACCGTTTTACCGAGTAAATCATGAACGCTGTTAATGTCAGAATCTGCCCTTACTATAATATGGCACACTTCGGTGTAAAGAGCCGCAACAGCGCTGTAATCTTTATATGCTGTTTTAAATGAATTTTCTCCGTTATATGCGTCGCTTATAATATCAGATTGAGCAATTGCCGCATCAAGATAACCTTGTGACAGCAAACGAACATTTGCCGCAGAGCCTGCTGTGGTCTTTACTTCAATCTTAAGAGCGCTGTCATTTTCGGCAAGCTGTTTTAATGAAGTTGCCGCCTGGTGATAAACACCGCCCAAACCTGCTGCTCCGAATCGAATACTTCCGTCCCCCATCGAACAACCGCAAAGCAAAACAGTTAACACAACAAGCAGAAGTGCAATAATTTTTTTCATCTTACCGCCTCTTTTTTAATAGAAAAGAGGAATTGTAAACAGCGTACAATTCCCCGATATTTACAATTGATTATAACATATTTCGTGTAAAAATGTCAAACCTGCAAATTGCTAATTAAGCTTCAATTCAACCTTGCTGCCGCCTGCCGATTGTTTTGTAAAACCGTTTCCTCTCGCCTTTTTCCTTTCATACTCGGGATTGCGTTTCACGGTATACTGCTTGTTGCCGTTTACAAAGGTCAGTTCAACTGTTGTAGGAGTATCGTTAGCGTTCCAGTTCTTCACGCTGATTTGCCGCTGCAAGCTGATCCGCACAGGCAACGCGGATATAGAGAAATACTTTCATTTGGCTTCTCCTTCTGATGTAACTTTGCATAAGTCCTGATATACTTACCTTTATTACTTTAATTAAGTTTGAAATTTATTTTTATTATTACTTTACAAAAAGCAATACAAGAAGTATAATAAATATCACAATTTAGTAATATTAAATGCATAAAATCAAAAAATCCCAAATAATTTCCAGTTAAAATATATAATAGGAATAGGAGCATACAAATGAAATACAAAATCTTATCAGCAATAATATCCATCGTAC